>RCNI01000019.1_pt1 | contig 103139 bp, 91 predicted proteins | sample 2041151 | NCBI WGS metagenome assembly RCNI01 (sample SAMN09708214, study PRJNA481090) | feces metagenome | isolation source: feces | place: Antarctica: Albino Rookery
TTGTAGTCCCTAATAAAATTTTGTTACTCTATTACAGACTATATCTCGTTTTATCTTCTTTACCTCGTTATCTCTCTCAATATTGTCAATCAACTGTCGTGCTCTCGGTGCACGGACCGCGCTCTACAATTCTGCATTTCTGCTTGAACATTTCGTTAGAACTGACCCGTTGTATCTCAAACGGGCTGCAAAGATACGCACTTTTTCTTTCCTTCCAAATTTTTCCGGACATTTTTTTGCATTTTTTTGCATTTTTTTGCATTTTTTTGCAACTTTTTATTTCCGAAAGCGGCCGAAGACTGTGCAAGGCACTGATTTACCGCATATTATATATTTTCAGAAAAAATGTCTCATTTTTCTGCCTCAGAAGGCTTTTCCTGTTCACCATCCCGTTTTGCCTTACGTTCCGCTTTCAGACGGTCACGTTCGGCCTGCTTCTGATATTTCCTCAGATAATGCTCATAGAGCTCCCGGTCCTTGCGTTCCTGTTCCGCGATTTCACGAAGCGCCTTCCGCTTCATGGCCCTCTCCTTCTCCTTCTTCTTCTCCTCACGGGCTTTGCGTCTAGCCTCATCCTTCGCGTCCATCTCCTTCCACTTCGCCTCACGCAGTTCCTGTTTCTTCTTCTTACGAGCCTCCTTCTTCAAACGAGCCTGCTCCTTCCGGTATGCTTTCCTTTCCTTGGCCGTCATCGTCTTCACGATAGAATCCGGAAGCGCCACGGAAGCCTCCGCATCCTTCAAGGAATCCGCAAGAGCCAGGGAATCCTTCGCCACCGCGAGGGAATCCGCAATCCGGAGAGAGTCGCTCAAAGCCAAAGAATCCCTGAGCGCCAATGAATCCAGCCGGGCAAGGGAGTCCCGACGAGCCTGTTCACGTTCCGCCAAAACTCTCTCCCGTTCACGAACGACCTTCAGAGAATCCCGGACCTCGATCTGACGGTAGATATTCCCCATATATCCCTGGAAATATTTCTCAGTATTGATGAACTGCGCCTTCGGAATCCGCTCGTAACGGCTACGTTCTCCCGCACGGAGTTCAAGAGCCGTGATGGCGAAGCGATCGGCCGGTCTCCTGTCCGGCTGCCAGCTGAACCCTTTCAGTCGTCTTTCCTCAGGTGTCATCTGCGCTACAGGATAAGCATCGCTCTTCGGAGCATCGAAATAATAGACCCGTTCGATATCTCCGTCCTTGAATCTTGCAGAGAGCATCTTCGAATCTTTCTTGTTGACCGTAGCCAAGGTATCATTCTCTTCCATATAGAAAAGCGCCTGCGCACCGCCCAAGGCATCAAAACGCTGCAGATTCCCTTCCGGACTGAAATATGCCATCATCTCCGTACTCTTGATCTGGTTATGATGGAGGCTGTCCTGCTCCAAAGCGATGAAAGCATTGGACATCAGGCTGGCCCTGTCCATCGCCTCGTTCCGGACAACGATGGAAATGCTGTCCGCACTGTATTGACGGGTTCCCTCCTGGAAGACGACCGGATCCTTGAAAAGTCGGGCCAAGCTATCCAGGTCACAATAGAGCAAAGAATCGCAGACGACCTGCATGCTCTTCCTGTAGATCTTCACATTATGCAGCGCCTCCAGAAAACCGATGTCCGTCGTGTCCACCGGAGCGGACAATGTATCTGTCGCCAGCGAATCGGCTCCCATTCTCTCCAAGGTCAATGAGTCCGTGCCCATTCTCTCCAAGGTCAATGAATCCGTGCCCGACAGGGTCAATGAATCCTCCGGATCCTCCACATCCTCGATAGCCTGTTTCTCAGCCTCCTGTGATTTTCTCGCCATCTCCTGGGAAAGGAAGTTCGGATCATTTCTCCGGGCTTCCTCCGCAGCCTTCGCCGCTTCTTCAGCAGCCTTGCGACGGAACTGGGTGACCGGATCGAATTCGATCACCGATTTCCGTCCGGCAGCCTCTGCGACCGTCAAGGAATCCACCTTATATTTAGGAATGGTGAAATATGAGAGATAATCCGCCCCCATATATACGGTATCCGGTTCCTCCTTGTAGGTACTGTCCGGCTGCATGACTCTCTCCTTCACCATCGTGACGACAGCAGGATCCCGGAGCAGCGTCACCCTCGAGATGGAATCGACATAGGTGATCTTCCCGGCAAGCGCATGAACATTCCTTGTGGTATCGCTCAGCTGCGCGTTGCCCAGCATATCTATATCATTCCTATTCCTGTAAAAATAGAGCGAATCGGCCCAGCCTTCCTGATCACGGCTCAACACATGCACATTGTCCGTGAAGAAGAAAGTCTCCCTGGCGCGATCATACCAGCCGCTCCAGGAAGACAGCATATTATCTTCCTTCCAGAGAGCCGTACCCTGATCGAAAGTCGCGAAATTCTTCTCCGATTCATAGACCAGATGAGCCGTCTTGACAAAGATGGAATCCGTGAACATATTCACGGAATCCGTGAACGTGAACCTCTTGGCCGGAGAATCATAGGTACCGTTGATACTCTCGATGATCTGACCATCCTTATCCCTCATGGAGGCTCCGTTGAAGAAAATGGCCAGACTGTCCTTCGTATTGTAATCCAGATTATGAGTTCTCAGCGTGTTATGATCCTTGTCTTCCAGCTGAACCAGCGATCCCCTGAACTGTGCGAGATCCTGGTCGACCAGATAGATCAAGCGGTCACTGGACAAGACCGTCTCCTGCTGTTCGATCTGGACATGGCCGACTGCATTGATGATTTTCGCATCGACATTCCAGTAAGCCGTATCACAGAGCAAGTAGGTATTGTTATGCAGAAAGGTCGCCGGACCGATGACCTTACGGTAACTCTGTCCTTCGATATCGACAGCCTGAGCAGCCTGAGCCTTCAGCAACAGGACGACACTGTCCCGCTGTTCTTCTTTTGCCTGAGCATGAAGAAGCACAGCCGACAATGATAAAGCGAGCGCCGCGATCAGTCTTCTGGACATCGGTTATTCGTCTTTCGTGAATTTCTCCGCCCATCCCTTACGCTGGAAATCACAGTTCTGGAACAGCGGATCGATCCTGATATGAGTAGTCTTGATCTTCTCATCGATGAAACGATCGATGGCTTCCATGGATTTCCGCTGCTTTGCCTGATCGCGAAGCAGGTCATAATCCTGGCTGAACGTTGCCGGATGAGATGGGATGATCTTGTCGACCTTCACGATCTTATAGACCAGATTACCGTTACGGCCTTCATTATCCAGAGAAGCGATCGGCTTGGAGATTTCTCCCTCCTTGAGGTCCTTGATGGCTTGATAATCCTGCGGTTTAAGCTGATCCACTTCGAAATAGGAAGAACCGGTATAAGGATCCGACATCTGTCCCCCATTGGTCCGGGTTGACAGATCCTCGGAATAGAAACGGGCTGCCAGTCCGAAGGTGACGGCACTGTCCAGCAGCTGTGTTCTCAGACTGTCCAGGACATGGAAGCCTTTCTCCTGATCTTCAGCGGTATATTCCGGCTTCAGCAGAATGTGACGGGCATTGAACATATCTCCCCTCTTCTCCAGCACCTCGATGAGATGGAAACCGTCAGGAGTTTCCACAATCTGGGAAACGACGCCCGGCTTCAAGGCCATGGCGACATCGGAAAAGGCCGGCCAGAAAATGGATTTCGGGGCCATTCCGAGTTCTCCACCACGACGGGCGCTGACCGGATCCTGGGAATAGAGCATAGCCAAGGTCGAGAACTTGTCTCCGTTGATGATCCTTTCCCTCAACGCGAGCAGACGTTCCTTCACCGCCAACTTCGCAGCCTCACGATCCGGATAGATACAGATATGGCTCAGCTGGTACTTGGTCGGCACGACCGGAAGATCCTCGACTTCGAGACTATCCGCGTATCTTTTCACTTCATAAGGAGTCTGATCCGGTACTTTGGAAGCAATGCTGCCCTGCATCTGCTGAGTCAGGCTCTGGTCCTGGAAATTCTTCCTCCATTCCTGTTTCAGCTTATAGAGAGACTTGCCGAAATATTTCTCTACCTCAGCATCTCCTCCGAGCTGCATTCTGATGTTGTCGATACGCTGCTTCAACTCACCTTCCACCATATCGTTGTTCACCTTCAAGGAATCCAGACGAGCCTGCATCAGGAAAAGCTTGGCGACCATTATCTGTTCCAGGACTTCGCAGCGGGCGTTCCGGTCGGAGTTGATTCCCCTGAAACGCATCATCTGGACCTCTTCTTCGATATCAGAGATCATGATCATTTCATTTCCGACGACAGCTACCGTCTTGTCGATCAGTCCGTCCGGATATTTCTGGGCGGACACCTGACAGGCCAGGCCCGCCAGGACGCATGTGAAGACTACTTTAGAGAATACATTCATAATTTTCAATATATAATAAAATTACCGTCCGCACGCGCTTCCTCCAGCAGATTCTGTTCGAGGTTGAGCAGCAGAAGGTGCTTGCGGTTACTGATGATGATATCCCTTATCCCCAGGTCAGCATACTCGAAAGGAGCCTGTTCCCCAGGATAAACGATCTCCTGGACATAGAGAACATTTTTCATGCCCAGACCATCATTCATTTCTATCCATTTTCCTTTTTTTGCAGCCAGAAGTTCCTTTTCACTGACACCGAATTCCGATGCGATGATGGAAATATCCACCCACTCGTCGTTCCAGGTCATGAATTTCTGGGCCGAAGTATAGGCGATACTGTCTGCCTCGAAGACGTCGGCAGCTTCCGAAGAGGACATCTTGTCCTTAAGTCTGGACAGCATCGGGGATTCTTCTGAAATCTTGAGATAACGGGCCTTCACGACGGAAGAAGAAAGAATGAACTTATCGGGATGAGCCTCATAATAGTCCTGACATTCCTGAACAGTCACGACCGTATCCAGTCTTTCATTGACATAACGCTGCTCATAGCGATACTTGAGCAAGGATGCCCGGTATTCCTCCAGTTCCTGCTCCACATTCTTTTCCGTTTCGGAAAGATTCCGTTCAGCCGCATCCTGATAGATGCAGCCGGATGCCCAGCTGACGATATAGCGGTCAGCCAGGAAAGTGCTGTCTTCCACGGAGATACCCTTGGGAAGACTGGCATCCAGTTCGCTCCTGTACAATTTCCGTCCGGCGGCTTCCGCAATGATTTCCTCATCGTGTATGAACGAAGAAATCCACCTGCAGGAACTTACCTGCAGGCAGATCAGCATCAATGCCGGTATGACCCTGTACAGAGGCTTCATATCCGGTCATCGGGTATAGTTAGGTGCCTCGCGGGTGATGGTCACGTCATGCGGATGTCCTTCGACATAACCGGCGTGGGTGATTCTCACGAATCTGGCAGACCTGAGGGCCTCGATATCTTTTGCTCCGACATATCCCATACCGGCTCTCAGACCGCCGACCAGCTGGTAGACCACCTCTGAAAGAGTACCCTTGTAAGGAACCTGGGCAACGATGCCTTCCGGTACAAGTTTCTTGATATCTTCTTCCATATCCTGGAAATAGCGGTCTTTGGAACCTTGCTGCATGGCCTCGAGAGAGCCCATTCCACGATAGGATTTGAATTTACGTCCATTGAGGATGATGGTTTCTCCCGGAGACTCCTCCACTCCTGCGAAAAGAGAGCCTGCCATGATCGTGCTCGCACCGGCAGCCAAGGCCTTGACCACATCACCGGAATAACGGATACCACCGTCCGCGATGACCGGAACACCGGTACCCTTGAGCGCCTCGGATGCCATCATGACAGCAGAAAGCTGCGGCATGCCGACACCGGCTACGACACGTGTGGTACAGATGGAACCAGGACCGATACCCACCTTGACGGCGCTGACACCTGCATCAGCAAGCGCTTTCGCACCTTCTCCTGTGGCAACGTTTCCGGCAACGATCTGAATGTCCGGAAGAGCGTGGCAGGCATGCTTGATGACTTCAAGCACACCGACGGAGTGTCCATGAGCAGTATCCACCACGACAGCATCGGCACCTGCATCAGCCAGCATGGCGATACGATCCACCGTATCCGCTTTCACACCTACAGCGGCCGCGACGAGAAGGCGGCCTTTAGAGTCTTTGGATGCAATCGGATTGTCCTTGATCTTCATCAGGTCCTTGTAAGTGATCAGTCCGACCAGCTTGCCGTCCGCATCCACTACAGGAAGCTTCTCGACTTTGCTGCTCCGGATGATTCCGGTAGCTTCTGCAAGACTGATTCCCTTAGGAGCGGTGACCAGATTCTCAGAAGTCATGACCTGAGCGACAGGAAGTGCCATATTGTCCTGGAAACGGAGGTCACGGTTCGTGATGATACCGATGAGGAAACCGTTGGAATCCACGACCGGAATGCCACCGATATGATGGAGAGCCATCATTCCCAACGCATCTCCTACCGTAGCTGTCGGAAGGATCGTGACCGGATCGTAGATCATGCCGTTCTCCGCTCTCTTTACGCGACGGACCTGCTTGATCTGCTCTTCAATGGTCATGTTCTTGTGGATGACTCCGATACCGCCGGCACGTGCCATGGCAATCGCGAGATCGGCTTCTGTAACCGTATCCATTGCCGCAGAAACGATAGGAGTCTTGAGTGAGATTTCACGAGTGAATCTGGTAGATACATCCACACTGCGAGGCAACACCTCAGAACGTGCGGGAATCAGCAAAACATCATCGAAAGTCAAACCTTCGGGAATCTGTGAGTTAACTAGTGTTTGCATCATGGATTAAAATTTGGCAAATATAATAATAATTTCTGTATTACAGCAGACGACCTTGCCAGGTATCTCGTCCTTCCAGCCGCTGTTCCAGCAGACGCAGCAGTTCCGCGTTCCGGATCAGCCCCCAAGGGGTCTCGTTCACGAATCTCGGCGGTACTTCCCCCACGAAACGTTCTATATAAAGGTCCGGCCTGAGCCGTTCCAGCAAGTCCACGAAAAAATCGATGTATTCTTCCAGCCCGAACGATACGAAATCCTCCTTTCTCTCCGCATATTCCTTTTCCATCCGCGTACCCTTGACTATCTGGAGCTGATGGAACTTCACCGAGCGGATAGGCAGCGCATTGATCCTGGAAGCGGCCTCCAGCATCATCTCCTTCGTTTCTCCGGGAAGCCCGAGAATGAAGTGCGCACCGACATCCAGCCCCCGTTCCGCCGTCATCTCCACCGCCCTCCTGGCCGTTTCGAAGTCGTGACCTCGGTTGATCCGGGCCAATGTGCTGTCGTAGCAGGACTCGATACCGTATTCCACGATCACCACCGGTTTCCTCACCGGGATCAATGGTCTCACGGCCCGCACCGCACCGGAAATTTCCTCCATCACCGGCTCTACAGACATATCCGGCATCATCCGGACCCAGTCTTTCAGAATCTTGCCCTGATCCAGGTCCGCAAGATAATCCAACTTATCCTCATCGACACAGTCCGGTCGCGTGCCGATCACGACACCGACGACCGCCGGATGCGACAAGGCCTCCTCATAGAGGGCCTTGAGACGTTCCAGAGGAGCATAGGTATTGGAAAAAGATTGGAAATAAGCCAGATAATGGGTGGTGTTACGATACCGGACCTTATGAAAGCCGATCCCTTCATCCAGCTGACGGACCAATGATTTGCCCGCAGTGCTGTAAGCCGGGTGGAAAGCAGCGTTGTCGCAGTAAGTGCAACCGCCTCGACCGACCTTTCCGTCACGGTTCGGACAGGTGAAACCGGCATCCAGCACGATCTTCTGGAGGCGTTCCCCGTACCTTTCCTTAAAGTAACCGACAAAAGTGTTGTATCTCATATCAAACGACTTTTCAACTGCAAAGGTAGACATTATCGTCAAAAAGAAGAAATTTCGTATTTTTGCAAGATAACGGAAACTGCAGAATCATGAAAACAATCTTCACCGGTATAGCGGCAGCACTCGCCGCACTCCTTCTTTCTTCGCCTCTCCACGGTCAGGAGCAGGATGCGCCGAAGCGGATGGCCGTCGTGGAATTCTCGGCCAACTACATGAGGACAGCCCCGGATTATGAATCCGGACTGGAAACCCAGGAACTCATGGGAACAGTCGTGGAAATCCTGGAACAGGACCGCTACTGGCGACGGATCAGCACCCCTCAACCTTATACGGCCTGGACGACTTCCCTCGGCCTCATTGAAATGGATGAGAAGGAACTGGAAGCTTACGAGAAAGCCCCGAAATACATTTTCACAGCCCTGACCGGTCACCTCCACATCGCACCGGACCTCGATTCCGACGTGATCTGCGATCTCGTAGCAGGAGATGTGCTCCGTAAAGGACTTCGGAAAAACCGGCCTGAAAAAAAGGGATCCTGGGTAAAAGCGATCCTTCCTTCCGGCAAGAGCGGCTGGATCAGGAAACGGTCGGTAGAGGACCTGGATCAATGGACCGGACAGACTCGTCCGAGCGTGAGCGGGATGCTCCACGTTGCTGAGCTGCTGAACGGCACTCCTTACCTTTGGGGCGGAATGACCCCGAAAGGAGTCGACTGCAGCGGTCTCGTGAGGGTCTGCGCCATTCTGAACAACCTTTATCTACCGAGAAATGCCTCCCAGATGGTAAAATGCGGACAGGAAGTGCCGATGGAAGTGAACAAGACATTCTGGAATGAAGAGCGCCGACAGGACCGGGTTGCCTACAACCGGGAGATGCAGCAGAGAATCAGCCAGCTGAAACCGGGCGACCTCGTATTTTTCGGCTACCCGGCCGACGGCGAGCAGAAAGAACGCATCACCCACGTCGGCATCTACATCGGAGACCGTCATATCATCCATTCCTCCCATGTCGTCCGGAAGAATTCCCTGCTTCCCGAAGATGAGGATTTTTATGAGAATTCATACAAACTCATCAAAGCCAGACGATTGGATTTGGAACAACTTTAAAGAAATTTTACTAACTTTGCGTTCTATCAGAATAAAACACAATTTAATTTAAATAGAAATGAATCTTAGAGTAATCAAAAAAGACATCGAGTACTTCGTAGGTGAATTCATCGATGACTGCTCATTGTTCGTAGCACTTAACCCGCACAAAGACTCAGACAAGATTGCCGCTATCATTGACGAAGCTGTAGATCTTTACAATGATCTCAAGAACAAGATCAACCATCCGGAAGGAAACAAGAGAGCTTTCTACAACGGTATCCGCAAGGAAATGTTCGAGAAGATCGACGAACTGTGCGAAAAGCTCAGCGCTACTATCGTCAGCGAGAAATAATCCGGACAACATCGGTCAGGAAATAGAAAGAAGGTCTCCGATCAGATCGGAGACCTTCTTCATTTTCAAGCTCGGCAGCAGATCACGCTCCATAGACCGTTTTCCTAAGACTGGCGATCTTTTCGTCCAGCTGTTCAGGACGCTCGCTGCACATCACCCAGAGATCGATTCCCGGCCCTCCGGCATGATAGGACGGCTGATGATAATTTCTATCGCAGACGATGAATCCATTCCTTTCATAGTAACGGATCCGACGGATCGGCATCTCGCCGATAGCCGGTTCCACCTCCAGCAGCCTCAAGCCGTCAAGATGAACTGCCGACCAGTCCAGCACCTGCTGTCCGATCTTATGGTTGCGCATTTCCGCATGGACCGCCAGATGCTCCAGGTACCAGAAACCTTCCAGCCGCCAATACACGAACAGGCCGGAAAGCGTTCCGTCATGATATACTGCATTGAAATACATCCTATCTTCATGACGGACCAGTTCTTCCAGATCAGAGACCTCCCTCCTTTCCTCCAAAGGGAAAGCTTCTTCATACAGCTGCATCAGGATGCCGAAGTCCGCGCATTCCGGATGCGTGATTCTTTTCAATTCTATCATAACTTGATTTCAACGAATGGTACATGAACAGAGCTACCTGTTCTCGGCAAGGTGCTTCTCCCAAGCCCAGGCCGCCGCGAGGGTCTCTTCAACCGTACGCTCTGCCTTCCAGCCAAGTTTCTCATTGGCAAGTTTCGTGTCTGCCCAGATCGCCATGACATCACCTGGACGACGATCGACGAACTTGTAGTTCAGTTTCAGATTGTTCACCTTCTCGAACTTGGTGACCAGTTCATATACTGAAACCGGACGGCCGGTACCGACGTTGAAGATTTCGTATTCCTTCTCCATCTTGCCATTGACCATTCTGGAAACAGCGGCTACATGGGCCTTGGCCAGATCGACGATGTCGATGTAGTCACGGAGGCAGGTACCGTCTTCAGTCGGATAATCCTTACCGAAGATGCTCAGGCACTCTCTCTTGCCGATGGCTGTCTGCGTGATGAAAGGAACAAGGTTGTTCGGAACGCCACGTGGAAGTTCACCGATCAATGCGGACGGATGGGCACCGATCGGGTTGAAGTAACGCAGAGCGATTCCATGAATACCTTCATAAGCCTTCACGGAATCACGGAGGATGTCCTCACACATCTGCTTGGTGTTACCGTATGGAGAAGTGGACGGAAGGCGTGGAGTCTGTTCCGTTACCGGAAGAACCTCTGCCTCTCCATAGACCGTAGCTGAAGAAGAGAAGAGGACATTGCATCCGCCATGGGTCCTGGCAGCATCCAGCACATTCATGAAAGAGATCAAGTTGTTGGAATAATATTTCAATGGTTCCGCGACGGATTCACCGACAGCCTTGAAGGCCGCGAAATGAATGACCGCATCGATCTTGTAATCTGTAAACAGCTGGTCTACTGCAGCTTTGTCGCAGAAGTCCATCTTGATGAACGGAAGATCAGTTCTTCCTGTAATTTTCTTTACTCCCTCAAAGCAGGTGAGGTCACAGTTGGACATGTTGTCCGCTACGATGACGTCATAGCCGGCTTCGATCAGTTCAACCGTTACATGGCTGCCGATATAACCGGCTCCGCCTGATACCAAAACTTGTTTCTTCATATTTATATTTTATTGGATTACATCATGTTCCGAACTCACAAAGTTACAAAAAAATTGTATTTTTGCTGCTCTTAATGCAAATTTAGATGAAAAGACTTCTTTCCTTCACCATAGCTGCGGCCTTGGGCACATTCCTTCTTTCCGCCCAGCCGGAAAAACGGATGTCCGGAACGGCACCACTCCAGAACATCGCGGAAACCTTCAACCGTTCAGAAGCCGTCTCACACGCCGTCACAGGCCTCTGTGTCCTGACTTCAGACGGAGATACTCTGGTAGCCTGGAACGCGCACCAACGGATGATCCCCGCTTCCAACATGAAACTGCTCACGACCGGAACCGCCCTTCTGGCACTCGGACCGGAGTACAGCTACACGACCCGCATCGGATACAGTGGAAGCATCGAGAATGGAGTTCTGAAAGGTGACCTCTACCTGATCGGTGGCGGAGACCCTACCTTAGGTTCCCATGACCGCATCGCCCCGGCCCTGAGCCAGACATTCAAGACCTGGCAGGACTTCCTGCTGGAAGCAGGAATCGAAAAGATACAAGGCCACATCATCGGTGACGGATCCTGGGCAGAAGCCATGCCGGAACACGGTTCCTGGTCCTGGAGTGACCTCGGCACCTATTACGGCACCGGTGTATCCGGACTGAACTTCTTCGAGAACATCCTGGCTTTCAACGTCAGCCACGGCAGTAAACCGGGCAGTCCAGTCCAGATCAGGCAGACCTACCCGCAGACTTCATGGATGAATTTCAGAGCGACCTGCACGACCGGAGAGGCCGGTACTGGAGACCAGCTCTATCTTTATACGACAGATCTCGATGAAAATGCAGAATTCAGAGGAACCTTCGCCGTCGATCGGCAGACAAAGACCATCGAATGCAGCAACAAGTTTCCGGAATACACCTGTGCTGTCTATTTCAAGAACTGGCTGCAGGCACGTGGAATCAGCTGCAGCGGTGGAGCAGCCGACCTGGGTTACGTTTTCAACAAGAAAGCCCTGGAGGCCCGCAACAAGCTCAAGCACGGAGATGCTTCCGCAGCAGGAAGCATCGGACGGGTCGCTGGAGAGAAGGCGGACAGCATCACCATCATCGGCAAGACACAGTCCCCTTCATTGGCCCAGATCGTGACCACGACGAATCACAAAAGCAACAATCTCTTCGCGGAGGTTCTTTTCCTGACCTTGGGCAAGGAATTCAAGAACTCTTCCACTTACGAGATTTCCGGACAGATAATGAAGGAAACCTTGGAGGACCTGCCGGGCTGTGATCCGGAAGAACTGTACATCACTGACGGCAGCGGACTGAGCCGCGAGAATTTCGTTTCACCAGCTTTCCTGGCTTCCTACCTGAAAGCCCTGCTGGACACGCCAGCCCGCGACGTCTTCCTCAACAGTCTGCCGACCCCATCCAGCGAAGGAACCATGCAATTCTTCATGAACAATTACCCAGAACCGCTCCAGAACAGGATCCGGCTCAAGAGCGGTTCCATGAACGGAGTACGCTGCTACAGCGGCTACATCCTACCGTCCGTGAAGGGTGCGCCGACCATCTGCTTTTCCATCATGGTAAACAATTTCACGGCTCCTCAACGCCAGGTACAGAAGGAAATCGAGAAAGTGATCGCCAAACTGGCACAGCAGAACTAATTTCTGAAAAGATCACGGCAGAGGGCCGGAATATCGGCTACCTTCACGACCTGGATTCCCTCTGCAGAGACATCCGCCGCATTGAACGAGGAAATGTAGATTTTCTTGAAACCGAGTCTTCCCGCCTCGACGATCCGGCGCTCCATCTGGGATACCGGACGGATTTCTCCACTCAATCCCACCTCTCCAGCAAAGCAGACATTGGCCGGAATCGCGAAATCGAAATTCGAGGACAAGACCGCACAGACGACCGCCAGATCACAGGCTGGATCAGCTACCTTGAGTCCCCCGGCCATGTTCAGGAAGACATCCTTGACACCCAGCTTGAAACCGGCACGTTTCTCCAGCACCGCCAGCAGCATGTTCAGACGACGCACGTCGAAGCCTGTCGCACTGCGCTGCGGAGTTCCGTAGGCGGCTGAACTGACCAGAGCCTGCACCTCGATGAGCAAAGGACGTGTTCCATCCAGCATTGCGCAGACCGCCACTCCGCTGAGGCCTTCCTCGTGCATCGGAATAAGCATCTCCGAAGGATTGCTGACCTCCCGGAGTCCTTTGCCGGTCATCTCGAAGACCGCAAGTTCCGCTGTCGAGCCGAAACGGTTCTTGATGCTTCGGAGCAGACGGTAAGTACCACGGTTGTCTCCTTCGAACTGCAGGACCACATCCACGATGTGTTCCAGAATTTTCGGACCGGCGATACTGCCTTCCTTCGTGATATGACCGATCAGCAGGACCGGAATGCCCGTCTGTTTCGCGAAACGCAGCAGCAGCGCCGCCGTTTCCTTGATCTGGCTGACGGAGCCGGGAGAAGATTCCGCCATCTGGGTGTACATGGTCTGCACGGAGTCCACGACCATCAGGTCCGGTTGAAGTTCCCGTGCTTTCTTCAGGATGGTCTCCATGAGTGTCTCACTATAAATGTAGCAGTTGCTGGCATCCCCACCGATACGGGAGGCACGGAGCTTCACTTGCCGGACACTTTCCTCACCGGTCACATAAAGCGTCTTGAGCGATGGACAGGACAAAGGAATCTGCAAGGAAAGAGTGGATTTTCCGATACCCGGTTCTCCACCGATCAGGACCAATGAGCCCGGGACCAGTCCGCCGCCGAGGATACGGTCGACCTCCGCATTGTTCAGGGAAAACCTGTTTTCTTCCGAACTGTCCACCTCCGAGAGGAGCACCGGCTCCGAACTGCCCCCGGGAATTTCCGTTCCGGCTCTCCGGTCTGCACTTTTCCCCACGACCTTGGTTTCCTCCACCAAGGTATTCCATTCGCCGCACGCCGGGCAACGTCCCATCCATTTCGGATATTCGTTGCCGCAATTGGTACAGAACCATGCTGTCTTCGTCTTCGCTGTCGCCATGTCTTATCGTTCTAAGTTGAATACTTCCATATCTTTGATCACTCCGGCTTCGATCTTGAAACGGAGCGCCGTCCGGATCAGGTGGAACCCCTGAATGCCGGCCGCTCCCGGATTGATGACCAGCATCTTCCTCCGAGTGTCGTTCACCACCTTCAGGATGTGCGAATGCCCGCAGACGAAAATGTCCGGATGATACTTGTCAATGAGCTGACGAGCCTTCGGATCGTACCGTCCGGGATAACCGCCGATATGCGTCATCAGGACCTTCAGCCCTTCACATTCGAAGAAACGGTAGAGCGGATAGGTGAAGCGGAGATCATAGTTGTCGCAGTTGCCGGCCACACCGACCAAAGGTTTGAAAGCCGCGATCTCCGCAGCCAGGTCCATTCCTCCGCCGAAATCGCCGGCATGCCAGATCTGGTCCACCGGTTCCAGGAAGTCCCGGAACTGCGGATCGAAGACACCGTGCGTATCTGAAATCACTCCTATATACATATCCTGCCGTTTTTCCTCACAAATTTAATATATTTGCAGCAAAATCAGCTACAATCTTATGGAACTGTTCTATTCGCGCGATATCGACGGCACGCTCTGCCGTCTGGACAAAGATGAATCCACCCACTGCATCAAGGTACTCCGTCACCGCTGCGGCGACGAGATCCACGTCATTGACGGAGAAGGCACCCTCTATCATTGCCGTCTGACCGATGACAACTGGAAAGGCGCGGAAGCCATCGTGGAAAGTACGGAAGAAAACTGGGGCAGCCATCCCTACTCGCTGACCCTCGCCGTCTGTCCGACCAAGAATTCGGACCGGTATGAATGGTTCTGTGAGAAAGCCTGCGAGGTAGGCATGGACCGGGTCGTTCCGGTCATCGGAGATCATTCCGAACGCAAGGTCTTCAAGAAAGAAAGAGTGGAGAAGATTCTGGTTTCCGCGGCCAAGCAGTCGCTCAAAGCCGCCATTCCGACCGTCACGGACCCATTGACCGTGAAAGAATTCATCCGGCAGGCCGGAACTACCTCTGGAGAAGCGCTCAGACTCATTGCCTATTGCTTCGAGGACGAAACGCATCCCCGCACCTCCATCAAGACGGCGCTCGAAGGATTCCAAGGACAGGAAATCATCGTCCTCATCGGGCCGGAAGGAGATTTCTCTCATGAAGAAGCGGCACTGGCTCTTGCACAGGGCTTCATTCCCGTTCATCTCGGGGCTTCACGGCTGAGAACAGAAACAGCCGCCTTGACAGCGGCTGAAGCAGTATATTTCAACTATCTGTAGGTTTCCCTTATTTGCGGATGATCTCGATCGTCGAATCCAGTCCCACTTTCAGAATGGAAGAGGACTTGCCGGTGGCATGCGCTTCCAGGGATGGATCCACGCAATAGTCCACGGCCTCACGGATGGCCGGCGAAATCTCGCTGAAATTCTTAGGAGTAGATTCCCCGGAAATGTTGGCCGAAGTCGACACGATCGGACGGCCGAGCTTGTAAGCCAGTTTCTGGCAGAATTCCATCATCGGAATACGGATACCGACCGTTCCGTCCTGAGCAACGACGTTGTGGGCCAGCACCTGCTTGCAGGCAGGCTCTCCTTCCGCACCGGAACGGGCACTCGGATAGATGATCGTCATCGGACGGTCATTGACCTCAACCAGCTGGATCGCCATTTCAGGGATTTCCTGCACATAGCGGGCAACCATATCCAGGTCGCTGGCCAGCAGTACCAATGATTTGCTGTCCGAACGATGCTTGATCGCATAGATCTTCGCGACAGCTTCGGGATCGGTCGCATCACAACCGAGCCCCCATACGGTGTCCGTCGGATATAGCAGGACACCACCGGCTCTGAGCACTTCAAGAGCATTCTTCAATTCATTCTCCATCATATCAGGAAATAAGTAGTTACAGGATAATGGTCAGAATACCCGATTTTCGGGATATCGTGACCGCATACAGTATAATGTTCCGGGAACAAGGCATAGTCGATTCTCAACGCCGGCCAGAGGAAGCGGTAGGTTGCGCCGAAACCTGTACCAGCCTCCACGAAAGCATCCTGACGACCTTTCATGAGCCTGTTATAGGTATAGGACATCGGAGAATCGTTGAAATCTCCGCAGACGATGGAAGGCAGTTCGCTGGAGAAGATGCTGTCCATCACCCGGTTCACCTGTGCAGGACGACGGCTGATGGAAGCCTCCAGCTTGTCTCCTGTCTCCTTCAAGGCCTTCTCATGGTCATTGGCCAATGACTTGATCAGGTGAGGCAGAGAAATGTTGTAGCTTTCAAAATGGCAGTTGTAGATCCGGAAGATCCCCTTCTCCGTACGGATGTCCGTATAGATAGCCATGTTCGCGCTTTTCTCGAATTTGATCTTACCGCCGCCGACAATCGGAAATCTGGACAAGGTCACGTTGCCGAAAGCACCGTGCCGGCCTTGGGCCAGATAATATTTGAAATGGTAACCGGGCATCCTGGACTTGAAGTAAGCCCTTACCCGGTCCACGTTTTCCAACCAGACTTCCTGAAGACAGATCAGATCAGGGTCCTGTTCCTGAAGCCAGGCATAGACTTCCTGAGCACAGATTTCCTGCCCTTTCCGGTCCTCATCGCTGGAGAAGCGACCGACATTCCAGGACACCAGCTTGATCCGGTCTTCCTCTTCCGTAGCCGGGCCGCAGTCCGGTTCACCGGAGAACTGCACATATCGACCGACATAGAACAGGGCGGGAAGCAAAGCCAGCAGCGGAATGAACAGTGATTTCGATTTCCTGCTGAGCGCCCAGCACAGCAGGACCACATTGATCAACGCCAGCGGCATGAAAGCCAGACCGAAAATGGTCAGCAGCCAGTAATGTTCAGGATTCAGGTAGGAAAAAAGGTAAGACAAGACCAGCAAGGCAGCCATGATGATCATGGCTGTTCTGGAAGTGACGACATAGAAGATGTTCCGGAACTTCCCTCCCTTCACTTCCTGCCCTTTTCTGCGGGCTGGCTTCGAGGACTGCTGCCTGGCTTTTTTCCTACGCTCTGCCATGAGGCATCATCTGTAATCGTACAAGGTATGCTTCTTCTTCCAATACAGAATGATCAGCCAGCCGAAAAGCATACCGCCCAGATGAGCGAAATGCGCCACGCCGACCTGTGTTCCGGTCAGACCGAAGAAGAGCTCGATGACCGCGAAGATGATGACGAACCATCTGGCCTTCATCGTGATCGGAGGAAAGACCAAGGTCATCTCTGAATCCGGATAAAGCATGGCATAGCCCAGAAGAAGACCGTAGATCGCTCCGGATGCGCCCAAGGTCGGAACGTATTCCACCGCCATCAAGGACTCGATGCCCATGAGGACATCCAGATACTGTGCTCCCATGTGCAGCAGAGCGGCGCCCAGACCGGTCGCGAAATAGAAGAAGGTGAACTTCTTCGGTCCCCAGACCCTTTCCAGTACACTTCCGAAGATCATCAACGTGTACATGTTGAAGAAAATATGGAAGAAGTCACCGTGCATGAACATGTGGGTGACGATCTGCCAAGGTTTGAAGAAATCGGATGTCGGGAAGAACATGGCGAAATAAGTGATCATGAATTCCGGTTTAAGAATTTTCATGATCCAGATCAGAACATTGATGATGATCAGGTTCTTCGTGACATTTGGTACATTCAATCTCATTTTCTATCAGAATAATTTGTCAATATCTTCCAGGTTCATCAGGGAAATCACCCTTTGACCTGAATTCGTGAATTCCGGATTCTCGCAGCTGAGGAGGGTCTCCATCAGCTTCTGCGCCTCCGAAGTATTGGTGACGGTGGAATTGCTCACCGCACCGAGTTTGGCCAGCCGACCGGCCAGGTTCGCGGAAACGATTTCCGGAAGACTGCCCATATTGTCAGAAAGGATGAGCAGCAGGTCCTGGACCATCGTCTGCACCTTTCCCGGCTCTGCCGAGTACCCCTCCGGCACGCCGTTGACCACGATCGTATCCGTTCCGAACGGACTGATGTCGAATCCCATCTTGGCAAGAGCCTCCGCATATTCCTGAAAGAGGCACATGTTCTCGACGCCGACATAGACCGAGACCGGGAAGAGGGATATCTGGGTGACATGTCCGTTCTTCGACACGGCGGTCAGGAACTTGTCGAAAAGGATCCGTTCCACCGCTCTCCGGACATTGATGATCATCACGCCCGTACGGGAATTCGTGACAATATATTTCCCCTGGATCACCAGCACGGAATGGAAAGGCAGTATCCTGTCTTCAAAAAGTTTGCCGTAATCGTCTTTCTTCTCGACGGCAGCCCCCGGATTGAAGTTGCCATAAGCCGGCTGCGGCCCGTACGGCATCGGATCAGGAACTCCACCATAATACGGGTCCATGCTTCCGGACATTCCGACAGGCATTCCTCCCGGCATTCCGACAGGTGCCATCCGGTCCGGAATCGTCTCCATCCCGGCCATCGCAGAAGGTTTTCCTCCCGGCAAAGTATTCATGAAAGGGGATGGCTCTGACGGGAAACCGTCATTATCAAAAGGATTGTAGGTATCGTCGACTGTCGCCTCAGGAGCCTGAAGCGGACGGAATTCCGCATCATTCTTCGTCAGGGCCGGAATGTCAATGAGACCTTCGGTATCGAAATCTATGGCATCCCCGAAGGAATTCTTACCCAGGCATTCGCGGATACAGGCCATCAGGACCTGAAAGATCACGCTGTCGTTCTCGAACTTGATCTCGGTTTTCGTCGGATGAATATTCACATCCACTGTCGACGGATCCACATCCAGATAGAGGAAATAGGTCGGAGTGACCCCTTCCGGAATCAGATGTTCATAAGCCTTCATCACGGCCTTGTGGAAATACGGGCTGCGGAAGAACCTGCCGTTGACGAAAAGATACTGATTACCCAGACTTTTGCGAGCCATGTCCGGACGGCCGACGAAACCAGTCACATTGATGACATTCGTAGAAGTGTTCACATCGACCAGTTCATTGGCCACCCCGCTTCCGAGCAGATCCAGAATTCTGAATTTCAACGACTTTGCCGGTTTCAGGACATAAATATCCTTACCGTTATGCTGGAGAGAGAAGCCAATCTGAGGACGGGTCAGCGCGATGTGGATGAACTCCGTGACGATATGCTTGAACTCGACATTATCGGATTTCAGGAATTTCCTTCTGGCAGGCACATTGTAGAAAAGGTTGCGGACTGAAAAGTTCGATCCGATCGGAGCTGCAGTCTCTTCCGTAGAAACATGCTGCGAGTCCGCAAATTCCACCTGGACGGCCGTTTCCTGATCTTCCGTACGGGTTACCAGGGTCACCTCCGCAACCGCAGCGATGGAAGCCAGAGCCTCTCCACGGAATCCGAAGGTCGTGATATCCATCAGGTCTTCCGCCTCAGCGATCTTGGAGGTGGCATGACGTTCAAAACAGAGGACTGCCTGATCGGGAGTCATTCCTTTGCCGTTGTCGATGACCTGGATCAACGTTCGTCCGGCATCCGTAATGATGACCGCAATCTGATCCGCTCCGGCATCGACAGAGTTCTCCATCAGTTCCTTCACTACTGAAGCCGGTCTCTGGACCACTTCTCCAGCAGCGATCATGTTCGCTATATTGCTCGGTAATATCCTGATATCCATCTTTTGCCTCCGTCAATTCCAAAGGGTTGAAAAAATCTTCACAGCATAGATCAGCACCACGAAGAAGAGGATGAGAGAGAAAATGCCGATGACGCTCTGCGCCTTTCCTACGGTTTTCCTGCCTTCATTGCCGGTCATGCTCCCCCTCAGATAGGATCCAGGGACATAATTTTCATTCTTCCGGGCTTCCGTACCATCTACATGGCCGAATTTCTTCTTGAGTTCCTCCTTCTCCGGATCATAATATCTAGGTTTATAACTGAAGACCTTGTGGTCCTGCGAACCGAAAAAACCAAAATTGAATGCCATAGTAAACTCCTTTTATAACAGACCACAAATTTAGCGATTTTTATTCGTATTTTTGTGGAAATGTTGATAACTTGAAGATTATGGAATACAGGATCGGAAACGGATATGATGTACATGCCCTGGCAGAAGGGCTTGAAATGTGGTTAGGAGGCGTCAGGATCGCCTCTTCCTGCGGTTTCGTCGCTCATTCCGACGGAGATGTCGCCATCCACGCGCTTTGTGACGCCCTCCTCGGAGCCCTGGCACTGGGAGATATCGGAAAACATTTCCCGGATACCTCAGCGGAATACAAAGGAATCGACAGCAAGATCCTGCTGGCCAAGGTCATGGAACTGATCCGCAAAGAAGGATGGGATATCGCCAATGCAGACCTGACCATCGCTATGCAGAAGACCAAGCTGTCCCCCTACATTCAGCAGATGCGGGAATGTCTGGCCAGAATCATGGTCATCCCGGCAGAAAAGATTTCCGTCAAGGCCACGACGACCGAAAGACTCGGTTTCGTCGGCAGAAGCGAAGGATGCGAGACCTATGCAGTCGTCCTGCTCCAGCGATGAAATGCGCCGTTTGAAATCGAGAAAACCGGCTTCCAGACACAGGAAACCGGTTTTTCAATTTCAGGAAAGATTGAATTCCTAGATATACTTGAATTCAAGGTAGCTTGCGCCGAGCTCGTCATCGAAACTGCCGCCGATGAAACCGACCAGATCCCCTTTCTGGAGTCTGCCCTCCTCCATCAGGATTCTCGTGCAGACATTGACCATATCTTCCTTGGAATTAGGAACATCGATCTGATAAGCGAAGGTTCCATAGACCAGCGCCATCTCTCTCATCGTGAAATCACGGTAGCACATCGTGTAGATCGGCACGGATGGTCTGAACTCAGCCAGATAACGGCCGGTACGTCCACTCCAGGTATCGACGATGACCGCCTTGATCGGAAGTCTTGGAATATCCTTCACGAGATTGGAAGCGAGCGCCGCAGCGATCGGCTTCTGGGCACCGGTCATGACATATTCCAATGATTCCTGCTGGAAAAGTGAAGAATGTTCGGTCTCGATAGCGACTTTGGCCATGGTAGCGACAGCCTCCACCGGATATTTACCGAAAGCGGTCTCACCACTCAACATGATGGCATCCGTACGCTGGAAGATCGCATTAGCGATATCGGTCACCTCAGCACGCGTCGGTCTCGGATTCTCGATCATACTGTGCAGCATCTGAGTCGCGATGATGACCGGTTTACGATGAGTACGGCATTTATGCACGATCTCGTGCTGCAAGATAGGAATACGCTCTGCCGGAATCTCCACGCCGAGGTCACCACGAGCGACCATCACGCCATAGCAATGGTCCAGAATCTCTTCCAGATTGTCCACTCCCTGCTGGTTCTCGATCTTGGAGACCAGTTTGATATGACTTTTCCGCTCATCAAGAATCGTCTGGATCTCCATCAGGTCCTCCTTGTTGCGGACGAATGAATGAGCGATGAAATCGACATTGGCATCGATCGCCCAGTTCACGAATTTCTTGTCTTTTTCGGTAAGCGCCGGCAGATTGATGTGCACATTCGGCACATTCACGCTCTTGCGGCCCTTGATGACACCATCATTCTGCACACGGCAGAGCAGACGGTCCTCTTCCTTGACGACGACGAAGAGATCGACTGCACCGTCATCGATCAGGACATGCGCTCCTTCCGGAACATCTTTGACGAAACTGGCACAGTTCGTATGAAGACATTTATTGGTACAATTGGCCGTATGGTCACGATAGATGGAAACCTCATCACCGATCTTGACCGGGAAACCGACCGATCCCTCCATCGGGGTGAGGCGGACTTCCGGACCTTTCGTATCGATCAAGATGGCAATCTTGTCTGAAACCGCTCTGATATTGTCCACAACTCTCTGTGCACCTTCCAAGGTTGCATGGGCCGTATTGATTCTAGCTACATTCATTCCGTTTTCAAACAGTTTTCGAATAAAACTGACCTCACAATTGATGTCGGAAACCGTACAAATGATCTTTGTCTTCTTCTGTATCATACACTTAGTTTATTTATAGTCACTAAAGTACCTATTTAAAGGAAATTTTTACCAAGTGCAAATTTACTAAAAAGGAAACAATCTCCTTATATTTTTTTACCTTTGTACCAAAACAGACATTTAAAATACACTTTAATACAATTTTCAACATGAAAAAAATTTTGCTTACAATGATCGCGGCATTGGCAGTGACCTTTGCCGCACAGGCTCAGCCAAAAGGACTGGGTGCAACCCTCGGTTACAACATGAACATTTCTTACCAGCACACCGTACACAACAGTGACTTCATCGAGACTTCACTCGGAACTGCAGGCTTTGAAAGCCTTGACATCTATGCAGGCTACAACTTCATGATCGCTCAGCCAGCATGGACCAGCAGAGGAGAATGGGGCTTCTACGCAGGTCCTGGTCTCGCCATGGGTACCGGTTTCGATGACGGCTATGCTTTCTCACTCGGATTCACGGCTCAGGTCGGCCTCGAGTATACCTTCTGGTTCCCGCTCCAGCTTTCACTTGACCTCCGCCCAAGATTCGGTTTCAAGGTTGGTGGTGACGATGTATGGTTCCACAAGAGCGCGCTTTACGGATTCACTCCGACACTTTCCATCAGATACAGATTCTAATCTAACCTATCAAAATAGCAGAGGCTGGCTCCCATCGAGTCAGCCTCTTCCTTTTTACCCCGACCGGTAAGAAACAGCGCGCAAAAAAAAGCAGGACCGGTTCATTCCAGTCCTGCTTTTCATTCATATGGCCGTTGATTCCCTGCTTATACGAGTCCGGAGAATCCCATGAAGGCCATCGCAAGGATACTTGCTGTGATCAGAGCGATAGGAATACCTTTGAAGGATTTCGGTACGTTATTCAGGGACAGCTGCTCGCGAAGACCGGCGAACAGGATCATGGCCAGACCGAAACCTACTGAGGTCGCGAAGGCATAGACGACAGACTCGCCGAGATTGAGCATGTGAGGTTCAGCACCGCCGAAAGAAAATTCTTTCTGCACAACGGTCAGAGCGACACCCAGAACCGCACAGTTCGTCGTGATCAGCGGAAGGAAGATACCGAGCGCAGAATAGAGCGACGGACTGATCTTCTTCAAGATGATCTCCACCATCTGAACCAGACCGGCGATCACGAGAATGAAGGAAATGGTCTGCATGAACTCGATACCGAGCGGAGCGAGGACATACTGCTGGAGCAGATAAGTCACTGTCGTGGAAAGCGTGATGACGAAACAAACGGCACCGGACATGCCGGCTGCAGTACTCAACTTGTTGGAAACGCCGAGGAACGGACAGATTCCCATGAACTGCGACAACAGGATATTGTTGACGAATATCGCAGAAATGATGATCAATATATATTCCATGATTTACTCTCCTTTCTTAGCGGTTATTTTTCTGAACAGGACAATGAGATAGCCCAGAACCATGAACGCACCCGGTGCGAGCACGAACACGAGGATGTTTCCCTGCTCCGGAAGAATCTTCATGCCGAAGAAGGAACCGGCTCCGAGCAGTTCGCGGACCATACCGAGAATGGTCAGGGACATGGTGAAACCGAGGCCGATACCGAGACCGTCACATGCAGAATCGATCACCGAATTCTTGTTGGCGAAGGCCTCTGCACGTCCAAGGACGATACAGTTCACGACAATGAGCGGGATGAACAGGCCCAAAGTTTCATAGATGGCCGGGGTATAGGCTTTCATCAGGAACTCGAGCACCGTCACGAAAGTGGCGATGACGACGATGTAAGCCGGGATACGGACCTTGTCCGGAACATAAGGGGCGATGGCGGAAATGGCCATGTTCGAAAGCACAAGGACGAACAAGGTCGCCAGACCCATACTCATACCGTTGATGGCAGATGTAGTGGTCGCCAAGGTCGGGCACATACCCAACAGGAGAACGAAAGTAGGGTTCTCCTTGATGAGCCCTTTTGTTATAAGTTTGAATTTATTCATTTCTACTCCTCCTCATTAACTTTTGTTTCCTGCTGACCGGCTTCAGCCGTTGCCTGTTCCGGCTGACCTTCAGCCTTGATCTCCTGAAAGACCTCGACAGCAGTCTCCAGCGCTTTCAGATAAGCCCTTGAAGTGATGGTCGATGCCGTGATGGCATCGAAGTCTCCCTGATCCTTCTTCACGGCCAGTTTCTTCTGCGCAGGATCCACGTTCTTGAACTGATCTGCAAAGACAGCTTCCGTACATTTCGCTCCAAGTCCTGGAGTCTCACTCTGTGACAATACGGAAGTATTGTAGATGATGCCGTCTGCAGTGATGCCGACCATCACTTTCAGCGCGCCACCGAATCCGACGGATCTGGACTCTATGGCATAGCCGACCAGAGCGGCGTTGTCATCAAAAGCTCTGTAATAAGTGAATCCCTTTCCTTTGACCTCGATCTTCAGGTCCTTGTCCACTCTGGAGAATGATGGAAGCACCTTGCTGATCGCTGCGGTCGTCTTGTTCTCGGAAGCGACCTCGATCGGCGCCTTGGTCAATGCGTAGACACCTGCAAGCAAGCCGGAGCAGACCAGACAGATGACCAGCAGACAAAGGGTCATGTTCTTCAATGATGATTTCAATGCCATAACTTAAGCCCTCCCATATTTTTTAGTGTGACAGAATCGGTTGATGAGCGGAACGACCGCATTCATCAGCAGGATAGCGAAGGACATTCCTTCAGGATATGCTCCGAAGTAACGGATCAGCATCGTGATGATACCGATACCGACACCGAAGATGACACCGCCCATGCTGCTCATAGGAGAAGTCACATAATCCGTTGCCATGAAGACTGAACCCAGCAGCATACCACCGGTAAGGATGTTGAAGAGCGGATCCGTGTACTGTGAAGGGTCAACCAGCCAGAAGATGCCGGAGAAAACGACGACAGTAGCCAGGATGGACAAGGTGATGTACGGCCTGATGACCTTGCGGGCCAGGAGATAGCCGAAACCGAAGAGGATGGCAATGGCTGAAAGTTCACCCATTGAACCTCCCATTCCGATGAAGAGCCTGTCCAGGTAAGAGAAATCCGCATATGCCGCGATATCCTGAAGACCAGCACCGGTCATGAGTCCTTCCTTCACGGCACCTAATGAGGTGGCGCCGGTAACAGCGTCAGCGGAAGCGAAGCCCCAGGCACCGGCTATGGAAGAAGGATGCGTCCAGTTGGTCATATAGGTAGGGAAAGAAATCAGCAGGAACACACGTCCGACAAGAGCCGGGTTGAAAAGGTTCTGGCCGATTCCGCCGAAAGTCATCTTGGCGACACCGATCGCGACGAACGCGCCGATGAAGACCACCCACCATGGAGTGGATACCGGAAGATTGAGAGCCAGGAGGATACCTGTGATGACTGCAGACCAGTCACCGATAGTTGAAGGTCTCTTCAACAGGAATCTGGTGATCAGATATTCCAATGCTACACAAGAGGCCACACTCACACCGAGAACCAGCAGCTCTTTCCAGCCGTAGAAGACCACGGAAACGAAAACTGCAGGTATCAAAGCGATCACGACATCACGCATGAGACTCTTGGTAGAGTTCGATGAGTGATGGTGAGGAGCTGGGGAAACCAATAATGTATTGTTCATTTCTTTTAACTTTTTTCAATTGATTATTTTCTAGGCGCACGTGAACGGATGATCTTGATCACATCACCTTTCGCGATACGGATGATGTCCAGAAGCGGAATGTTCGCCGGACATGAATACAAGCAGCATCCGCACTCGATACAATCCTGCACTGCGTTCTCTTCCAGTTCATCGAACATGCCGTTGCGGGCATATTTCTGGAGCAGGAACGGTTCCAGTCCCATCGGACAGGCTTCTGAACACTTGCCGCAACGGATGCAGGCAGACTCGACGCCTCTCTCGGTCTTCTCTCTGGTGAAATAGAGCAGAGAAGAAGAACCTTTCACGGTAGTCGCATCGAGGTTCGCGATGGCCTTGCCCATCATAGGACCGCCGCTGATGATCTTGGCGGCATCTTCCGGAACTCCACCGGCCACTTCCGCGATGTAGGAAAGCGGAATACCGATACGGAACAGGTAGTTGTGCTGCTTATCGACCGGAAGCGTGTTGCCGGTAACGGTCAGCACGTTGGTGATGAGCGGTCTGTTCTTCTGTACAGCTTCATAGACAGCCAGGGAGGTCGCTACGTTCTGTACGACGGCACCGACATCGATCGGAAGTCCCATGGACTTCACCTGACGTTTCATCACAGCATCGATGAGCTGTTTCTCACCGCCCTGCGGATATTTCTTCTTGAGGACCTGGACCGTGATGCCGTCATAGCCTTTGCAGCCGGCCTGCAGTTCGGCGAGGGCTTCATTCATCTTCCTGATAGCCTCAGGTTTGTTCTCCTCGATACCGATCACGGCCGGGCATCCACCGAGCACCTGCTTCATGATAGCGGCACCGATGATGATTTCCTTGCTTCTCTCGAGCATGATCCGGTAATCGGAGGTCAGATAAGGCTCACATTCCGCACCGTTGAGAATGAGGCAGTCTGCCTTCTTTCCCGGAGGCGGACAGAGTTTCACATGCGTCGGGAAGGTAGCACCACCCAGACCCACGACTCCATTGGCCTTGATCTTGTCCAGAATGGCCTTGTTGTCTTCAGGTATGGCAGTGACGAGGGTATCTGAAAGGTCAATGCCTTCCATCCACTCATCACCTTCCACTTCGATCTCGATGTGCATCACCTCACGACCGGCGAGGTCCTTGCGAGGAGCGATCTTCCTGACGGTTCCGGAAACGGAGGAATGCACGAAGGCGGAGATGAAGCCTGCCGGTTCTGCGATCACCTGGCCGACCTTGACCTTGTCTCCTGCCGCGACGATCGGAGTTGCCGGAGCACCGAGATGCTGGGCCATTGAAATATATACGGTTTTCGGAAGAGGAAGTACCTCTATCGCGCAATCTTTTGAAATCTTACTGTCAGCGGGATGTACACCGCCGATTGAGAATGTCTTCATCATAAGGCTACTCCTTCTTTGTTTCAGCTGCCGGAGCGGCTGGTTCCACTTTCTTTTCCTCAGCCGGCTTCGCTGCTTCCGGATTCTCCTCCTTTGCAGGAGCGGCAGACGGTTTATCTGCCTCTGCGGCCTTTGCAGCCTTCGCGAGCAAGGCTTTCCTTACTTTCTCTGCCTTTTCCGGATCCATGGCGGCAAGTTTCGCTTCCATGGCGGCATCGATCACCGGAGCTTTCGGAGCTGCTGCCGGAGCGGCCGGCTTCTCAGCTACTGGTTTCTCGACAGCCGGCTTCTCAGCTGCAGGTTTTTCCGGAGCGACTTTCGGAACAGGGAAATTGACCGCGTGAATAGCGCCTGTCGGGCAGACTGCAACACACTTCTTGCACATCCTGCACTTCTCATAGTCGATGTAAGCCACATTGTTCTCGACCGTGATCGCGCCGAACGGACAAGTCTTCGCGCAGAGACCGCAGCCGATACATGCCGCCTTGCAGGCCTTCTTCGCTACGCCGCCCTTATCGTGATTGACACAGGAAACATAGACTCTCATGTTCCTTCTGCCTTTATTTCTCAGTTCAATGATATTGTGAGGACATGCCTTGACACAGGCGCCGCAGGCCGTACATTTCTCCTCATCCACAACCGGAAGTCCGGTTTCAGGATCCATGGAGAGCGCTCCGAACTGACAGACGGACACACAGTCTCCGCAACCGAGACAGCCATAAGCACAACCGGTATCACCGGTATAGAGCTGGGCTTTCACACGGCAAGACTGGTAACCACCGTACTCATTGGTCTTGGGACGGTTGGCACACGTACCGTTACATCTCACGACCGCTACCATAGGAGTCTTTTCCTTGACTTCCATCCCGAGGACAGCCGCAACCTTCTTCATCACCTCATTACCTCCTACAGGGCAGTAGTTGTTGTCAAGGTTAGGTGCTTCCACGCACGACTGTGCGAATGCACGACAACCGGCAAAGCCACAACCTCCGCAGTTAGCACCAGGCATAACCTTCTCCACCTCGTCGATTCTAGGGTCTTCCTCGACCTTGAACTTCTTTGCGACAAGGTAAAGAACTACTGCTAAGATAATACCGAGACCTGTAATTATCGCAATAGTCCAGATAATTGTTTGAGTCATCTTAAAATGATTTAAAGTAAGTTAATTATTTCTCCTTTATGTAGAAGGAGAATTCGTTAGATAATTTTTCCCTGAAGATATATATCAAGCCATAATACAGCGCGACCCCTCCTATCGCAACAAGACCGCGCATCAATTCATTCCCTATCAGTACTGACAAAGATAGTATTAAAATCATTAAAATGATCAAAGGAATGACGTAAGAAATCCATACCGCCTTCAGGCCCATGGATTTCTTGGTAAGCACCCTGACTTCATCCCCCACGGCATACTCTGCATAGGGATCTGTCGGAACCATGATGATCTTGTCCTGCTGGTCGGCCATCCCGCACATCGCCTTGGCATGGCAGGCCTGACAGGCAGAGGTCACCAGAATCTTAACCGTCGTGAAAGACGGATCGATCGCAATGATTTCACCAAGATGTGAAATCTCATCTTTTCTAGCCATAAAAATTTTCATTTGCTGACCCGGGAGCTGAACTCGTGCTTCAGACCGGACCAATCCGTAAGCCAACCGGAGGCCGTTCCTACCAGGATAGGCGCCTCGAAATAAACGGGGATGCGGTTCTCGTCATCCGAGATCCAGACCAGCATGTCTTCTTCCCCGGTGAAGACTTCGCCGGCAATCAGTTTCGCCCCGAACTTCAAGGTACGTATCTTTCCAAGGCCGTTCACCTTGATCGTCTCAGGACCATAAAGAATGAAATGGACGTCATAGACGTCATCATCGACCACGAAGGTCATCGGATGCTTCTTCCCCGGGACGACGCGGCCGAAATCCATGTTCCGCGCGAAGAAGAACAGCGCCGGGAGATCGAAAGTGCAGTCATCCAGCGGTATGGCCTTGGTCACGGAGCCTCCACCTGTCGTGAAGATATCCGCATCGATGACCGGTACCTCAGCATCCCAGCGATAAGAATACCGGTTTCGGGACACATATGGTCCTTCATGGCTATCCCGGAGGAACTTCATCGGCCGAAGGCCGTCACAAGTGAACCAGGACTGGAAATTCTCACGGACCTGGAAAACCAGATCATACAGCCTGGTGGTTCTTCCGCTGACCGTACAATGAAAGCACCGCTTACCGTCGACACGGGCGGTATCCAGCTGGACTTCCGCATGACCGATATTAGAGTCGATCAGTCCCCATCTGTAATGCATCCGGTATTTGAGATGTTCACCGGCCTGATATGCCAATTCCTTCTCATCAAGCGTCCGGACCGGTATCCTTGCCCGAGACGGATGTTCCGTCTGTGCAGAAGCAAGAAGCGGCGCCGCCATGAAAAGCAGTGACAGAAGAAATTTCAGCATACGTCCTGTCATTGAAAATCGTTGGTGGAAAATTCGTCACCGCCTGGACCGAAAGGAACATCATCGTTCATGGCGGAATTGTAGGTATTCGCCTGGGACGACAAGCTCTCGTACTGATCGACGAAACGTACCTCGCTGGCGATGAACTTCATATCAATGTCCGCAATGGCACCGTTACGATGCTTGGCAATGATGATCTGGGTTCTTCCCTCATCCTCAGGATCCTCGGAAAGTCCCTGGTAATCATAACGGTGGATAAAGATGACCATATCGGCATCCTGCTCGATGGAACCGGACTCCCTAAGGTCACTCAGCTGCGGTCGCTTATTGCTGCCCGTACGCTGTTCAGATTGACGGGAAAGCTGTGAAAGCGCGATGATCGGCACGTTCATCTCCTTGGCTGTCGCCTTCAAGGTTCTGGAAATGGCCGCCACCTCCTGCTCACGCATACCGCGAAGTTCCGCAGGTCCCTGCATCAGCTGAAGGTAGTCGACAATGATGAGGCGGACACCTTTCTGCTTCACCAGTTTCTTCACCTTGGAACGGAACTCCATCACTGGAAGAGACGGAGTGTCATCGATATAGAGCGGAGCCTTGATCAGGTTCTTCAGCTGGACCTCCAGCTGTTCCCACTCATAAGGTTCCAGCTTCTCTCCACCCTTGATCTTGTCGGCACTAAGGCGCGTCTCCGTCGTCATCATTCGCTTGGCCAGCTGGATGGCCGGCATCTCCAGTGAAAAGAATGCGACCGGCATGTTGAAATCGACCGCAGCATTTCTGGCGACGTTCAGGACAAAGGCCGTCTTACCGACAGACGGACGGGCCGCGATGATGATCAGGTCCGAAGGTTGCCAGCCGAGCGTGATCTTGTCCAGAGTCATGAAGCCGGACGGCACACCGCTCAGACCGGTGGAATCCTGCAGGCGCTGGATATCGATCAAGGCTTCATTGACCACCTTGCCGATTTCCTGCACATCGTTCTTCACATTGTTCTGGATGGCGGCGAAAATCTTCGTCTGCGACATGTCGATAAGATCATCGACATTGACCGAATCATCATAGGAGGACTTCAGGATCTGGTAAGATGCCGTGATGAGCTCACGCTGGATGCACTTCTGCTTGAGAATCCTGATGTCATATTCGATATGGGCGGCAGCTCCGATCTTCTGGGAAAGGTCTGCCAGGAAGACAGCACCTCCTACTGCCTCGAGGTTGCCGAGGGAGGACAGTTTCTGGGAAACGGAAAGCAAGTCCAGGGCGACATGTTCATTGACCAGAAGACGCATGGCCTCAAAGACCATCCTGTGCTTTTCGCTATAGAAGCAGTTCGGCTGAAGTTCAGCCATCGCTTCATCGACACAGTTCGGTTCAACCAGCAAGGCACCGAGAACAGCCTCTTCGACATCAAGAGCTTGAGGCGGTTTGTTTCCCATCTCAAGCCCAAGCGTATCCAGATTCAATGACTGTTCTTTTTTTCTGTAAGTTCTTTTTTTCGGAGTATCAGGCATTGCTTCCACTACTCAAAATCAGGACTGACGAGGATTCTTCCGCAATACTCGCAGATGATGAGTTTCTTGCTGGAAGCGATGTCGATCAATCTCTGAGGAGCGATAGTGTTGAAACAACCGCCGCAGGAGTCGTTGTTGTAGACGGAAACGACAGCAAGATGATTGTTGCAGCTCTGTCTGATGCGCTCATAGGCACTCATGGTCCTGGCATCGATCTTCTCTGCACAAGCATCCCTTCTTGCTCTGAGTTTGTTTTCTTCCTTGGCCGTAGACTCGACGATCGTAGCAAGTTCCTCCTTCTTTGCGGAAAGGTCACCTTCCTTCACGGAAATCTTCTCCTTGATGTTCTCAAGCTCGAGGTTCTTCTCGCTGATACGGTCCTTCATCTCATAGATATTCTTTTCAGCGATCTGTCTGAGCAGGTCCTGGTTCTCGATTTCCTTGTTCAAGGAATCGAACTCACGGCTGTTGGAAATATTGTTGATCTGAGCCTTGTATTTCTCGATCTGAGCCTCACACTCTGCAATGTTGTGCTTGTTCTCTTCGATGGAAGCATTGCAATTCTCGACTGTAGCTGAGATATGAGCGGATTTGACCTGAAGGTTCTGGATTTCCTCCTCGAGTTCCTCGACTTCCATAGGAAGCTCACCTCTAAGCTGGAGAATCCTGTCAATGTCTGAATCGGCCTGCTGCAGGTCATAGAGCGTTTTCAGCTTCTCTGCAACGGACAGATCTGAATCAGCGAAGTTTTTCTGGATAGATACGAATGTTTCTCTCTGATCTATCGGCGTTTCGATTTTTTTTGTCTTTTTAGCCATATCGCTTAAAAATAAAATATCGGGTTACTATATATATTCCGTGTAATGCGAACTGCAAAGTTAGGAAAATTTTTCTTTATCAAGGAAAATAAAATGTCAACTATCTCAATCTCACTCTCATAATGACCGATATCCAGAATCATGAAATCAGCTGGAGTGAAGAAATGATGGTAGGAAATATCCCCGCTGACATACACCTGGGCACCGCTGTTCATGGCATTCCGGATGAGCGAACTTCCAGAGCCTCCGCAGAGCGCCACTCTGGACACTTTCCCTTCCAGCGGCCTGGATGCACGCATGGACTGCAGGTGGAAAACTTCCTTGACCTTCTCCAGAAAAAGACGGCAATCCATCGGTTCAGGCAGGTCTCCGACCATTCCCAGTCCATGTCCGTCCGCTTCTTCATCGAGAATGGAAACCTGCTGCAGCCCGAGTTTCCGGGCCATTGCGCCGCTGACCCCTTCCACGACCTTGTCTGCGGTCGTATGGGCTGCATAGACCGCAATGCCGGCACGGATCGCCTTCATGACCGCCGACCCGACCGGATCCTCCGGACGAATCTGACGGAGTCCGCCGAAAATCAGCGGATGATGAGTGATGATCATGTCCGCTCCACAGGCCACTGCCTCATCGACCAGTTCCGGCGTACAATCCAGGCCGAACAGTACGGAAGACACCTTATCTTCGCCGGATCCGATACACAGGCCGCTGTTGTCCCATTTTTCCTGAATACCGAGGGGCGCGAAATCCTCCAGGACACGCACGACATCCTTTACTTTATATATATGATTCTCCTGCTGCATGAGCTATAATGATTTTCTGATTTCCACAAGCTGACGACGAATGGCTTTCAGCGATTCGAGTGCCTTCGCCTTCCGAAAGGCTCCCTTGGTATTTTCCTTCAACTGCTTGGCCGCTCCCTCCAGAGTATAGCCTTCCACTTTCACCAGATAATGGATCTGCCTGAAAGTTTCCACCTCTTTACGGGTATAGCTCCGGTCCCCCTTCGCATTCCGATGGGGTTTGAAGAATTTCGGGAATGAGTTGGACCAGAAACGGACCAATGAAGTGTTCTCGCCGAGGATTTCCGCCACTTCTCCGATTGAATACAGAAACTTTTCCATAAGCCAGCCTTTAATCCATCGACTGCCTGGTCGCCGTGGACATCACAAGCATATCGAGATATTCCGAAGGATCCACAGAAGCGAAGAAATGATTGATAGGGTCAAGAACCACCGAATCCCGAAGCAGTTCATAATGCAGATGAGGAGCAAAGGTATGTCCGGACATGCCGACAAAACCGATCAGATCCCCCTTCTTCACCGTCCGTCCTTTCCGGACTTCTATATCGCCTAAATGCTCAAAGCGGGTGACATAGCCGCCCTCATGCGTGATTTCCACGACATTTCCAGTTCCCCGGACCGAACGTTTCACCTCTGTCACCTTTCCATCAGCCGTCGCATAGACAGGAACGCCCGTATTGGAGATGATGTCAAGCCCGTCATGCCAGACTTCTACCTTATAATAAGGATTGATACGTTCTCCGACAGAAGCGCCGATCTGAGCATACGAGACGTTCTTCAGCGGCAGATTCATCGGTGGATGTTTACGCTCCGGATCCGAAAGAGCACGGACGATCTCCCTGAAATTATCTTCGATACCTTGAGCGGAAGCCATGAGTCCGTCCAGCCGTGATGCCGACGAATGAATGAGTTCCTGATCAGACATCCGGTCATAACGCTGTGTCTGATACTCCGAAATATCCTTCCTGAGTTCCGGTGGGGCAGAATGGAAGATCAGCGAATAAATGGCCTCATCCCTCCCCTGCAGTTCCGCCACCGCAACAGCCAGCATCTCCTCCTTTTCCCGGAGAGCTGCCATCTCATTGGCATAGGTCGCGTTCTCGGCCTGAAGCTGCTTTTCCGAATCCGTACTGAAGAAAAGCGCAAAGATCACATAATAGTCCAACGTCAGCACGAACGAAAGCAGGAGGAAGAAAACCACCTTGCGCAGATTGCGCCAGAATGATGTTTTCTGCTTCCTGACATCGAAATTATCCTTGTCGAAAACATATTGGCTGTTCATTACTGCTCGTCTTTAAGCATCCTCTGATATTCTTCTGCCGTAATCTTCAGGTCCATATAGTTCAAAGGATTGATCTGCCTGTCCCTGTAGATGACCTCGTAGTGAAGGTGAGGTCCGGTGGAACGGCCTGAGTTTCCGGAAGCCGCGATGCACTGGCCTCTGGTGACCTTCATACCTTCCGTCACTCCGATCGAGTCGAGATGAGCATAACGTGACTTGTAGCCGAAGCCATGGTCAATGATGACGGAATTTCCGTAACCATAGAATTCATGCCGAACTTCCATTACGACACCGTCTCCGGTCGCATAGATGGGATGCCCAGCCTTCATGGCGAAATCCATGCCCCGATGGCTTCTCGACACACCGGTGATCGGATCCATACGGGTACCGAAATAGCTGGAGATCCTGTAATCGGGCACATCCGGATTCACCGGCGAGATGGCCGGAATGCAAAGTGCCATGTCACCGGCACGTTTGGACAGCAGAGCGACCTCATCGAAGGATTTGTTCTGGACATAGCTCTTCTTCAGCAGGACATCCAGACGCTCCACAGTCTGTTTCAGCAGACCGCCTTTACCCAGACGATCATACTGTGCATAACGGTTCACTCCTCCGAAACCGGCGTTCCGGACGGAGGCAGGAATCTCATTCATGCCGAATACGGAGCGGTAGATGTGATCATCCCTCATCTGGACCTGCGACAGGACATCGGCATACCGGTCGATGCGCTCGTTCATCATCTCTATTTCGGAAACCCACGTAGCATTCTCCTTCTTCAGAAGCGTCGTCTTGGGCGTATCCTTCTCCAGCACGGAAGTGTAGATCCACAGATAGAAGACCGCCAAGCCGATCGTGAGCAGAAACAGCAGCAGACAATGGACCATCCGTGAAGACACGGCTGGCCGGGAAACCTCATAAGACAGAGTTTCCTTGTTGAAAATGTACTTTTTGAAACTTGGCATCATGCAAATATACTCTTTTTTGCAAAAAATATTATAATTTTGTAGATTTATTTGAAATGCCCGATTTAGATCAAAAAGAAAACAACAATCATATGATGACGTCTAAAGAAATCAGAAAAGCCTTTCTAGACTTTTTCGCATCGAAGGGACACACTCCGGTCCCCTCAGCCCCGATGGTCGTGAAGAATGACCCGACCCTCATGTTTACGAATGCCGGTATGAACCAGTTCAAGGATTGGTTTCTCGGAAACAGCGCTCCGAAATGGAAAAGAGTCTGTGACAGCCAGAAGTGTCTCCGAGTGAGCGGCAAGCACAATGACCTGGAAGAAGTGGGACATGACTCCTACCACCACACCATGTTCGAGATGCTCGGCAACTGGAGCTTCGGGGATTATTTCAAGACGGAAGCCATCGACTGGGCCTGGGAACTGCTGACCGAAGTCTACAAGATCGACAAGGACAGACTCTACACCACCGTGTTCGAAGGTTCTGAAGAAGACGGCACCGAGCTGGATAAGGACGCGATGGAAACCTGGAAGAAGCATCTTCCGGAAGACCGCATCCTGCTCGGCAACAAGCATGACAATTTCTGGGAAATGGGCGATACCGGTCCATGCGGTCCTTGTTCCGAGATCCATGTCGACCTCCGCAGCGACGAGGAGCGTGAGAAAGTATCCGGAGCGTCCCTCGTGAACACCGGCCATCATCTCGTCATCGAGATCTGGAACCTGGTCTTCATGCAGTACAACCGTAAGGCCAATGGAGAACTTGAACTGCTCCCGAACCACAACGTGGACACCGGAATGGGCTTCGAGCGCCTCTGCATGACCCTCCAGGGCAAGCAAAGCAACTATGATACGGACGTATTCACCGGCATGCTCCAGAAGATCGAGGAGCTTTCCGGCAAGAAATACGGTCAGGACGAGCAGGTGGACATCGCCATGAGAGTGATCGCTGACCACATCAGGGCCATCAGTTTCTCCATCGCGGACGGACAGCTTCCATCCAACGTGAAAGCCGGCTACGTCATCAGAAGGATTCTCCGCCGCGCCGTCCGCTACGGCTATACCTTCCTCGGTTTCAACGAGCCGTTCCTCTGCAGACTGGTGCAGCAGCTCATCGACGACATGGGCGAATTCTATCCGGAGCTCACCCAGCAGCAGACCTTGATCGAGAGAGTCATCAAGGAAGAGGAAATGGCTTTCCTCCGTACGCTGGACAGAGGTATCCGCCTCATGGACAACATCATGGAGAAATCCAAGGAGACCAAGGTCATCAAGGGTGAGGATGCTTTCGTCCTCTATGACACCTTCGGCTTCCCGATCGACCTTTCCGAGCTGATCGCCTCCGAGAACGGCTACACCATCGATATCGAAGGCTTCAACGCCGAACTCCAGAAACAGAAGGACCGCGCGAGAAACGCTACTGCAAATGAATTCGGCGACTGGGTGGAATTCCACCATTGCGAGAACGTCGAGTTCCTCGGTTATGACTATACGGAACTGGACGGTGTCCTGCTGACCAGACACAGAACCGTGAAATCCAAGAACAAGACCATGTTCCAGCTCGTGTTCGAGCGTACTCCGTTCTACGGTGAAATGGGCGGTCAGGTCGGTGATACCGGCTACATCGTTTCCGAAAGCGGAGAGAAGATCAGAATCCTCAACACGATCAAGGAGAACAACCTGACGATTCATGTCGCCGAGCGCATCCCTTCAGACTGCTCTGAGAGCTTCACGCTCCACGTCGATGAAGAAAGAAGACAGCAGATTGCCGATAACCATACTGCTACCCACCTGCTCCACCAGGCACTGAGAGAGATTCTCGGTCCGCACGTCGAGCAGAAAGGTTCCTACGTGACCGATGCCTACTTCCGTTTCGACTTTTCCCACTACGAGAAGCTGACGGACGAACAGCTCCACCAGGTAGAGACCAGAGTGAACGAACTGATCCGTGCCAACTATCCGCTCTGCGAGAACCGCGAAGCTACCATGGAAGAAGCGAAAGCTGCCGGAGCCATGGCCCTTTTCGGCGAAAAATACGGAGACAAGGTCAGAATGGTGAGATTCGGTGATTCCTGCGAGCTCTGCGGTGGTGTCCACACTTCCGCTACCGGAAACATCGGTTATTTCAAGATCAGCTCCGAATCAGCGATCGCTGCCGGCGTCCGCAGGATCGAAGCCGTTACCGGCGTATATGCTGAACAGATGGCTGACCAGATGCAGGAGACCATCCGCACGGCCAGATCCTTCTTCAACAACGCTCCGGATCTTGCCGCAGCCATCAGGAAGATGGTCGAAGAGAACGAGAACTTCAAGAAAGAGCTGGAAGAGATCGCCAAGGAAAAGACCGTCGCTCTGAAGAACAGCCTGAAAGAAGCCGGTGCAGCAGTCGATGGCGTACGCATCGTCACCATTGACCAGGATATGGATCCGGCAATGCTGAAGAACGCAGCCTTCATGCTCCAGAAAGAAACGGAAAGATTCGCGCTGGCAGCAGCCTTCGAGCATGCCGGCAAACCACAGCTGCTGATGATGTATTCCGATGATATGGTCAAAGCCGGCCATCATGCAGGAAACGACATCAAGGCTGCCGCCAAGCTCATCCTCGGTGGCGGCGGTGGACAGCCAGGCCTCGCTACGGCAGGCGGCAAGAACGTGGAAGGCCTGAAAGAAGCGCTTGCACAGCTGAAAGCCGCCGCTCTGAAATAAAGTTCCGCACCCTCCATTCCCCCATCGATGAAGATCATTGACAAATACATATTGCGATCGTACATACTGCCCTTCGTGGCAGTATTGGCGGTCGTCGTCTTTATCCTCATGATGCAGTTCCTCTGGCTCTACATCGACGAGCTGGTCGGAAAAGGACTGGGCATAGGTATCATCCTGGAATTTCTGGGATGGGGATGCGTCACCATTCTTCCATTGGCCTTGCCGCTGGCGACCCTGCTGTCATCGGTCATGACTCTCGGAGCCTTGGGTGAGCACTTTGAACTGATGGCCATCAAGGCCGCCGGAATCTCATTGAGCCGTATCCTTGCCCCTATCGCAGTCGTCAACATCTTCATCAGCGCCGCGGCCTTCTACATCTCCAACGAGATGATTCCGGTCGCCTACGAGAAGATCTACACGCTGCGGGACGATATCCTCCGGACAAAAGAAGAAATAAAGATTCCGAAAGGAAGTTTCTATGACGGAATCGACGGCTACGTCCTACGCATCGACGACCGCAACGACAAGTCGAACATGATGTACGGAGTGATGGTCTACAACCATACTTCGAACAAGGGTAACATCAGTCTCACCTTGGCGGACTCTGCCATGATGACCATCGATAAGAACAAGACCTACCTGTCCTTCACCTTGTACAACGGATCGAACTACGAAGAGAAGAACGAGAAGAACTACCGGGACACGACCCTGGAGCTCCAGCACATCGAGTTCGACAAGCAGCAGGTGCTGATTCCGATAAAGAACTACGGTTTCCAGAAATCCGACAGCAGCCGTTTCGGAGATGAAGTGAAAGCCATGCCGATCCGGAGATTGAGAACGACGAAAGATTCGTTGAGTCTCATCGCGGGCGAAGATTTCAGCAGGAACCTCAACTCCTTCCGGAACTCCGACCATTTCCGCTTCGAGAAACAGCTGGATACGGCCAGGACTCCTGTTCTACCGGCTGATTACATTCCTGAAAGCGGCTATGCCTGGGCTAACAGCGACCAGGAACTCAATGCCGTCAAATACGCGAAGGAAACAGCCGAGAACATGAACATGAGCGTCATGAGCTTTGACCGGGAGACTTATTTCAACAGGTACATCCTGCGGCTTACCGACATCGAGCTGCTGAAGAAGCTCGCCGTATCTGTAGCCTGCTTCCTGTTCTTCCTCATCGGTTCCTCCGTCGGAGCTGTGATCCGTAAAGGAGGTATCGGCACTCCGGCCATCATCGGCGTACTGTTCTTCGTCCTCTACTGGGTCGTCGACATCACGGGAACGAAACTGGCGAGAGACGGAAAATTCACTCCGTTCTTCGGTGTATATATCTCTACACTGGTTCTGCTGCCGATCAGCATTTTCCTGACCAATAAAGCAGTGCATGACAGTGCCATCATCAACATGGACAGTTTCAAGGTCAAGATGAAACTGCTTAAAACAAAATTCCTCGAAATGTTCAAGAAAACAAGAATCGTCTATATGGGAACTCCTGAGTTTGCCGTAGCACCTCTGGAGGCCCTGCTGCAGAAAAAGTACAATGTGGTCGGAGTCGTGACCGTCGCTGACAAGCAAAGCGGAAGAGGACTCAAGGTCAATGAAAGTGCCGTGAAGAAATACGCGGTGGCCCACAATATCCCGGTTCTCCAGCCGACGTCTCTCAAGGATCCGGAATTCCTGGAACAGCTGGCCGCCTTCAAGGCCGACATCTTCGTCGTCGTTGCCTTCAGGATGCTGCCGGAAGTCGTATGGACCATGCCGAAACTGGGCACCTTCAATCTGCATGCCGCCTTGCTGCCTCAATACCGTGGAGCTGCCCCGATCAACTGGGCGCTGATCAATGGAGAAAAGACAACCGGCGTGACGACCTTCATGATCGACCATGGCATCGATACCGGACGCATCATCTATCGCGAGCAAGTCAGGATCGCACCGGAAGACAACGCCGGTACCATCCATGACAAACTCATGCAGATCGGCGCTTCCCTGGTAGTGAATACCGTCGAGACCATCATGGAAGGAAACAAAGAGTTCCAGATCCAGAAAATGTACATCCAAGGTTCCGAGAAGCTGAAACCGGCACCGAAGCTGACCCGTGAGCTCTGCCACATCGATTTCGACGATACGACCAGACATGTGCATGACCTCGTCCGCGGACTCAGTCCTTATCCCGCTGCCTTCACAGAACTGGAAAAGGACGGCAAGATCCAGCAGATGAAGATATACGCCACCGAGCCGATGGGAACGGAAGAGTACCAGACCCTGCTTGCAGAGAAAGGTCTCGAGAAGGTCGCTGCCGGCACCTTACTTTCCGATGGCAAGCATTACCTGGCCATCGCGACTGCGGACGGTGCCGTGAAAGTACTTGATCTTCAGCTCGCCGGCAAGAAACGGATGGATGTCAAGAGCTTCCTGATCGGATTCAGGAATCCGGAAAGCTACAGGACAACCGCCGGAACCTCAAAAGAATTCAAATCCAGGTTATAGCAATGGGAAAAGATATCGTCATCATCGGCAACGGCCGTTTCCCGAAGAAACCTTGGCCGCTCTACCTCATCCGCCAGGCAGACCACATCGTCTGCTGCGATGGAGCATTCAAGAGTTTCCTGCGCAGGACTGAGCAGATTTTCGGAGAACTTCGCCTGCCGGATGCGGTCATCGGTGACATGGATTCCATTCCGTCCACCCTCAAGAAGAAATATCCTGAACTCATGGTTCCGGTATCGGAACAGGAAAACAACGACCAGACCAAAGCCTTTCGCTACGTCCTGGAAACCTGGAAAGACGTGCGCAGCATCCATTTCCTGGGAGCCACCGGCAAACGGGAAGACCATACGATCGGAAACGTCTCCCTGCTGATGGAATACCAGCGGCAGATCGAGCAGGAAGGGCGGGACATCACCCTTGAAATGATTTCTGACTACAGCACGATACTTCCGCTCACCGACACCACCGAACTGGAATGCGGAGAAGGCCGGAGAGTTTCTATCTTCACTCCGGACAATTCCCTGAGAATCAAATCGGAAGGGCTGGTATGGCAGACCAGGGACGTCATTTTCGACAACTGGTGGAAAGCCACGCTCAACGTTGCTGCAGAAGATAAGATCAGACTGGAATTCAGCCACAGATCCATCGCTTTGCTGATGATGGATTAGAGAGATAATTAAAGAACACTTAAAGAACAAGTATTATGGGAAAAGAAACTTATTTTCCGACCGTGCAAGCTGTGGAAGCAGCTGCAAAGACACTTGAAGAGATCCTGAAACCTACCTCCTTCGAAAGAAGCAACTATCTTTCAGACCGCTTCGATGCAGAAATCTTCCTCAAGAGAGAAGACCTGCAGATCGTCAGATCCTACAAGATCAGAGGAGCCTACAACAAGATCCACTCCATCTCTAAAGATATCCTGAAATACGGCATCGTCTGCGCGAGTGCCGGCAACCATGCCCAGGGTGTCGCCTTCTCCTGCAACAAGCTGAAGATCATGGGTTCCATCTACATGCCTACCACAACTCCGAAACAGAAGATCCAGCAAGTCAGAATGTTCGGCAAAGAATACATCGACATCGTGCTGACCGGCGATACCTTCGACGCCGCCCAAACTGCAGCTAAAGAATATGCGAAGAAGACCGGAAAAACCTTCATCCCTCCTTTCGATGACGAGAAGGTGATCGAAGGACAGGCGACCATCGCCTACGAGATGCTCCAGCAGACCAATGAAACTCTGGACTACATCTTCATCCCGATCGGTGGCGGCGGACTGGCATCCGGCGTAAGTTCCTACATCAGACAGGTCTCCCCGAACACGAAGATCATCGGTGTAGAACCGGCAGGTGCACCTTGCATGAAGACCGCCATCGAGCAGAACGGACCGGTCACGCTCGACAGGATCGACAAGTTCGTGGACGGAGCGGCCGTACAGCGTGCCGGCGACCTTACCTACGAAATCTGCAAGCAGACCTTGAATGACATCGTCATCGTTCCGGAAGGAGCCGTCTGCTCCACGATCATTGACCTGTACAACAAATCAGCCATCGTCGTGGAACCGGCCGGAGCCCTTTCCGTAGCTGCCCTCCGTTTCTATGGAGACCAGTTCAAAGGCAAGAAAGTAGCCTGCATCATCAGCGGCAGCAACAACGATATCACCCGTATGGAGGAAATCCGCGAGAAATCTCTCCTCTATGAAGGGCTGAAACATTATTTCATCGTGAACTTCCCGCAGAAGTCCGGAGCGATCCTCCGCTTCATCCGTGACGTAATCGGCCCTACAGATGACCTGGTACACATCCAGTACATCAAGAAGACCAACAAGGAATCCGGCCCTGCACTCATCGGCATCGAGGTCGCAGCACCTGAAGATTTCGAGGCACTGACCCGAAGGATGGATGCCAGCAATATCGAGTACGAATACATCAACCAGAACAACAAGCTGTTCGAGATTCTGATCTGATGATCAGCGGACAGAAGAAATAAGCAGAACCCCGGAAACCGTGGAATGAACTGAACCCCGAAAGTTAGACAAAAAACTTTCGGGGTTCTATTTTATTCAGAATCGTTTATTTCTGCGCTCCTCTGTACAGATAGAGGGCTATGAAGAAATAGATGACATTCGGCATCCACAAGGCGATTTCCGGTGGTAATGTATCCGTATAGACGAACATTTCACTGAATCGCAGGAAAAGAATATAGATGAACGCGAGAGCGATTCCGATACCCAAGGTCATGCCGATACCTCCCCTGTGCTTCTTGGAGGAGAGGGCGACTCCCATGATCGTCAGAATGAAGGCCGAAAAAGGAAGGGCGAAACGCTTGTGCAGCTCAATCAGAGAAAACTTCACGTCAGCATCTCCTCTCATCCGTTGAATCGCGATATAGTTCCTCAGCTGGTCGTAGTCAAGCGTCTCGATATAATCCTTGCCACGCTTGAAATCATCGACCGTGATGCTCAGAGCCGTATCAAGCTGCGCACCGGACTTGATGATATCATCGAAACCATCGTAATATTCCCTCATCGTATATTTCCGCAGCGACCAGCACAGCTTGGTCGTGTCCCAGACAGCACTCTCCGCAGAAAGCTTGCTGATGATCTCATTGTTCCGGATCTTCTCCAGAGTGAACTTGTAGGCAGTATTGTTCCAACGACTGAAATTCTCGACATAGACATACTCACCGGGATTGATCTGGTAATGGATGTTCCTGCCGGAGGCATCAGCCCTTCTCTTCACATACTGTTCCTCGAACGCGACCCTTTCCACATTGGAATGAGGGATGACATAGAGGTTGAAGTACAGGGACATCGAGGCAATGATCGCCGCAGAGACCAGATAAGGTACCATCATGCGACGGTAACTGATACCGCAGGAAAGGATCGCCACGATCTCTGAGTTCGATGCCATCATGGCCGTGAAGAAGATCACGGTGATGAAGACGAAGAGCGGACTGAACATGTTCACGAAATATGGAACGAAGTTCAGATAATAATCGAAGATGATTCCGTGCAGCGGAGCCTGTTTCGAAACGAAGTTGTCGATCTTCTCACTGACATCGAAGATGATGACAATGCCGATGATCAGCACCAGGGCGACGAAGAAGGTCGTGATGAACTTCTTCATGATATATCTGTCAAGCTTTTTTGGAAACATTGCGCTGCTGTATAGATTGAATACTAAAGTCTTGTCGAAATCTTGCGGACGGTCTCTTCTTTCCACATCCGGAAATCACCGGCCTTGATGTGCTTCCTGGCCTCGCGGACCAGATCCAGATAGAAAGCCAGGTTATGCTCGCTGGCAATCTGTCCGGCGAATATTTCTCCGGCAATGAACAGATGCCTCAGATAAGCTTTCGTATAGGTGTGGTCGACGAAGGATGCCCCTTTCGGATCCAGCGGAGAGAAATCATCCGCCCACTTCCTGTTACGGATATTGATGATGCCGTCCCAGGTGAAGAGCATGCCGTTGCGGCCGTTGCGGGTCGGCATGACGCAATCGAACATATCGACTCCTCTTGCGATGCCCTCCAGAATATTCGCAGGTGTACCGACACCCATGAGGTATCTCGGCTTGTTGTCCGGAAGAATCGGACAGACGCATTCCAGCATCTCGTACATCTTCTCCGTCGGCTCTCCTACAGCCAGCCCACCGATGGCATAGCCCTCACGGTCAAAGGCTGCCGCATGCTCCACGGCCTCCTTGCGGAGATCCGGATAGACACAGCCCTGAACGATCGGGAAGAGTGCCTGGTTGTAACCGTAGAGCGGTTCCGTCTCATCGAAATGCTTGATGCAGCGCTCCAGCCAACCTTTCGTCAGTTGCAGGGATTTACGGGCATAATTGTAGTCCGCATCTCCCGGACAGCACTCATCCAGTGCCATCACGATGTCCGCACCGATGATTCGCTGCGTGTCCATGTTGTTCTCCGGCGTGAAGATGTGCTTCGATCCGTCGATGTGGGATCTGAAGGTACAGCCCTCCGGCGTAAGCTTGCGGATCGGGGTCAATGAGAACACCTGGAATCCGCCGCTGTCCGTCAGGATCGGCCGGTCCCAGGACTCGAACTTATGGAGACCTCCGGCAGCCTTGAGAATGTCCAGACCCGGCCTCAGGTAGAGATGGTAGGTATTTCCCAGGATGATTTCTGCCTTGATATCTTCTTTCAGGTCACGATGGTAGATGCCCTTCACAGAGCCTACAGTGCCCACCGGCATGAAGATCGGCGTCTCGATCTGGCCGTGGTCCGTCGTGATGATTCCGCATCTGGCAGCAGACTGCGGATCCTGTGCTATCTTTTCAAATTTCATATTCAATGGTTTTCAAGGCCAAAGATAGCAAAAGTTGTAGAATTTCTCGTATATTTGTCAGCTATCGTGGATACTAACGACATATCAGAATATTAAAACTACATAAAGATGAACAAATCAATAAAATTCAGATTGATCGTGATGAACTTCATACAGTGGGCGGTATGGGGCGCTTATCTCACGTCAATGGGAAACTTTCTCGCCCGGGTCGGTCTTGCTGAAAAGATCGGACTGTTCTACGCCATGCAAGGAATCGTCTCCATCTTCATGCCGGCCATCATGGGTGCCCTGGCAGACCGGATGGTTTCTGCCCAGAAACTCCTGGGCTACTGCCACGGACTCGCCGGTCTCTTCATGATCGGAGCCGCCGGCTATGCGCTGAACGCAGGAGATGCCGTCGCCTTCGGTCCGCTCTTCAGTCTCTATGCCCTGAGCGTGGCCTTCTACATGCCGACCATCGCCCTGTCCAACTCCGTCGCCTTCAAGATTCTCGAAAAGGGCGGCTATGATACGGTCAAGGACTTCCCGCCGATCCGTGTATTCGGTACCGTCGGCTTCATCGCCAGCATGTGGATCGTCAACTTCGTCAAGATCGACGGTCTGCAGATGCAGCACTCCCTCTACCAGTTCATGCTTTCCGGCATCCTCGGAATCCTCATGCTGATCTACTGCTTCACGCTGCCGGACTGTCCTCCGGAGAACAAAGGTAAGAAAGTGACCGTCTCCGACATCTTCGGCCTCGAAGCGTTCAAACTTTTCAAGAACAGACAGATGGCGATCTTCTTCGTCTTCTCCATGCTGCTGGGAATCTGTCTGCAGATCACCAACGGCTTCGCAGGTCCATACATTTCTCACTTCGGTTCCCTTCCGGAATTCGCGGACAGCTGGGGAGCCAACAACCCTAACGCTCTGATTTCCATATCTCAGGTTTCCGAGACCCTCGGCATCCTGCTGATTCCATTTGCCATGAAGCTCTTCGGCATCAAGAAAGTGATGCTCATCTCCATGATCGCCTGGGTCTTCCGTTTCGGTCTTCTCGGCGCCGGTGACACCGGATCCGGCATATGGATGTTCATCCTCTCCATGATCGTCTATGGAGTCGCTTTCGACTTCTTCAACATTTCCGGAGCCCTCTACGTAGACTCCAGAACCTCAGAGAAATTCCAGAGCAGTGCCCAAGGCCTGTTCATGCTGATGACCAACGGCATCGGTGCGACCATCGGAACTCTTTCCGCACAAGCCGTCATGAACCACTTTGTCTACAATCCGATCGCTGCCCTCGAATCCGCTGCCGAGACCGGTATCGAAGCCTCCACCCTGATCCAGCCGGACTGGTCGACTCCATGGTTCATCTTCGCAGGCTTCGCGTTGCTGGTAGCCATTCTCTTCGCGATCTTCTTCAAGAAGCCTCAGGCCAATGAAGCCAAGATCATGTAGTTCCGCCTCTGCAATGCAATGAAGAAAAGGTCAGCGCCGACAGTGCTGACCTTTTTCATTTGCCAATGGTTCCAGCCCAGTCCTCAGGCCAATCCCAATTTCCGCATCAGAGCCGCCGGTTCCGGATCCCTTCCCCTGAAGTTGCGGTAAAGGATATCCGCATCCTGCGAATCGCCCTTCGACAGGATATTCTCCCGGAAAGAAGCCGCCACCTCGCGGTTGAAGATTCCCTTCTCCTTGAACAGTTCGAAAGCATCTGCTTCCAGCACCTCCGCCCATTTATAGGAATAATACCCTGCGGAATAACCGCCGGAGAAAATATGACCGAAGGACGGAGAAATGGCCGTTCCCTCCACCAGCGGAAGCACCGCATACGGATCCAGCACCTCATGCTCGAAACGGACCGTAGCTTCCTGCGGCAGTGTCTTGCGCTCATGCCAAGCCATATCAAGCAGCCCGAAATGCAGCTGTCTCATCTGATAATAGGCCGCCAGGTAATTCTTCGCCGCCACGATCTTTTCGATCAGCGCCTGCGGAATCAGTTCCCCGGTCTTGTAGTTCCGGGCGAAGGAATCCAGATATTCCGGTTCGAAAGCCCAGTTCTCCATGATCTGTGAAGGCAGCTCCACGAAATCGCGGGCCACATTCGTTCCGGTCAATGACTCATAGCGTCCCTTGGCGAACATGCCGTGCAGCGAATGGCCGAACTCGTGCAGGAAGGTCGTCAGTTCATTGTGCGTCAGCAAGGAAGGTTCCTCTGCCGTCGGTTTCGTGAAATTCGTCACGATACTGATGAACGGCCGGTACTCCTTTCCGTTCCGGACGCCCTGACCACGGAATTCCGTCATCCAGGCTCCTCCCCTCTTGCTGGCTCTCGGGAAGAAATCCGCATAGAAAAGTGCCAGATGACTGCCGTCTTCATCCTTCACCTCGAAGACTTTCACATCCGGATGATAGACCGGAACATCCTTCCGCTCCTCGAAAGTGATGCCGTACAGCCGGGTTGCAAGTCCCAATACCGCCCCGATGCAGTCTTCCAGACGGAAATAAGGCTTCAGTTCTTCTTCCTTCAAGGAATATTCCGCCTCCTGATATCGTTCTGCCCAATATGCGAAATCCCACGGCTGCAGCTTATCCTCGCCGAAACCGTTTTTCCGGGCATAAGCCAGAACCTCGGCCACCTCTTTCCGCGCACAAGGCAAGGACGGCTCCATCAGTTCCGCCAGGAACTTGTCCACCGTCGCCGTCGTCTTCGCCATCCGGTTCTCCAGCGCATAGTCCGCATAAGTCTCATGACCGAGAATACCGGCTATCTTCATCCTCAGGTCAATGATCTTCTTCACGATTTCCGTGTTGTCGAATTTTCCACCGACCGCCTTCGTCGAAGAAGCCATGTACATCTGCTGCCGGAGATCCCTCCTGCCGCTGTTCTTCATGAAAGGAGACATGCTCGGGTAATCCAAGGTATAGACCCAGCCCTCCAGTCCTTTCTCGGCAGCCGCTGCCTTACCCATTTCCCGGATGTAATCCGGCAGACCCTCCAGATCCTGTTCCTCAGTCAAGTGCAGATACCAGGCATTGTTCGCATCCAGCACATTCTTGCCGAACTGCAAGGTCAGGAGCGAAAGTTCCTCCGACCATTTGCTGTACCGGGCCTTATCCTCCTCGCTGAGATTCGCTCCGCTACGGACAAAACCTTCATAGTTTTCCTTCAGGAGCTGCCGCTGTTCAGCATCCAGCCCCAGAACATCGCGACGATCATAGACCGATTTCACCCGCTGGAAAAGCGCCGGATTGAGCGAAATATACATGGAATAGGCTGTCAGTTCCGGAGAAATCTCCTCAGCGATCGCCTGCATGCTGTCGTCAGAATCCGCTTCGAGCAGATTGAAGAACAGATTGCAGATTTCGTCCAGACGTCCGCCGGCATACTCCATCGCCTCGATCGTATTCCTGAAATCAGGAAAGGCCGGATCGGTCGCGATCCTGTCTATTTCCTCCTTACCTTCTGCAATGGCCTGGCGGAAAGCCGGCAGCCAATGCTCCGTCCTGATGAGATCGAATCTTGAAGCCCCGAAAGGAGCATCAGATTCCATCAGCAGCGGATTTTCCATATTCTCATTCATCTTCATCATTCATTTTATGGTTCTCCTGCAAATTTACGGAAAGATCCGGAATTTTATGGACAGAAGAGATCTTATCTTCACTCATCCGGTACAGGATATCATAACAGCCCAGTTCAATCTTCGAACGCACCTTCTTGAAAGAAGTCACGAAAGAAGGACTGAAACCCAGACTTTCCGCCTGCATCAGTTCCATCCCGTCCTGGCCGGAACACAAGATCGCTTCCAGCACCTCATGGTTCTTCTCAAGTTTTCCGGTCACCCGGGAGCGGAAAGCCCTCAACGCATTCATCTTCCGATTATGATAGCGGTTCTTGCAGGCTTCACAGCAGAATTTCTTGTCTGAACGTCCGTAACAGATCTCCTCTCCACACTGAAGACATCTGGCCGGCTGATGTCCTTTTCCATTATAGTCCATACTCCACGATCATTTGCCCAAAGTTGGAAAGCAGGAACGGATTTTCAAAGCTATTCATGCTTTCCCCCGTCACTTTTTCCTTTTCTTAAGACCGCATGGAAGACTTAAGGAAAAGACAACCGAAAGAAAGAGAAAAACCTTCCCTTAATTTTCTTTTTCTTACACTGAAGTACTGAGGAAAAACCGACATTTGGACTCACCGGAATGTGCACATCAGTACAGTAATTTTGTAGAACCATTAAATTTCAGCTCATGGAACAGATAAACAGAATCGAGCTGCAAGGGAATGTGGGGACCGTCCGCCTCAATGATGTCGGCGACAACCAGGTCCTGCATTTCTCCCTTGCCACCAACTATGCGTACAAGTCCAAGGAAGGAGATGTGATTGAAACGACCTGGCACAACGTCGTTGCCTGGAAGAACCGGAACATGCCTGATTTCAGCCTGATCCGGAAAGGAACGGCCCTGAACATCACCGGAAGATTGCGGGTCGTGAAATACACCGCCGCTGACGGTACAGAAAAACAAATCCATGAAATCATGGCGAACCGTATGACCATCATCAACGATTCGATCTAGAAATCATTGAACAGATTGTGCATTGACGTGGCCGGAAATTCCGGCCACTTGTTCCCATCAGTCTATAATTTTTCATACATTTGTACAGCTAAACTACATGAATCATGGGAAAAGACGTTGCACTCGTGCTCTCCAGCGGCGGACCTAGAGGATTCGCCTATATCGGAGCCATAGAAGAACTTACCAGCAGAGGTTACAACATCACTTCCATCGCGGGAGCCTCGATGGGTTCGCTCATCGGCGGCATCTATGCGGCCGGGAAACTGGACGAAGTGAAAGACTGGATGTTCAACCTGGATGCCTGGAAAGTTTTCAACCTGATGGACCTCTCCATCAGCAAGAACCATCTCATCAAAGGAGACAAAGTCATCGATGCGCTCAAGGAGATCGTGCCGGAAATCGACATCAGAGATCTGAACATCCCTTACTGCGCCATCGCGACCGATCTATATACCGGAAATGAGGTCATCTTCGACCAGGGACCGCTTTTCAACGCGATCCGGGCCTCCATTTCCATTCCGTCCCTCTTCCGACCGGTACAGTACGGCAAGACTTTCCTGGTGGACGGAGGTATCGTGAACACCATTCCGCTGAATCGCGTCAGCCGCAACGGTCATGACATCGTCGTCGCCTTCAACGTCAACGACATCGACAAGGACGGAATCGTGGAAGCCTTGGATGAAGAAGAAAGACTGGCACAGGAAATGGCGGAACGGAAAGAAAACCTCAACAAGGAAACCCGCCACGTAATGGATGCCGTCAAGCACGACACGAACCTCACTTTCAGGGAAAAGGTCCACATGGCCGCCTCACAAGGCTACAAGATCCTCAGCGAGAACTTCTCCAGGGACAAGGTGGACGAAGATACGATCGAATTCGAGAACAGCTACTATACGATTCTGGACCGTTCCTTCGACATCATGAACTATGTCAATGCCCAGAAGACCATCGCCATGTACAAGCCGGATGTCCTGGCCTCCATGCCGTTCGATGCCTTCGGGTCTATAAAAGACTATGCCAAGGCTCCTGAGATCTCCCGGATGGGCCGGGAACTGATGAAAGGAGCCTTGGACAAGTACGAATCTGAACAGGAGCAGTAAACTACCTTACTGCTTCTGTCTTCACTTTCTCCGGGATTACACAACGCGTGTAGGTATAGCGGTCCGAAGAATTCCGGGTTGCTGTCATGACCAGTTCGTCCCCATTGACCTGAACCTCATAGACATTACCCCAAGGCTTTCCATTCGGCTTCTTCGGGTCATTGTAGGTCCCTTCCAGAACAGTTCCGGAAAGTTTCCATTTTCCACCGTAATAGTCATAACGGCCACGGCCCGTCATCTGATACATATCAAAAGTTCCGTCCGCGTTGAAGGCGATGTAAACATCTACCGTCTCCGTACCGATCTGAGTGGATTTCACGGTCAGTTCAGCACCGGTCAGGTTCCATTCTCCGGTAATTTTCACCGGCTGCGTTTTATCCGACTTATCGCAAGCATTGACAAGGATAAGGCAAGCTGCCAGACAAGCAAATAGCATTCTCTTCATAATTCTCTGATTTTATAACCAACCGCCGTTGGAACTTTTGAATGAACGTGAAATGAGCGAGATTTCCTGAGAGATCTCCATTCCACCGATATTGTCACCGCCACCCAGGTTCTCGCCGCCGGCGATCGCACGGATGCGGATCTTTCCGGAACCGATTCCTTCCGGCTCCACGAAAAGCTTACCGAACTTGATTTCCGGTTCATGCTTGAATTTCAAGGAACCGCTGGTCTGCTCATCGACGTCCACGCCCAGGAAAGTCAGATTCACTGAAGCTGTGCCGAAGAACTTCGAGAGGTCGATTCCCTGTCTCTTGCCGGACTCGACGATCACGGTCGGAATACCTTCGATCTGCATGAAAAGGCGCCAGGTATCGATGGAACCGGTACCCATCTTCTTGTAGTAATCTGCAAGATTCATCTTATCAGAAACAAGCGGTGATGTCTTTTCTCCATTCAGACGGCTATCCAGATCATTGGTAGAAGAGAGGATCATGTCCGTCATCTCCTTTGCAGTGAAATGCTTGCCCAGCTTGCGTGCATAAGCCAATCCGAGAGCAGCCACACCGGAAACATGAGGACAGGCCATGGAAGTTCCCTGCATATAGCCGTAGCCTGCTTCATTCTTGTTCGGTCCGGCCGGTACCGTAGAAAGCACCATTGCTCTGGCAATTTCATCCATGTTGGAACCGTAACCGATCAGCTGGTCTCCTCCTGGAGCGCTGATGTTGCAGCCAGGACCGTAATTCGTATAGAAGGCCGGCAGGAAATCTGGGCCGAGAGCACAGACAGAGATATTATCTCTCAAAGCACCCGGATAACCGGAGCAAGGATGCGTTTCATTACCGGCAGCGAAGATGGTCAGACCGCCGGTCATCGCAGGATAATTGCTCTTGCTTCTGAAATACTCAAGCGCAGCGATTTCTGCGCCGTTCTCTACCGCATACTCGTTGTCGGAATGAAAAGCTCCTCCTGCAGCGCCGAAAGAACCCTGAATGATGCAGGCTCCATTATCTGCAGCGTATTTATATGCTCTTGCGAGTGCATCCTGAGTACTTCGATCATTCGCGAAAATCTGACAGGACATCAGTTTCACGCCATCCTGTTTTCCAGAACCTCCAGCCACACCGGCCACACCGATACCGTTGTTGCTGACTGCAGCGACCGTTCCCGCGACATGAGTTCCATGTCCGATGTCCTTCGGCCCTTGCCAGGATATGGCACCGTCGGTGACGAAGTTGTAGCCATGGACATCGTCGATGTAGCCGTTGCCGTCATCATCTTTTCCGTTGTCTGGAATTTCTCCGGTATTGATCCACATGTTGGCAGCCAGGTCGGGGTGAGTGTACATCACACCCTCATCGACAACGGCCACCACGAGTTCCGGATCACCTGTAACCAAATTCCAAGCATCCTTTACATTGATGTCGCCTCCGGCTACCGCTTTCGGAGAAACGGACTTGTCACCGGTATTGATGTAATGCCACTGATCTCGCATCATCGGATCATTGAACGGAGTTCTGTCTGCATCAGCGAGATGAAGAGAAGGTGTCCAGCGGATACACTTCGTCTCAGGACCCAGCGACAACCTTGTGTTGTACTGGATTCTGGATACTGAAGGAACTTCGGCGATGAGTTCGACAGCCTTATTGAGCGGAAGACGCTCTTCCAGTTCCACCAGATACCATTTGTCAAGACCGAAACGTGCCTCACGTTCCTCATTTCCAGGAACTGAAGTGAAAAGTTTTCCGACATGAAGGACACCGGAACCGGCCCAATCTTCCAGGAGTTGAGCATCCGGTTCCTGCTCCATGAATATCATGAGCGAAGAAGGGTCCGAATTCTCCGATGAGTTCAGCACCTTCATCAGGACAGGGTTGCCGGAAGGGGACGTGACGTTTCCATCCTCCCCGACCATTCCTTTCTGACAGGAAAGGAACAGCGCCAACGGCAAAAGAGATAACAGTGATCTGTTGATACGCATATGAATTTCGTTTTAAATGATCTGAACAAAGAAACCAAGAGGCCAGCCTCTACGGCAAGCCTCCTGGCATGTTAATTTAATCTAATTTCGTCAGGGGTAATTATTTCAAAGTTACGTTGCATTTTTCTGCACGGATTTCGAACTCAGAAATCTGAGTAGCCTGGTGTTCTACAGGAATTCCCTCACGTTCAGGATGGATGTCAGTCAGACGACCCTGAGCGCAGACTCTCTGAAGATCAGCCTTGTGGATGGCCTTGATCATCTGCACCCTGAGCGGCTCGACACCATTGAAACCATTGTTGAAATTCCTCTGGACATTCCGAAGAAGCTCATAGGTAGGCGCAGCCTTCGCTCCGGCTTCTGCAGGAACATTGTCCGGGCGGACAAGCAGGATATCGGAAGTCGTCGTGAACTTCGCGGTCGGCTGCTTATAAGTTTCGTCAGAGAAAAGGTAGAGTGCCATGTTGAGCACATTACCATAGCCAGCTTCAGCATAGACTCCGGAATCGACGAACGCGATGTTTCCCTCAGGCGTGAAAGCGCCGACATAAGCATTTGCAAAAGCGACCTGTTTAGATGACAATTCTGCGACAAGAGCTCCGAAAAGATTCTTTCCATTGAAAGAGAATTTACCATAGTAGGATGGATATTGGAAGAGGAGACCTTCACTGTATTCCCACAAGGTTTCATCACTATCCATCGTAGCTCCGGCTTGCTTGAGGATCGGAGTCCAGAGACCATTCATCTTCACCAAGTCGACCGACTTTCCTTCAACCTGCAGCTGTCCGCCATCAGTCAAGGTAACGTCACCGGTATTGATTCGAGAACCTTCTCCGAACTGATAGAGCGCCCATGTCTTCAGATAATCTGTCTTTGCTTTAGCTGGAGCAAGCTGATCCAGCGAATAGATGTTCTGAAGCGGATCCAGTTCACCTGCTGTCCGAGCGACGGCTGTGAACAGCTTTTCTTCATAACCGTTGGAAAGGTTGCAGAGCAGCGTATATTCCGTTCCAGCCTGAAGCTTGTCGACAACGGCAGACCAGCCACCGGCATTGATCGCTTTGATGACTTCAGGAGAAAGAACCTGGCTCTGGAGATCTTTGGCAACTCCCTCCGGATCACTGTCGACGACGGATTTCTTATAAAGTCCCATCTGACCAGCGACGATATTCTTGCCGCTGATGTAGATTTCCATGGAATTCTCTGCAGTCATGCCTTCTGGAGCATATTTGTCAGAAACGATGAGTCCCACATTACCGAGGACCGGTTTCGAATCACCGGCCGCTACATAAGCGATTACCTCTCCGGCAGAAGCGACCAAGGTCTTTCCATCTGCATCGAGACCGGCGAACACGACAGTGTAGATGCCGCTCTTATCCAGCTGGACTCCGATCTGCGCGATCGGTTCCTTCGTGAAGGTGACGTCAGTACCTGCGACCTCACCGGAAGCGATCTTCTTAGCGAAAGAAACGACTGCTCTATTCTTGATTTCACCTTCTGCGACAGCATATTTCACAGATGTGACATCTTCTCCTTTCTTTACCAATACCGGCAACACACCTTCTTTGGACAGACCGGATGCCGTTTCAAGAGAGAAGTCCACATCCCTGAAGCCAGGAAGGACAAATCTGACGAATCCATTAATGTTGCCATAGTAGATATTATCCGGTGAACTCAGAAACAGACCTTTCTTAGGGAAACGGATGATACCATCCTTCAATGTTCCGTACAGACTCTCGGATGCCGGGATATCGAGGTAGCGGTCACAGAAGGAACCGACTCCCAAAGCACCCTTGATGTCAGCACCGGCTGCAGCCAGGTCCACTCCGATCGGAGAGTGTACCCAGACCACTTTCTTAGGATCAGTACAGTCGAGGAAAACCTTTGACGGAGTAAGAATGCCTGCCTGTTCAATTTCATCTGGAGAAGTGCCGAGAAGTCCTGCCATCAATTCTGCAGAATAGAGATTTTCAATCTTGTAGTAACCGGCCTTGTCCTGTCTTTCGTAGATCTTGATAGGAGCGACAGCATGAGGCATACCGTAGATATCGGAAATGATACCTTCCCTGTATGTACCTTCGGTCTCGCCGTTCTCACCCTTGAGCCGCACCCATTTGACTCTCGTCACCGAGAATGTGACCACATTGGGATTCTGGGAATAGACGGAAGCATACTGAGGATCGGTAATCTCGATCGCACATTTGTAAGTTGTGCCCAACTCCGCATCCGGGAAAGAAACAGTGAACTGTGTCTCGACCTGTCCTTCCTCGAACGTGATCTCAGAAAGGTTGAAGACCGGTGCACCGCTTTCAAGTTCCGGACAATCCACTTCGACCGGTACCGTGATGGCCGGAAGATCGGCGATATCCTCAGAATTCGGACGAAGTGCTGTCAATGTCACCTCTGTCTTGGCCTTAGGATCCAATTCAAGATTGGCCTCCTGCCCGGACAATTCCTTGAAATATACTCCATAGCAATCTTCAAGGTCAGGATCTCCCTTTGTCCTGACCACCTCCTCCACGCATGAATTCACCAGAAGCGGAAGAGCTGCAAGAACATATAGTAATTTGCTGATTTTCTTCATAACAGTAAGATTTGGTCCAATTAATCAATTGGTGTAGGTTGTACAAACTGAGATGGATCCGGATTGTTTGTCTGCTCCGTGATCGCGGTATTTCCCTGATACTCGGCGACTGTGATGACAATGTTCCATTGAGGTGAACGACCTTCGCAATTCAGTGCGAAGACCTGTGCATGGTTGCTGCCACCATATGATCTTGTGATACCATGATCCAGTCTCTTATAATCGTAGAAAAGGATTCCCTCACCCCAGAACTCGATTCTTTTCTGCAGAAGCATTTCCTCGAGGAATGCATTTTTCTCAGTCGTGAATTTGGAGGCGTTATATTCAGGGTTCCTGGTCTTGATCAGAGAATTCAATACGGCAGCGGCTTCGTTGAGTCTTCCAAGCTGAGCCAATGCCTCTGCCTTGATGAAATAAAGTTCTTCGATACGCATGACGCAGAGGTCCGCCGCGTTACCTACCGTATAGTCGGTACAGTTACCGTTCGCCGGACGGAATTTGAGACTCTGATAATCCATGATCGGGTCAAGCTGACCAGGGATACCGTTGAGAAGTGCCGCCTTATCTGCATCAGAGCCGGCAAACTTGTAATCGTAGTATTCGAAACGTTTCGGATCGAGCCAAGAGTGCTTTCTGAAGTCACTGTCGGAAATACGCTCGTACAGAGCCTTGCTGATACCGATATGAGACAGCTTGCAATAACCCCACTGCGCCTCTCCACTGATGTGGGAGATGAAGGTGATGATATTACTCTGCAGCTCACTGTTGGTAGGAATTCCCCAGATCCAGGAATTGTTGGCATCACCTTTATTGAAGCCCGTGGTCGGATTCTCCCACTCATCCTGAGTCAGAGGAGTCTTGCCGGAACCGGTCAGCACCTTCTCGGCATACTCGATGGCTTTTTCGTATGCGCCTTCATCACCGGCCGCACCTTTCTCGAGGTAAGCTCTTGCAAACATGACGTTTACAGCAGATTCTCCCGGCATCTTGTAGTCGATCTGCTTGCCCGCAAGCAGTTTTCCAGCCTGAGTCAGGTCCTCAAGGATGAAATCATACATATCCTTGCGAGGCATACGCGGATTATAGTTGGCATCAGCCTCGTTCGTATCCTGTGTGATCTTAGGAACGGTAAGTTCAAGGATTGACGACACGTCGAGGTACTTGTTTTCCTTCGGCTCATACAGACGAGCCAGATCCAGATAGCAATATGCCCTGAAAGCATAGGCCTGACCGAGGATACGCTGTTTGTTCGGATCTTCGGTATTCGGCTCGATGAGACTGATGACATCATTGGCAGTCTTGATCCAAGTATAATAAGCATCCCAGAAATAGGATGGGGCGATATATTTGGATCCCATATTTTCGCAAAGGCAATATGAAAGGAATCTGTTGTAGAAAGGAGTCTCACCCATGGTTGCCAGGTCCTCAAGCATGAACTCTGTCCTCAGGAAGATTCCTCCAAGACCGAAGTCAGTATGATCGTCATATTTCTTGGCATATCCCATGACACCGGACGTAACCATAGAAGAAGGAATGGAATTCAGCATCCCCTGAAGAGCTGCCTCATTCTTTGATACCTGAGCTTGTGTCTGAGAACCACCCTGGGGGAATGTTTCCTCAATACAGCCTGTGGCTGCACCAACGGCCGCCAAGGCTAAAAGCGATTTGATCAATATATTTTTCATATCAAAATTCCTCGTTAAAATTAGAATGTAATACTCAATCCACCTGAAAGTGTACGTACAGGAGAGTTCATGGCGTCATTCGTAGTACCTGTAAAAGACTGTCTTGGATCAAGTCCTCTACGATGTGAAACGTAGCAGATGTTGTCACATGATACATAGAATCTCATTTTCTCCACCTTGATCTTACGTGTAAGGTTTCTCGGAAGCGTATAACCGAACTGAGCATTCTGGAAGTTGAGATAGCTGGCATCAGTCAACCATCTATCAGATGTCGCTGTGATATTCTGATCCAGATAACGGAATCTCGGAATGGAAGCGCTGTGATTTTCCGGAGTCCACGCATCGAGGAGGTCTTTATGGAAGTTGGTACCAGTCGATCCACCAGGACTGCTCATCAAAGAAGCATATCCGCTATCATAAGCGAGACCGCCAATCTGATAAGTGAACTGGAAAGCCAGATCGAATCCGTAGAAGTCAATGCTGGTACCGAATCCACCATATACCTTAGGGATCGGATTTCCGCAAAGGTAGGTTGATGCATCGGAGTATTTCGTCGTCGTCTCTTTTCCGATGACGATCGGCACCTTATCTGCATCCAGGACAGGATTGCCGTCCGCATCCAGCTGATAGATATCCTTGTACCACATCGGGAGACCGGTTTCCTGTTCCACACCTGCATATTTCGGCAGGAAGAAAGTATTCAGAGGAAGGCCTTCTCCGACGAATCTCGTACCGTTAGCATAACCTTTGTATCCTTCAATCTTTCTGGTCTTCTTCTCATTCGGAAGCATCGTGATCTTGTTACTGTAATGAGTCAGGTTAGCGTAGATGCTCCAGTTCACATTCTTGGTACGGATCGGATTGAAATTCAAAGCAAGTTCGACACCGGAGTTTCTCATATCACCGATATTGTCATAGTAACCGCCGTAACCAAGGGAAGCAGGAACCGTGAAGTAGAAGAGCATATCTGAAGTCAATCTGTAGAAATACTCGATACTACCGCCGATCTTACCGTTGAAGAGGTCGAAATCCACTCCGATGTTGAAGTTGGTATTGGTCTCCCAAGTAATGTTCTCATTACCCTTTCTTGCAAAAGAGACTGCAACCTCATCATCATTGTTGGAGATGTTGTACATATCGGTATAGAGATAGTTGGCGATAGAGTCATTACCCTGTGAACCGACGGAAGCTTTCAGTTTCAGCATGTCTACCCAAGAGGCATGGAACCAAGGCTCATGGTTGATCAGCCAGCCAGCACCGACTGACCAGAAATCACCCCATCTGTGATCCGGATGGAACTTGGAGGAAGCGTCTCTACGGTAAGAAGCGCTGGTGAAGATCTTGTTGTTGTAATCGTACTGAACACGGAGGAAGTAACCCTCGTTGCTGTACTCACCATAGCTTGAAGAAGCCCGCTTCGCATCGATTACTGCACCGCCGAGCTCGAGATTGTCCAGAGAGAAAAGTTTCTTTTTCGCCGCACTCAAACTGTAGGACTGTGCCAGGTAGTTCTCGTGACCGACCATGACATTCAGATGATGTTTACCAGCGAAAGTCTTGTCGTAAGTCAACAGTTCCTGAAGGTTCAGATGAGTATCTCTGTCATGACCTTTGGCCAGGATACCGCCATCCGGAACGTACTGACCGTAGAGGTTGTTGCTCAGGTTGGTCACACGTGTCTCTGTCACACCGAAACCGGCATTGAAGCTGAACTTGAAATCTTTCAGGAAAGTGATGTCGGCGAAAGCCGTACCGTTGAAAGAGTTACCCTCACTGCGGTTCTTATCAAGTTCAAGCAGCTGATAAGGGTTGGCGTTCATCTGAGCAGGACGTCTGAAACCTGCATTGGCACCGCTACCGAAGTCATATCTGCGATGACCATACTTATCGTGCATGATATTGCCTTTTCCGTCACGCATATAGAGCGGATAGATCGGAGCGATGGAGTTAGCGAACGCGAACATGTTACCGGTATCGGTAGATCCCTCGCTTCCGTTGGAGTTACCGTAAGAGAAATGCGTGAAAGCAGCATTACCACCGACTTTCAACCATTTCTTAGCCTGATAGTCCGCTTTCAGTCTGGCTGTATAACGGGCCATGTTGGAATATCTGATGATACCTTTATCATAAAGGTAGCCGAACGATGCGTAGAATGAAGCCTTGTCCGTACGACCGGTAACGCTCAGGTTATACTCCTGACGGAGTGAATTTCTGTAAGCTTCCTTCATCCAGTCGTCTGAAGTGAGGTAGTAATCCTGACCTTCATAATTGACGACACGACCGAGGGTCGCATTCGGATTCAATTTACCGTTTGCACCGATCAGGAATTCACCTTCCGGATAAGTGTAGATGTCATATCCGAGACCACCGCCCTTCGCAGGACCGGTAAGGTTAGCGGCAGCGACACGATGGGCCTCAAGCGGGGAAAGTCCCTGCTCATAGCGGTAGTAATCCCTCAAAGCACCGTAATGCATCTCGTAATACAGACCTGGGTCTCTTACATAGTCATACTCACGGAGTGCCTTGGAGTTCCAGCCGAGCTTCATGTCCAGATTGACGACTGCATCCTGAGTCTTGGCCTTCTTGGTCGTGATCATGATCACACCGTTGGCACCACGTGCACCATAAAGCGCATTGGAAGCAGCATCCTTCAGGACAGTCATGGATTCGATATCGGCAGGGTTGATATTGTTGATATCACCAGGATAAGGAACACCATCGACTACATAAAGAGGCGCAGTTCCGGCTGAAATGGAACTGATACCACGGATGACGATGCTCGGAGATGATCCTGGCGTACCGGAAGCCGTCGTCATCTGCACACCGGCAACGACACCTTCCAATGCACGCGTCGCATCAGAAGACTGCGTCTTCGCGATATCAGAAGACTTGACTACCGCTGCGGAACCCGTAAAGGACTCCTTGGTAGAAGTACCGAAGGCTACGACCATGGTCTCTTGAAGCGCATTGACATCCGCGTCGAGCGCTACATTAAGAGTCATTTCCTTGCCTACAGTGATTTCCTTTTTCTGATAACCGATAGAACTGTAGATGATGACATTCTCTTTTCCGACAGGAATCATAATGTCATATGCACCATTCTCATCACACGCGACGCCGATTGTCGTTCCTTTCAAAAAGACGGAAGCGAATGGAATTGGCTCACCTGTTTCGGCATCTGTAACAACACCCTTCAGCTCATAATTCTGAGCAAAAACTGACGAACAGCTTAAGAGCACCAGGATTGTTGTCACAAACAATCTGACTGTTTTCATAAGCAATAGATTAAATTAAACATTAAATACGGAAGACACTCCAAAAAATAATATACCCAAAAGTGTCTTTACAAAGTTGTAAATTTTTTTTAATAAAAAAAAACGCATTAAAAATTATATTCTGTCATAAAATCAAAATATTTATCAAGGAATTATAAGTTTCAGACAAACATCATGACGAAAAGACACAAAGAATTCTAAAATATGGTTACATACTGAAAGTAAATGCCTCTGAAATATTTTTTCACCCCCTTGCCGATTTCACTGAAAACACTTCCTATTTAATTGAATATCAATGATATATAAAATCGAAAATTCTGAATTTAAAATGTAAAGCGACATTTTTCCGCTCGCTTTCATCATTTACGGAAATTTTATTGAAAAAACAAGTTTCCAGCACATGTTTTCTGCACGGATTTTGAATTTATTTTCACTTTGAATAACTTTGAACCCGAAAATAAACTACAAAAAAACCAAGTATGAAAAAAATTATGATCCTGATCGCAGCAGCAGCCATGATGGCTTCCTGCTGCAGCAATGAATGCAGAACCGTCAGCCTCGAAGGCAGATGGACCATCGCCTCCGTAAACGGCGAGATGCTCTCCCTTGAACAGATGCCTTTCATCGAATTCGACACCACAGACCATAGATTCCACGGCAATGCCGGCGTAAACATCATGAACGGCGACTACAAGCTGGAAGGAACCACCCTCACTTTCGGAGAAGCCGCTACGACCATGATGGCAGGAAGACCTGAAGCCAGCAAGGTCGAGAGGGAGATCCTCGACAACATCTCAGCTGTCACCACCGCTACCGGATCAGAGGACAAGATCGAGCTCAAGAACAATGAGGACATTGTCCTGATGACCCTGGTGAAAACCGTTGACCTGAACGGCAGATGGACCATCACTGCCGTGAATGGACAGGAAATCAAACTTGAGGAGATGCCTTTCATCGAATTCACCGGCAACAGATTCCACGGAAATGCCGGCGTGAACCTCATGAATGGAAACTACAGTCTGTCCGGCACGACTCTCACCTTCGGAGATGCCGCCACGACCATGATGGCCGGCGAAGAAGCGGAATCTGCAGCTGAAAGGACAATCCTGGACAATCTCGCCAAAGTTGCAGGCGTCAAGGCGACTGAAAACGGACTTGAACTTCTGGATGCGGAAGGCAAGCTCCTCCTGAACCTGGACAGATAAGCTGAACTGGACAAGTAAAAGAGAGGTCTGTCCGACTGGACAGACCTCTCTTCGTATTATATATAGGTATATATCACCGAATCAGATGGACAGTTCGTTAAGTACCGTGATCAGTTCCTTATCGATCGGCTTGTCTTTCTTGATGGCTTTATTGAAAGGAACATAGACCACCTGATTGTTCGCGATGCCGACCATGACATTGCGCTGTCCGTCCTGAAGCGCCTCAATAGCCGCGACGCCGAGACGACTGGCCAGAATACGGTCGGATGCGCTCGGACGTCCTCCACGCTGCAGATGACCGAGGATCGTGACCCTTACATCATATTCCGGATATTCGTGACGGACACGATCTGCATAATACATGGCACCACCGGTACCGTCCTTCTGACTTTCAGAAACGATGACGATAGAGCTGTTCTTGCTCTTGCGCACTCCTCTTGCCACGAAATCAGCCAGCTGGTCAGCATCCGTGCTGTCTTCCGGAATGATGGCACATTCCGCACCTGCGGCGATGGCACTGTTCTGCGCGAGGAAACCGGCATCACGGCCCATCACTTCGATGAAGAAGATACGGTTGTGCGAAGTCGCGGTATCCCTGATCTTGTCCACACATTCCATGATGGTATTCAGTGCGGTATCATAGCCGATGGTAGTATCCGTACCGTACAGGTCATTGTCGATGGTACCAGGAAGTCCGATGCACGGGATATCATATTCCTGCGCCAGGACCTGCGCTCCGGCCAGAGAACCGTTTCCGCCGATGACGACCAAAGCATCGATTTCATTGGCCTTCAGATTTTCAAAAGCCTGCTTACGGCCTTCCACAGTCAGGAAAGCCTTCGAACGAGCAGTTTTCAAGATGGTTCCGCCTCTCTGGATCGTTCCACTGACGCTTTCTGTGGTGAATTCCTTGATGTCATTCTTGACAAGGCCTTCATAGCCACGATAGATCGCTTTCACTTTCCAGCCTGAATAGATGGCAGATCTGGTCACTGCACGGATGGCAGCATTCATTCCGGGGGCATCACCTCCTGAGGTGAGCACACCGATCGTCGAAATCTTTGACATAGCGTTATTCTTGTTTATTCGTTCTCATACTGAATTCACAACCGCAATACTGCTGGTTGTAGAAGTCCATTTCCCTGATGATCTGGCTGCGACGCTCCTGCAGCCCTCCTTTGCGCCAGTTCTGTTCCCACCAGACCACGGTCGCACCTTCGGATGCAAGTTCTGCGCCATCCACACCCCCATTGACCTGAGCACAGACCCAGTTCCCGGCCTCATTGATCTGGGCCAGACTTTTCCAGCGGGAAGATGCGAGGGTCGTCGTCAAGACCCTGAGCCCATTGGCCTGAGCATAGGATGCGGCACGGTAAAGGCGGTACTTGAAACATTTGAGGCAACGGCCACCTCGTTCCGGTTCATTCTCCATCCCTCTTATCGAGTTCAGCCAGGAGACATGGTCGTAGTCATCGTCGATGATGGTCAGGCCAAGCTTGCGCGCATAGCGCGTACATTCATTCTTGCGGATCAGGTACTCCTCCTCGGGGTAGATGTTCGGATTCGAATAGAAGATGACCGGCTCGATGCCATGGTTCATCAGACATTCGACGATGGCCGATGAGCAGGGAGCGCAGCAGGTGTGCAGCAGGACCTTCTTTTCTCCGAACGGGACTTCCAGTATATTTTCCTTCTTCTTCAATTCAATGATGTTTAACGGCCTGCGTTTTACAGACGCACAATAAACAAAGTTACGAAAAAATAACTAAATTTACTGAGTATAAAAGTGCATAATAATGACCGATCTGAAGAAAAAGAATGACCGGAAAGGATTTCTGGCCCTGACGCCACTGATCGTTTTCCTGGTCGTATATCTCGTTTCCTCCCTCATCGTCGGGGATTTCTACAAGATTCCGATTTCCGCCGCCTTCCTGGTGGCTTCCATCTATGCGATCCTTATCACTGAAGGGCACAGTTTCGAAGAGCGGATCAACATTTTCTCCAAGGGAGCCGCCCAGCCGAACATCCTGCTGATGATCTGGATCTTCATCCTGGCCGGAACCTTCGCCTCCACTTCAGAAGCTCTCGGCTCCATCACCTCCGTCGTGAACATGACCAAGATGATCCTGCCGGGAAAACTGATCTATGCCGGACTGTTCCTGGCCGCCTGCATCATTTCCATATCGATCGGCACCAGCGTAGGAACGATCGCCGCCCTGATACCGATGGCACCCCAGTTCGGGAACGACACGGCCTTCATCGCCGCCATCATCGTCGGAGGAGCCTTCTTCGGTGATAACCTGTCCTTCATTTCAGATACCACCATCGCCGCGACCCGCACGCAGGGCGTTTCGATGAAAGATAAGTTCAAGGTCAATTACAAGATCGTCGGGCCGGCCGCGCTGCTCGTGCTGGGACTCTACGTTTTCCTGGGCTGGACCGAAACGTTCAATGCCGCGAGCGGAAACGTGGAATGGATCAAGCTCATCCCTTATACCTTAGTACTGGTCATGGCTTTCACCGGGGTCAATGTGATTCCGACCTTGACGGTCGGTCTGCTGGCCAATGCTGTCATCGGGACGATTACCGGAGACTTGATCTGGAGCGGCTGGATGGAATCCATCGGTTCAGGCATCGCTTCCATAAGTGAACTGATCATCATCACCTTGCTTGCCGGAGGACTTATGGAACTGATCCGCCACGGTGGAGGAATAGACTTGCTGATCCGGAAGATGACCCATAAGATCAATGGAAAAAGAGGAGCAGAATCCAGCATTGCCGGACTGGTCTGCCTGGCGAACCTCTGTACAGCAAACAATACGATCGCCATCATCACAGCTGGAGATATCGCAAAAAAGATTACAGAGCGCTTCGAACTGGACCCGAGAAAGACAGCCAGCATCCTGGACACCTTCTCCTGTCTGGTGCAAGGCTTCATTCCATATGGCGCACAGCTGCTGATGGCAGCCGGACTGACCGGAATCTCGCCGGTGGAAATCATCGGCTACCTTTATTATCCGTTCACGATGGGTATCTTCGCGATTCTTTCGATCCTGTTCCGCTACCCGCGTTCCACCCGCTGATCCGATAAGATGGACATAAAAGAAAAGAGCTTCAGAATTGATCTGAAGCTCTTTTGCTGAGTGCGGATGGCGAGACTCGAACTCGCACAGGACAACTCCCACTACCCCCTCAAAGTAGCGCGTCTACCATTTCGCCACATCCGCATTGTTCGTTTGGGATTGCAAATGTACGCATAATTTTAAAAAGTGCAAATTTTTTTTGCGTTTTTTTGAAAATAATTTCTACATTTGCATCGGTTTCCTTTCGCAGGGAGCTAATTAACAATTATTTACTAATTATTAACTCATTAAATTCCATTTAAAATGGCAGTTAAAATTCGTCTTACACGCCACGGAAAGAAAGCTTATTCTTTCTTCCACATCGTAGTGGCAGACACCCGCGCACCACGTGATGGTCGCTACATCGAGCAGATCGGCTCTTACAACCCTAACACCAACCCTGCAACCATCGTTCTCGATTCTGACAAAGCTCTGGCTTGGCTGAACGTCGGTGCACAGACTACTATCACTGCACGTCGTATCCTTTCTTACGAAGGCGTTCTTCTCAGAAAACACCTCCAGAAAGGTGTAGCCAAGGGCGCTCTTACACAGGAGCAGGCTGATGCAAAATTCGCGGCATGGAAAGCTGAGAAAGATGCCAAGATCGTTGCAAAGAAAGAAGGATTGAGCAAAGAGGCTGCCGCTAAGGTTGCCGCTGCAACTGAGGCTGAAGCTAAAGTCAACCAGGAGAGAGCTGAGGCTCTTGCCAAGAAGAAAGCTGAAGCTGAGGAAGCTGCAAGAGCTGCTGCTGAGGCTGCTGCTGCAGAGAAAGCCGCTGAGGAAGCCGCTGCCGCTGCTGCAGAGGAAACAGCTGAGAACCCTGAGGCTTAATTATGTCTGAGACAGGAAACAACCTGCGACAGATAGCTCAGGTATTGAAATCTAACGGTACAGACGGTGAACTCGTAATGGGTTTCCGTGACATTGCTCCTGAAGATATCAACACTAAGGAACCGGTATTCATCTATTTCGATGGACTGCCGGTTCCATTTTTTATGGATTCCTTCGTTCAGAGAGGTTCCAGCAAGGCGCTGGTCCACCTCACCGATATCCGGAATTTCGAAGATGCGGAAGAACTGGTCGGAAAAGCCGTCTATGCAGACCCCGCAGTCTATGAAGAAGAGTTTGAAGAAGGAGATTACCGCATGCTGGTCGGCTGGACACTGCTGAAAGCGCTGCTGGACGAAAGCACCGACCTGGCCAGCGACGAGCTGGATGTGGAAGAAACTGGAGAAATCACGGAATTCATGGATATTCCAGGTAACCCTTGCATCGAGGTAACTCTGGAAAACAACGGAGAGAAAGTGATCCTACCTCTCCATGAAGACCTGATATTATCTGTCGATCCCGAAAACCGGGAAATCATCATGGAAATACCGGAAGGCTTGCTGTAAGTCCTTCCGTACCTATACGAGAAACGGTTCTGAAATATCATGTTCCAGAACCGTTTCTCGTCATTATACGTCAACCAGCTTACCAGCTCAAAGAAATGGCGGCAGTCAGAAGGTCAATGCAGAAATAAGGCGGAATCGCCGGATTGCTGGACTCCCACTCGAAATCAATGAAATCCACATCTCCAAGCGCACTCAGATCGAACTTCGTCCATTTCGTAACGACCTCTCTCTTCTCCGGTGTATTCCGAGCCAGGAAGAATTCTGCCTTACCTGTCTCCTTTCCACCAAGGATGCCGGTAGCGATGACTTTTATGTAATCATTCTCCTTGAAGTTTTCCTTCACGGCTTTCACGACCTGTGCAGTATTGTTGATCGCACAAGCCTGCAGCGTACAGGTACCGAGATCCGTACGGATAAAGGCAATGTCATGTTCCGGCATCTTGCCATCTGGATCATCATGAAAGAGCAAGGCACAATTCGGAGGCAAGAGCCTGCGGTTATCTTCAGTCTTTCCATCTGCTTTAGTCGGCTTCTCTTCCGGCTTTTCCGGCTTTTCAGGTTCCTTGTAAGTCTTGTCTTCGTAGACACTCCAGAACTTAGGATTCCAGTTTCCATCAATAGCCTCATAAGGCAGATAATCACGGGAGTAAGTGAGCGAGCAACCGCCGGTGATGTCCAGCTTTTCATTCTGCGTAAAGAAGAAAGCCAAGTCGGCATAGCCGAAATAATTTACCTTCGCATTCTTGAAACCGATGAAAAGGCTATCCTTATCAAAGGTCTCCTTTACACCTGGACTTTCCAGATTATAGTCGAAAGTGGCCTGAAGCAGATAACTCTGGCTGTTCTTGTTATTGCCCAGACAGGAGGAAAGAAGCAGCGCAGAGGCTGCAAAAATCAAGATTTTTTTCATTTCATTATATGTTTACATTAACATTAGACCGAGTTCCCTGACTGTCTGAGCCATAAGCTGACAAGTCTTTTCCGTTGCCGGAACGAGCGGGAGACGGAGTTCATTTTGCATCAGTCCCATGGCCGCCATCGCTGCCTTGGCAGGAATCGGATTGCTCTCGATGAAGCAGTTTTTAAACAAAGGCATGAGTTCATGATGCAGAATCCGTGCTTCTTCGATCTGTCCGGCTTCCAAAGCACGGACAAGAGCGACCATACGGACCGGATCGACGTTGGAAGCGACACTGATGACCCCCTGCGCTCCCGTCGACATCAGGGACAAGGTCTCGTCATCATTTCCGCTCAGGACTGCGAAGCCTTCCGGACGATTGCGGATAATCTGCGAGATCTGCGCATAATTTCCGGAGGCTTCCTTCACGGCCACGATATTCTTCACGTCTTCCGCCAGCCTCAAGGTCGTCTCCGCCTGGAGATTCGCACCGGTACGTCCCGGCACGTTATAAAGCACGATCGGCTTGTCCGTCGACTCGGCGACAGCCCTGAAATACTGGTACATTCCTTCCTGGGTCGGTTTGTTGTAATAAGGGACCACGATCAGGAAAGCATCCGCACCATGAGGTTCCAGCGTCTTGATGCTGCGGAGCGTATGCTGGAGAGAATTCGTACCTCCACCGACCAGCAGCTTGCGGCCGGAAGCATGTTCTCTGGCTGTCTCCAGTATTTTCACTCTTTCAGCATCCTCCAGACAAGGAGTTTCCCCGGTCGTTCCGAGAGGAACCAGAAAATCGACACCGGCCTCGACCTGACGGTCTACCAGTCCGGCAAAACATTCATAATCCACTTCGCCATCCTTGAAAGGAGTGACAAGGGCTGTACCGCAGCCTGACAATTCATATCTCTTCATGGCTATTCCGCTTTGAAAATGATTTCCTTGAATTCATGCACACCGGTCAGGCCTTCCGTGCGGACAGCAGCCTCGACTGCTCCTGCCGCGAAACCTTCTCTGGAAAAAGCTTCATGGGTCATGGTAATCCGGTCACAGGTACCCTCGAAACCTACTGTATGGATGCCTGCGATCTCACCGCAACGGACGGACTGGATATCTGTCTTGACATCCATATTCGCATCGACGATGTCCGCAAGGCTTCTGGCCGTTCCGCTTGGAGCATCCTTCTTATGGCAATGATGCATTTCGATCATGTAAGGGCTATATCCGCCGGTCTCTCCGAGCATTCTGGAAATGTAATCCGTCACTGCAAAGAAGACATTTACGCCAATGGAGAAGTTGGAAGCCCAGATCATCGGCGTGCCGCTCTGCTCGAAGCAGGAGAAGACCTCCTCCTTGATATCGTTCCAGCCGGTGGTACCGATGACAACGGCCTTGAAATGCTCTGCCAGGAACCGGTAGTTCTCCCGGATGGCTGATGGGGTCGTGAAATCGATCACGACACATTCTTTCGCGAGTTCCGGATCGAAAGACTTGATATCTTCGCTTTTGCCGGCAATCTCTATGTTGCGGGAAAGGAGAATGGCTTCCACCATCTTTCCCATTTTTCCATAACCGCTAATTACTACTTTCATCATAGAACAGATAATTATGAAGATCCTGCACCACATCCATCACCACTTCCCGATCGATCACGAAACTGATGTTGACATAGGAAGCGCCCTGGGAAATCATGTAGATCTTGCAATTCTTCAATGGAGCGAAGGTCCGCTTGATGGAACCCTCCAACTTGACAATATTCTTACCGATGACAGACACCTGCGATTTATCCGTATCGACGATGACCTCAGCAAATTCCGACAGCTGCTCGACAACGCCGGAAATATCCTGGGAAGCATCCACGGTCACCGAAATGTTCGCTTCTGAAGTACTGATCAGATCGACGGATACCTTGTTCTCGCTGAAAATCTCGAAGACATTCTTCAGGAAGCCGGAGGTATTGATCATCCTGGTGGAAAAGATGTTGATCACCTGAATGTTTTCCTTGAAAGAAACGGATTTCACTCCGTCCTCGATCATCTCGTTGTTCAGGATTGCCGTTCCCTTTCCGGACGGGTTCATGGAATTAAGCACATAAATCGGGATATTCTTCTTCACGGCCGGCTCGATGGTGAGCGGATGAAGCACTTTGGCACCGAAATGGGCCATCTCGGCAGCTTCTTCAAAAGAAATCTTCTCCAGCGACCTGGTTCCCTTGACGAAACGAGGATCACCGGTATGCACACCGTCGACATCCGTCCAGATCTCGATAGCTTCCGCATCCATGGCCATACCGATCAGAGATGCGGAATAATCAGACCCTCCCCTTCCGAGAACGGTAGGGTCACCGTCCATGGTAGAAGCGACGAAACCTTGGGTAATCACGGCATCCATCCCCTCACAAGCCTTGCTGATGACTTCAGGGACTTTGACAGCGATCGCCTTCATATCTGGCTCGGCCTTCAAGTAATCGGAATTGGAGATCATCATGGTGCGAGCATCGACCAGCTTCGTCCTGATGCCTCGGGCGTTCATAGCGTGACAGATGATGGTAGAAGAAAGGTATTCGCCATAGGAGATGATGACCGCCTTGCTTCTGTCGGAAAGTTCTCCGAGCGCACAGACAGCATTCACTACTTCTGTCAACGTATCACAGATGCGATTGACATCGACGATTGCCTGATCATATAGAGAAGAGGTCTCTCTTAATAGTTCCTGAATCAAAGAAAGGTGACGAATCCTGAGTTCCGACAGAAGTCGATCGGCCTCTTCTGCATCCTTGCGGGAAGCATGGTCGGAAATACGGTAAAGCAGGTCTGTCACTTTGGAAAGTGCAGATACGACCACGACTGGAGTCCTGTTGAGCTTGCTTCCGATGATGAAGATCGACCTTGTAATGGCCTCGAAGTTCGCGACGGATGTACCGCCGAATTTCATTACTATCATTTCACACTAACTTTTCTTTTTTCATGCCGGAATGTACCGATGCACATTCGAGACAAAGTTATAAAAAAATCGAAAAGACCGCAACCTTGAACGGGATAACGAATATTTTCTTCTCGCCGACTACAAAATCATGTTTATTCTGGGCACTCGCCGTGGGGCCCTGGCACCAACCACCTCAGGAAAGCATCCGGCCGCGCCGTCGAGATTTTAGTGCAGCTTCTGGATTTGCCTGCCGAGTCGGGATTTGTCTGCCTGCGGCAGTCACATCCCTGGGCACTCGCCGTGGGGCCCTGGCACCAACCAGGAAGCTCAGACGGCTATCGCCGTCCGCTTTTTTCGTGCATCCTGGCTTTTGCAAGCAAGCTTGCAACGCCGGACACACGAAAAAAGCTCAGAACTTTCGTTCTGAGCTTCCTGTTGGTGCGGAGAGAGAGGGATTCGAACCCCCGGACCCGTTAAGATCAACGGTTTTCAAGACCGCCGCATTCGACCACTCTGCCATCTCTCCAATATGATTTCCCTCGAAAGGGAATGCAAAGGTAGTGAAAATTTATCAGCTACCAAATTTTTCCGCAACTTTTTTAATTTTTCTCTGCGGTTTCCTTCCCCTCACCGTCATCCTTCAGGAAAAATCTGTACTGGAACAGGATCAGATAGATAGCACCTACCGTCACGCAACTGTCCGCGATGTTGAAAACCGGCTCGAAGAACTTGAACGCCCGTCCGCCGAAGAAAGGTACCCAATCCGGCCATGTCGTATCGATGAGCGGAAAATAAAGCATATCCACGACCTTGCCGAGCATGAACGGAGCATAATGTCCACCGAAATGCGCAACTACTCCATAAGCGGACTCCGAGAAGACCAATCCGTAGAACAGACAATCGATGATGTTTCCCAAAGCTCCTGCCGTGATCAGCGTCAGACCGACCAGGACCCCCTTTGGGACATCATTGCGTTTGAGCAGCTTGCTGATCCACCAGACCAGCACTCCGAAAAGCCCCAGACGGAACACCGTCAGGACAATCTTGCCCCAGAATTCCCCGAAAGACAAGCCGAAGGCCATTCCCGGATTCTCCACGAATAGAATCTTGAACCAATCCCCGAACACAGGAATGCTCTCACCGAGCCCCATGCTGGTCTTCACCAATATCTTCGTGATCTGGTCAATGATGACCAGAATCACGCCGATAAGGATCAGTTTCTTTCCTTGAGACAACTTCATAAAGGACTATTTGTTCTTGTTCATCATCTCCTTGGCCTCAACAGTAAGGGTAGCATGCGGAACAAGACGAAGTCTCTCCTTCGGAATAAGTTTTCCGGTCACCCTGCAGACACCGTAGGTCTTGTTCTCGATACGTACGAGAGCCGCCTCCAGATTCTGGATGAACTTATACTGGCGCTGAGCCAGCTGTCCGGCCTCTTCTTTGGAAAGAGCATTCGCGCCTTCTTCCATCACCTTGAACGTAGGAGAAGTATCCTCGATATCATTGCTGGAATCATGGGTGACATAATCCCTCAAAGTCTTGTACTCCTTCTTGGCTTTTTCAAGCATATCTATGATGATAGCTTTGAACTCCTGCAGCTCTTCGTCGCTGTATCTCGCTTTGAAATCAGGAGTCTCTTTTCTTACATCTTCTGCCATAACGCTTGGTTTTGTTTAATGATAGTGTTTATAATCTGCTGACCTGAATGCGGATCGTCCCCTCGTTCCACTCTACCTCTTTCGCCTCAGGACAGGCCTGTCCAGCAGTCTTGACGGCAATCTCCTCAGCCAATGTCTGGCCACCGACATAATCACCGTATGTTTTCAGCGAGGACTGGATTTCCTCAAGTTCCTCACCTTCTGCAAATATAACAACATTAATCTTATCCGTAACATCAAATCCACTATCTTTTCGGAGATTCTGGATTCTGTTGATCAGCTCACGGGCAACACCTTCCTGACGGAGTTCCGGGGTGACGGTAATGTCCAGTGCCAGGGTCAATGTACCTTCGGTCGCCACGAGCCATCCCGGCATATCCTCAGATGAAATCTCGTAGTCGCCCTTGTTCAAGGTCACATCGCCTGACGGAAGATGAAGAACATAAGCTTCCCCGGCCAGTTCGGCCGCCTGAATCGCGGAAATATCATCCTGACTTAAGCAGCCGAATGCTTTCGCGATATCCTTCATCTGCTTGCCATAAGCCTTTCCGAGAGTCTTGAAATTCGGCTTGATCTTCTTCGTGATGAGCCCTGTCGTATCGGAAATGAACTCAGCATCCTTTACGTTGACCTCGCTCAGAAGCAGGTCCTTGACCTTCTCCAGCTGCTCCTTGACCTTCAGGTCAATGACCGGAACGATGAGCTTGCTCAGCGGCTGACGGACCTTGATGTTGACTTTACGTCTGAGGGCAAGCACCATGGAAGAAGCACGCTGTGCCAGTTCCATCCTTTCCTCAAGATCCTTGTCGATGACCTCTCCGTCATAGACCGGCATCGGTTCGTAATGAACACATTCCTTCTCCGGCACGAGATCCCGATACAGACGGTCCATGAAGAACGGTGCGATCGGTGCTGCAAGCAAGGCAATATCCTTAAGCACCTCATGAAGCGTCTGGTATGCTGAAAGCTTGTCAGCGCTCATGCTGCCACCCCAGAAGCGTTTTCTGCCGAGGCGGACATACCAGTTGCTCAGATGGTCGCAGACAAATTCCTGGATCAGACGACCAGCAAGGGTCACGTCGTAATCCTCATATGCCGCCGTCACTTCCTTGACGAGCGTATTCAGCAAGGAAATCACCCAACGGTCAAGCTCCGGGCGCTCTGCGACAGGAATCCTATCCTGAGCAGGGTCGAAACCGTCCACATTGGCATAAAGAGCAAAGAATGAATATGTGTTGTATAATGTTCCGAAGAATTTCCTTCTTACCTCATCGACTCCAGCTTCATCGAAACGGAGGTTGTCCCAAGGCTGAGAGTTCGTGAGCATATACCATCTGAGCGCATCCGGACCGAACTTGTCGAGCGCCTCGAAAGGATTGACGGCATTGCCCAGTCTCTTGGACATCTTGTTGCCATCCTTGTCCAGCACAAGACCGTTGGAGATGACTCTCTTGAAGGCACATTTGTCACTGACCATGGTATTGATGGCATGGAGAGTATAGAACCAGCCTCTGGTCTGGTCCACACCTTCAGCGATGAAATCTGCCGTACAGCCGAAGCGAGGAGAATCAAGGTTGCGAAGCCCTTCCTGCGCGTAAGGCATCGCGCCGGAATCGAACCACACATCGATCAGATCCGTTTCACGGGTCATCTTGCGTCCGGTCTCGGAAACCAGATAGATCTGGTCCGCATAAGGACGGTGAAGATCGATACGGTCATAATTTTCCTTAGACATGTCTCCTGGAACGAAGCCTTTTTCCTTGAGCGGATTGGAAGTCATGATTCCGGCAGCGACAGACTTTTCGATCTCGTCGTACAGTTCCACCAGAGAACCGATACACTTCTGCTCCTTGCCATCTTCCGTCATCCAGATCGGAAGCGGTGTTCCCCAGTAGCGGCTACGGGAGAGGTTCCAGTCCTGGATGTTCTCCAGCCATTTTCCGAAACGGCCGGTTCCGGTAGATTCCGGCTTCCAGGTGATGGTATCGTTGAGTTCCATCATACGTTCGCGCACGGCTGTCGTCTTGATGAACCAGGAGTTGAGCGGGTAATAAAGCACCGGCTTGTCGGTTCTCCAGCAATGCGGATAAGTATGGGTATGTTTCTCGATCTTGAAAGCCTTTCCCTGCTGTTTCAGCATCACGCAGAGGTCGACATCCAGGGTCGGTGCATCTGCAGGCAGGCTGTCATCGTAAGCATTCTTGACATAGCGACCGGCGAACTCCTTGTATTCCGGAGCGACATGCGTAGCGGCATAGTCCGGGTCCATGTCCTCGATACGGAAGAAACGCCCCTGACGATCCACCTGCGCATAATGGTCACCGTTGCGGTCCACGACCATCATCGGCGGAACACCGGCGGCCTTGGCCACCTTGTTATCGTCCGCACCGAAAGTAGGAGCGATATGTACCACACCGGTACCATCCTCAGTCGTCACATACTCTCCGAGAATCACTCTGAACGCACCTTCCGTCTCCGGTCTGAACCAAGGAATGAGCTGATGATAAGAGATGCCTTCCAGTTCCTTTCCTTTGAATGATCCCTCAAGGATGCGGTAAGGGATGATCTTGTCGCCATGCTTGTATTCCTCCAGCGGAATGTCCTTTCCCTTCGGATTGAACAGAGAATCCACCAATGCCGCAGCCAGGACATAGACGGCCGGCTGACCGCTGTACGGATTCACGGACAGCACTCTGACATAGTCGATGTTCGGTCCGACACAGAGGGCCGTATTGGAAGGAAGGGTCCACGGAGTGGTCGTCCAGGCCAGGAAATAGGCAGGGAAAGTCTCGCAGCCATAGAGGGCCTGCGATTTCTCATCCTTGATGATCTCGAACTGAACGGTGCAGGTCGTATCCTTCACGTCACGGTAACAGCCAGGCTGATTCAGTTCATGAGAGCTGAGACCCGTTCCGGCTGCCGGAGAGTAAGGCTGAATAGAGAATCCCTTGTACAGAAGTCCTTTGTCGTAGATTTTCTTGAGAAGATACCAGAGAGTTTCGATATAGCGGTTGTCATAGGTGATGTACGGATCGTTCATGTCCACCCAGTAACCGATACGCTCGGTCATGTTGACCCACTCCTTCGTATATTTCATCACCTCTTTCCGACAGGTATCGTTATATTCCTCGACACTGATGGTCTTGCCGATATCTTCCTTCGTGATTCCCAGTTTCTTCTCGACACCCAGCTCTACAGGAAGACCATGCGTATCCCAACCGGCACGTCTGTTCACCTTATATCCGCACTGGGTCTTGTAGCGGCAGATGGAATCCTTGATGGACCTGGCCATCACATGGTGGATACCAGGCATGCCGTTCGCAGAAGGCGGTCCTTCGAAAAACACAAATTCCGGAGCTCCCTCCCTCAATTCCAATGATTTCTCGAAAGCGTGGTTCTTCCTCCAGCGCTCGAGAACTTCGTTGCCTACCGCAACTAAATCTAAACCTTTATATTCTTTAAATGCCATATTTTTCCTAATTTTGCATCCGTTAATCTACAAGCATTCATTAAAACTGCAAAGATAAGAAAAATATATGAATATACTTGACATTATCCTGCTGATCTGCTTCATTCCCACGGTGATATCAGGCCTGCATAAAGGTATGGTTTCCCAGCTTATCGGTCTGCTCACCATTTTCCTCGGCTGCAGACTGGCAGTCCTGCTGGAAGAACCGGTCTCCGCCTGGTTAGCCGAACTGACGGCAGCCAATCCTGGAGTGATACATGTCTTCTCATTCATACTGATCTTCATCGTAGTGGCCGTCACGCTCTTCCTGGCAGGAAAAATCATCGAGAGACTCATCAAGATCATCCTGCTGGGCTGGTTGAACCGACTGCTGGGCGTCATCATCTCCTTGATGATCTTCGCCATCGTCTCCGGCATCCTCGGAATCATGATGACCTCGCTCAACAACGAACTGAAACTGTTCGACCCTGCAATCCTGAACGGTTCCATCATCCTGGATGCCTTCAAGAAGATCACCGTTGCAGTCATGCCTTATTTGAAAAGTTTAATCTTCTAGGAAGATATGGAAAGAATCATACTTATCGAGACATCGACAGTTCTCTGCTCTGCCGCCTTGGTTGAAGACGGAAAAATCACCGCGTACCGGGAAAGTTCCGCATTGAAATCACACGCATCCCTCACGACTCCTTTCGTCCAGGAAATTCTGGAAGAAGCCGGATGCACGATTAAGGACTGCAACGCCGTCTGCGTCAGCAAGGGTCCAGGATCCTATACCGGACTGAGAGTCGGCGTATCTACGGCTAAAGGCTTGTGTTTCGGAGCCCATCTCCCGCTGCTCGCGGTCGGTACACTTGACACTCTGGCCGCACAGGCCATCACGGAAGGACTGCTGCCGGAAGGCTGCAGGTATATCATACCGATGATCGATGCCCGCAGGATGGAAGTCTATTGCGCCGTCTTTGACACAGAAGGAAAACAACTGACAGAAACGGAAGCCCATGTCGTGACGGAAGGATCTTTCCGGGAATGGCTGGAAAAAGGCGAGGTCCTCTTCATCGGGGACGGTGCCGGTAAATGCGAAGAGACAATCGTCTCCCCGAATGCGCACTTCATCCAATGCTGGCCGAAAGCGTCTGCCATGGCCGGACCTGCCAGGAAAGCCTACGAAGAAAAACGGTTCGAAGATGTCGCATACTTCGAACCGTTCTATCTCAAGGAATTCGTTGCTGGCGTCAGCCGCAAGAAATTATTTTAATACCTTTCTAAGATATTTCCGGATGGATTCGACTCCATCGAACTGCTCGCCCGCACGGACGAGCTGGTTTTCTTCATCCCTGTTGATGAAGAAGGTCGTCGGAAGCTGCTGCAGATTATAAAGGGCAGCTGCATTCATGGACGGATCACAGACATTGATCCAAGGCAGATTCTGATCCCCTACCGTCAGGCCCCAGCCGACACGGTCCGAAGTCAACGCGACCGCATAGATTTCAAGACCCTTCTTGTGGAACTCCTTGTAAAGCGGGAAGAGCACATCAACATTGAACATTTTCTGAGCCGGTTCAGCCGGATTCCAGAAATGCAGCATGATACATTCCGCTTCTACCTCACTGAGCTTGATGTCTTTCAGATCCCTGTCCTTCAAGACAAGCTCCGGGAAAGGTCTGGCCTCTGCTTCACTCAACTTCATGGACAGCTGCATCTCATTGACCCTGCGCTGAGCTTCGACAGCGAGTGCCTGAGCATAACGGGACTCCGGCCACACCTTGTTCAAAGAATCGCTCACGGACTTGAAGACAAGAGCATCCGTATGTCGGCCGAAAACCGGAAGCGCATTGCCCTGAAGCTGTTCGTACAAAGCCGGTACAGACACGAGAGACTTGCAGTGCTTCATGACGAAAGCCACGCTGGAACGGTAATGATCGATATATACTTTATTGAATTCCACCTTCAGATCCTGAAGATTGTTCTCATCCAACCTGTTCTGGATGTCAGACAGAGCAGCATCAACCTTCTTCTGCTCCTCGTTGAGTTCAGCCAGCAAGCGCGAGTCTTCAGAACCGGACATGCTGAGATGGCCATCGGCATCGACCTCCACCCGGACCTTGTCACCAGCCTCCAGCAGCAAGGAAGCGAAACGTCGGTCATTCCGATAAAGAAAGAAGAACTCAGGGTCTCCCTTCCGCACGTCCACTTTATAGGCTAGTTTTCCCTTGTCATCAGTATAGAGCGTATCGAGCACCTCATAGCGGTTCAGGTTCTGGGCTTTCACCACGACCTGCTCCGAAGGAGCACCTGCAAGGGTCAGTTTGATTTCCGCACGGTTGCCAGTACAGGACACTGCCGCTGCAGCCGCGATCATGGGTAAGATAAATCTGCTTCTCTTCATAATCAGTTCTGTTCAAAGGCAGCACGGATAGATGCCGCGATGGCAACGAATTCTTCCTGGGAAAGTTCCAGCTTCGGTTTACGGAAATCCAGATCGCCCTCCGTCTGGAGAGGGACCAGGTGAATATGCGTATGCGGCACTTCCATTCCGAGGACGGCGACGCCGACCCTCTTGCAAGGAATTGCCTTTCCGACAGCCTGTGCCACTTTCCGGGCAAAAGCGCAGAGTCCCATGTAGGTTTCTTCATCCAGATGGAAGATATAGTCATCCTCTACATGTTTCGGAATGACCAGCGTATGTCCCTTGGTCAAAGGATTGATGTCCAGGAACGCGTAGAACTCATCATTCTCCGCCACCTTATACGACGGGATTTCCCCGTTCGCGATTTTCGTGAAGATTGTCGCCATGGTATTTATTACAATGTAATGTCAAGGATTTCGAACTTGATGATGCCTGAAGGTACTTTGGCCTCGACGATCTCACCTTTGGAATGGCCCATGAGTGCCTTGCCGATCGGAGTCGTGGCAGCAAGCTTTCCGTGCATGAAGTCCGCCTCGCTCTCGCCGACAAGAGTGAATTCCATCACCTGACCGGCATTCAGGTTCTTGACCTTGACCTTGTTCAACATCTGTACATGATCGGTACCGATCTGAGACTCGTCGATGACACGGGCATTCGCCACCAGATCCTGAAGTTTGGAAATCTGGAGCTCGAGCAAGCCCTGAGCCTCACGTGCAGCTTCGTATTCTGCATTCTCTGACAAATCTCCTTTATCACGTGCTTCCCCGATAGCCGCGGAAATCACCGGACGCTGAGCAATAGCATCAGCGAGTTCTTTCTTCAATTTATCCAGACCTTCCTGGGTCATATAATGAAGTGCCATAATTCTTTATTTTAACGGTTTAAATTGTACAAACTAAAAAGGAGTCCTGTCATAGACAGAACCCTCTTTTGCAAATATAGTAAAAAAATCTATCTATTCCAGATATTTGGCTCTGAATATTTCCGAATAGATCACCATCTTCTTGGGATCCAGCTTCTCTTTCTCCTGTTTTTTCTCCGGTCCATGCGTTTCTGCAGCCACCTGCAGGACAGGTTTCTTTCCGGCATCGGGAAGATCGCCAGGCATATCGTCAGTCAGAGATTCCTCCTGACCGGACTGGGATGACGACAGTACAGAGGTCTCCTCCGCAGGCTCCAGGACGAAATCATCAGGCCGCGGAAATTCTTCCGGTGCAGCCTTGTCCGCCGTAGACAGTCTGTTTTCCACCGCCTTCATCCCGAGGAAGGCCGCCACCAATATGATCAGCAGAATATCCATATCCATCAAATTTTTTCCAAACAAAGATTGCGGTCTTTCTCCAGCTGCATTCTCAATTCTTCCAAAGATAAGAATTTTTTCTCATCTCTGATTTTACAGATGAAAGAAATCTTCAGGTCAAGGCCGTAGATATCATCATGAAAATCAAAGATGTTCGTCTCGATTGTCTTCACCTTTCCCTCCATGGAAACCGTCGGACGGCAACCGATGTTGCACATGCCGTAGAGTTTACGATCCAAGGTTTCCACTCGCACCAGATAGACTCCGTCAGAAGGGACACACTTCAAAGGATCATAAAGCTGCATGTTGGCTGTCGGGAAACCGATCGTCCTGCCTAACTGATTGCCAGACACGACGACTCCCTTGAGTCCATACCTGTAACCAAGCATTTCTGCAGCCGAGACGACGTCACCATGGGCCAGGGATTCGCGGATTTTCGTGGAACTGACGGCATAACCTTCCGAAGAAGGAACCATGTCCCCGCAGATCACCTCCAGACCGAGCGACGCGGCAATCCGGGCCGTTTCTGAAGGAGCAGCTCTGTCAGAACCGATTCTGTTGTCATAGCCCAGCAATATGGCTTTCCCGCCGAACTTGTCCCGGATGATGCGGGAGAGATATTCTTCCGTAGTCATCTCGCTGAACTCACGGGTAAAAGGAAGAACCTCCACATGATCTACCCCCAAGGCGGATAGCATCGCCTTCTTCTCTTCCAGAGAAGTGAGCAGACGCAGATTTCTGGCTTCCTGCTGAAGAACATTCCGCGGATGCGGCCAGAACGTGATGACCATACTTTCATCTCCTCGTGCGGCAGCTGCCTCCACGAGCTTGTCAATGACAAGACGGTGCCCAAGATGGACACCGTCGAAGAAACCGGTTGCTATGACCATCTTACAACCATCTTACCAGATCGAAGTCCTGTCTGTGAGGAAGTGCCGGATTCTTGGCATACATCCTGGCAGCGACCTTGTAGAGGCCAGAAGTCTCCGGAACGACATCCACCGTATATCTGGCAACGCCGTCTACCGCCTCTCCGGCCTCGAACTCGTAACGTTCCTGGATATGGAGACGACCCTTCTTGTCCTCCGTAGCGAACAGCAGCTCGACTCCGATCTCGTCTGAATTAAGGTCTCCGAGATTGAGGACAAGTTCTGCCTTGATGTTTCCTCCGAGTTCGATATCGTCGGATGCGCCTTCTTCCTTAGTGATGGAAACCACTTCGACATTCTTCCACTGACGACGCAGTCTCTTCTTCCAAGCGGCGATTTCACGAGCTTTCGCGAAATCATCGGCAATGAGAGACTCATAGCGTGCTGACTGCGGATTATAGTACTGGTTGATATAGTCCGTCAACATCCTGTTCGTCGTGAAGTTGCAGGCGACCATGGCGATCGTATTCTTGATGTACTCGATCCAGTCTGCAGAACGTCCTGTAGAAAGGGTCTTGTTGTAATATGTAGGTGCGATCTCATTCTCGATGATGTTATAGATGGTAGCGGCATCAAGTTCGTCCTGGAAGCGCTGGTCATCATAAGTACGCTCCATAGGGAGTGCCCAGCCCGCACAAGGCTTGTAACCCTCTACCCACCAGCCGTCAAGGACAGAGAAGTGCATGACACCGTTCATGGCAGCTTTCTCTCCAGATGTTCCGGAAGCCTCGAGCGGACGGGTCGGATTGTTCATCCAGACATCGACACCCTGTACCAGATATTTCGCAACGGTGATATCATAGTTCGGCACGAACACGATCTTGCCGATGAACCTGTCCTGCTTGGAGATATCCACGATCATCTTTATAAGGTCCTGTCCGGCCTTGTCTGCAGGATGAGCCTTGCCGGCGAAGAGGAACTGTACCGGCTGCTTAGGATCGTTGACGATCTTGTCCAGCCTATCCAGGTCATGGAAGAGCAGGTGGGCTCTCTTGTATGTCGCGAAACGACGGGCGAAACCGATAGTCAGGACATCGTCACGGAGAGTCTCCTTGATCTTGACGATCTGACGAGGAGAATAATGACTGGTGACGGACGGATCGGAAAGACGCTCCTTGACCTCATCGATGAGGCGCTTCCTGAGAGTGTTCCTTACATTCCATACTTCCTCATCAGATACCTTATAGATACCCTCGAAGCATTTCTTGTCATAATGATGGGTCTGGAACTCATCACCGAAGACCTTGGTATGGATCGCCTTCCATTCCGGAGCGGTCCAGGTCGGATAATGGACACCATTGGTCACATAGCTGACATGAAGTTCCTCCGGCAGATATCCAGGCCACATGTGCGCAAGGATATCGCGACTGACTTTTCCATGGAGCCAGGAAACGCCATTGACCTCCTGAGAGATGTTGGCAGCCAGAATACTCATGGAGAATTTCTCATTGACATCCTGAGGATTATCCTTACCGAGGGACATCATGGTTTCCCAGTCGATCTTGAGACGCTGAGGATAATGGCCGATGTATTTCCTGAGAAGACCCTCATCGAAGGCATCGTGGCCTGCAGGAACTGGGGTATGGGTCGTGAAGAGAGATGAAGCTCTGACGACTTCCAGTGCCTCCGGATAATCAAGGTTGTCATTGTTGATGTATTCACGGAGTCTCTCGAGACCGATGAATGCGGCATGACCTTCATTGCAGTGATATACCTGCGGATTCATGCCCAACGCACGGAGTGCACGGATACCACCGACACCGAGGAGAAGCTCCTGCTTGAGTCTGTTCTCCCAGTTTCCACCATAAAGGTTATAGGTCACTGACCTGTCTTCCGGCAAGTTCTCCGGAATATCGGTATCGAGAAGGTAGAGTTCGGTACGGCCGACATCCACTCTCCAGATTCTTGCATTGAGATTACGTCCCGGGAAGGCTACGCTGATGGAAAGCCAGTTTCCGTTGGCGTCACGTACCGGCGATGCAGGAATCTTCATGAAGTCCTGCGCGACATCCTCTGCGACCTGTTCACCCTGAGCGGACAGTTTCTGGTTGAAATAACCATATCTGTAAAGCAGACCGACGGCAACGAGGTTCGTGTTCATGTCGGAAGTTTCCTTGATATAGTCACCGGCAAGGATACCGAGACCGCCGGAATAGATCTTCAGAGAAGTATCCAGACCGTACTCCATGCAGAAATATGCGATGGACGGATCTTTACGCTCTGCTTTCTTCGCCATGTAGGCGTTGAACTCGGTCATCACTTCAGAAAGCTGCTTCATGAAGTCAGGATCCTGTACCAAGGCCTTGTACCTTTTGAGGCTGACTCTGTCCAGCATAGCGATCGGGTTCATGCCGGATGCTTTCCATGCTTCCGGATCTACTGCGGCAAAAAGGTTCTTTGCACTTTCGTTCCAGCACCACCAAAGGTTCTTCGAAAGGATTTCGAGGTCCTTCAGGCTGTCTGGGAGATGACGCTGAACAAACACGCTGTTCCAGGTCGGCTGATTTACGTCAATTCTTTCGTATCTCATTGTTTTTTCATTCCTTAAAGAAGGGAATCCACCCCTAACTGATTGCACTTTTTCCAAGGCTTTGGAATAAGCCTCTTTATAATAAATGATATTGTTCTGCCAGAGAGCGATCTCAGAGACCTCCCTGGCATTGGCCATATATCTTTTTCGTTCATCTTTGTCGAGATTGGCGATTTCCTTGATGCGTTCCACGACCGCATCCACCACCTCGAAATAATTCGAGTCGTTCCTGTCCACTACCGTGATGCCAGGATGCTCTTTCTTGTAATGGTCCCTCACCCACATTCCGAAACCGGCCAATGAAGTGGTCAGTGTCGGAATTCTGAACGCAAGACTCTCCAGCGGAGTATAGCCCCACGGCTCATAATAGGACGGGAAGATGTTCAAGTCAAGTCCTGCCAGCAGATCGTAGTAAGGCATGTTGAAGATGCCGTCATTGCCATTGAGATAGGACGGTACGAAATAGACCTTCACCTTATCACCGACCGCATTGTTGAAATTGAGTTCATTCAGGCGTCTGGTGACGGAATCGTATTCCGGCGTCATCAGATAATGGGAGACTCTGGTCACGTAATCGGACTCATTGCCCTGAAGTTTTGCGAGCAGCTGCTTGTCCGGTCCGTTGTTGCCGGAAGGGATCATGATGAAAGCATGGACACATTTTCCCTCGAAATCAGCATGATTCAATTTATCCAGCGCATCGATGAAGACATCGATACCTTTGTTCTTCCATTCATAACGGCCTCCTATGCCGACGAGAACGGCATTTTCAGGCACTTCCTCACCGCTCATGCAGGCAGCGACCTCCACCAGACGTTTGCGGGCAGCATGACGTTTCTCATCATATTCTTCATCCGTGGCTGGAGTGAAGCTCGGCTCGAAACCGTTCGGCGTCACGATGTCCACGTTTCTTTCCAGGAACTGGGTACACTCTCTGGCTGTGATCTCACTGACGGTCGTGAAGATATCCGCATTCTGTGCGGTTTTCTTCTCCAGCGAATGCCGGGCAGCAACGTTGAAATCACGAGCTTTCCGGTCTCCGTTGTAAGACAGCATGTTATCATACAACGGGAGATTATTGCCAGCGATGCATCTGCCTACGACTGTCGCATGCGTGGTGAAGACGGTAGCCACCGGAAGTTTCACATACTTCAGGTAAAGCAGACCGGCACCTGTCATCCACTCATGGAACTGTGCCACTACCTTATCGGATTCTTCCAGATTGTATCTGCAGAAGCTCTCGATGACCTTTCCAGCAGCGAAGCCGAAAAGTGCTGACTCCTTGTAATCCCAGTTACCTGAAATGGAGTCTACTCCGAATTCTTTCCAATATTCGGTCAGGATTTCATTCTGTCTGGTAAGGAACTGCTTGAAATCTACAAGAATCGCTGTCGGTTTGCCCGGAATGTTCCAGCGTCCGACACGCACCCTCAATCCTTCAGACATCGCCTGCATTCTCCAAGCGCTGTACAATGAAGGATCCTCCAGAAAGTCCGGGTTGCTCACCTCGTCCATCCATACGTCCGGACCCACCATGATATGATGTCTCTTGTATTCAGATTTCAAATACAGAGCCTTGGTCGCAATGACGGTATAGATACCGCCGACTTTATTGCATACTTCCCAGCTCACCTCAAACAGATAATCCGGTTTGATCAATTTTTCATCCATCTGTTTCATAATAATTAAATTTTCCAGCGCTTCTTACGCAGTGGGGCGATGATCAAAGAATTGACCATCGCCTACACTGACATGGAAGTCACTGAACCTGTGTCATAATAGTCCGAAGACTTATTTCTTCACTGTCTTCCTGACTGCAGTCTTCTTTGAAGCCGCAGTCTTCTTGGCAGGCGTCTCAGACTTCTTCTCCGTATTCTTCCGGGATACCGCAGTTCTGGCCGGAGCCTTCTTTACGGGAGCAGTCTCAACCTTTGCGGCTGCAAAGTTAACATCTGAAATTGAAATTGCATCATTTACACGTAAAATAAAATCACTCAGGACATTCATATAGTTGATGAATGCCTCGTAAGGCGTATCGTACGGGTTGAAATATTTATGTACAGCACCATCGGAGAAGAACTTCGTGCACATATAGTACAAGTGGTCGCTTTCCTGGAGATGTCCGAAATCCGCCCAGAGCGCTTCATCGTTCAGGAGACTGAGTTTCTCGGTCAGACCGTAAAGCTTGTTGAACGCATCATTCTGGAGTTCATTGCCCAGCCAGGCGGTCACATCCCTCTCTTCGTCTGCCCATGAAATCGGATCCTCAACTTCAAGTTCACCGACCGGATCATGCTTTCTGGCCGCTTCAGACGGAGTCACGAATTCGAAAGTACCGTCATTGAGGACTGCCGTAGGAAGATATCTCATGAATTCAAAGATACCGCTCTGTGCCTTCTGATGTTCGCCGAAAGTTTCATAGTCCATGAAGAGGTTGATGATTTCATCTTTCTCTCCGGTGGATTTGAGCCAGCTGAGATACTTCTCCCCTGTCAATGGCCAGTCTGCCCAGGTTCTGTCGGAAAAACGGAAAGCGATATCATCGCTCAGTCTGGAATTCTTCAGAAGCAGCTTGAGTTTCGGAGCCTTCGCTCCGCTGTAGATATAGTTCGGGCTCTTCCAACCGAGGACGTGCTTCGCACCTTCCGTCAGCATGGTCTTGAATCCCATATCGTAGACCATCTCTCCGATCGCATCGGAATAGATGAGTTCAGTATTTCTGAAAGCTTTCGGAGTCAAGCCGAAATAATGTTCGATCGCAGCCTTGTGCTTGAGCACCTGATGCTTGAATTCCGGTTCGGAACCGAGTGATGCGAGAGAATGGTAGTATGTCTCTGAAAGAAACTCTACGCATCCGGTATCCGCCAGACGGCGGAAACTGTCCAGCACTTCCGGACAATAGCGGTCGAACTGCTTCAGTACGGAACCTGAAATGGAGAAAGCGACCTTGAATGCCCCCTTGCTGCTCTTGATCTGCTCGAGGAGAATTTCATTCATCGGAAGATAGCATTTCTGAGCGACTCTCCTGAGAATGGTACGGTTAGCGAAATCATCATAGTAATGAGAGTCTTTGCCTATATCGAAAAATCTATATAATCTCAATCTGGTCGGCTGATGGACCTGAAAATACAGACATAAACTTTTTTTCATAATCTAATGGTTTTTTATAGTTACAGGGTTATTCATGATTGATTGCAGCTTCATAGACGCGTTTGATCTTCGCGGCGGCATTGTTCCATTTAAGAGAATTCACCTCTTCATAACCGCAACGCGACGCCAGCTTGGAAATAGCCGGATACTGCAGAAGGCCGTAGATGGCATCGGACATGGCATCCACATCCCAGAAATCAACCTTCAATGCGTATTTCAAGATCTCCGCACATCCGGACTGCTTGGAAATGATGGACGGCACATTCGTCTGCATGGCTTCCAGAGGAGAGATACCGAACGGTTCAGAAATGGACGGCATCACATAGACATCCGACAGCGCGAACATCTTCTGAACCTCCTTGCCACGCAGAAAGCCGGTGAAATGAAAACGGTCCGAAATGCCGAGACGGGCCACATGGCGGATACACCTGTTGAGCATATCACCGCTTCCGGCCATCACGAAACGGACATTATGACATTTCTTCAATACCTTCGCGGCAGCCTCGATGAAATATTCCGGTCCTTTCTGGTAAGTGACTCGTCCCAGAAAAGTCACCACCTTGTCCGGAACGTTCCTTTCGACCTCCAGATTTTGTCTGCCGCTGAAATCGACGGCGTTATGCACCGCAACGACCTTGGAAGGATCGATGCCGTATTTGTTGATGACAATGTTCCTGGTCAGTTCGCTGACGGCGATCACCTTGTCGGCAACCTCCATGCCCCGCTTTTCAAGGTCATAGACCCTGGTATCGATCTTATCGTCGCTTGAACGGTCGAATGAAGTGGCATGTACATGGACGACAAGCGGTTTCCCGGTAAGCTGCTTGGCCGCGATGCCGGCCAGATAGGTCAACCAGTCATGAGCGTGGATCACATCGATCTCATCCTTGTGCTGCAGCGCTATGGTCGCACCGACCATAGCATATCTGGCAACTTCTTCCATAAGATTCGCGCCATATTTGCCGGAAAACTTGTATTTCTGGCCATACTGCACACGGAAACCCTTGATCTGTCTCTTTCGTTCTTCTTCCACCATCTGGGTGAACTCCTGCGGATCCACATAAGGGACCATGTTCGTGCCGATGTGCACGAAACTGACCTTACCCAGAAATTCATCTACGGTCGTGGAGACCGTATCTACCGGAACATCACTTGCATTGATGATACGCACGGCGCTCTGGTCCTCATCACCCGATGCGGAAGGCATCACGAAAAGCACATCCACGTCATTATAGGCCAGACCTTTCGTCATACCATAGCAAGCGGTTCCCAATCCTCCTGCGATATGAGGAGGAAATTCCCATCCAAACATCAATACTTTCATTATTTCTCCTCCTTGTATTTATTCATGAGATAATCAACTCTGAGCAACGCAGCGACACTGCATGCGGATGAAATGGCTCCATGCGGCTCGTGAGGCGGATCTCCGTCATAGAGTTCAGAGAAGAGTCCGACACCGTGCTTGTGAAGATCCTCGTAGAATCCCTCCGTAAGGTATTCCGCCCTCTTGCAGAACTTGCTGCCCAGCAGACGGAAGGCGAGATCCATATAGACATTGAGCAATGAAGGGAAGGCACAGCCCTGATGATAAGCGAGGTCTCGGTCAATCTGAGATCCTTCATATACACCCCGGTAAGCCACGTTCCTTGGAGAAAGAGTACGGATTCCACGTTTGGTGACCAGTTCGTTGCGGACCGTCATGATGGCCTCTCCGATCACCTCGTCATCCAACGGAGTATAGTGGACATACATCGCGAAGATCTGGTTAGGACGTACCGCTTCATCCTTATGGGAGTTGTCGACATAGTCCGCCAACCTTCTCTTATCTTCCATCCAGAACATCGGCTGGAAATTCTTCTTCACGAGATCCCTTACCGGAGACCACCTCGCGATAAAATCATTTTTCTCGGGCCCATACTTGCTCTCCATCTCCAGAGCGAAGCAGAGGGCATTGTACCAGAAGCCGTTCGTCTCGATCTGATAACCGGCTCTTTCCGTAACCGGACGGCCGTTCACATAGGCATTCATCCAGGAAAGAGCAACGCCATCCGCCTGTGCCCAGAGCAGTCCGTTCGGATGAAGGGTCACTTCTTTTCTCCGGCCTGGACCATAACTCTCGATGATGCCTTTCAGCGTCTCCCCGTATTTCATCCAGATTCGCTTTTCTTCACCGGTGAAATCAATATACTGCTGGATCGTATCGGTCAGGCGGAGCGGAGCGGCCACCTGAGTGGTCCTCTTGAACAGTCTCTCCTGTTCATCCGCGATCAAGGTATCCAGGATTTCCTCGAATTCTGCAGTATTGCCGTCTGCATAGAGAGTCAGACCAGGCAACGCAACGACCGTCTCACGCAGCAGACCGGTTTCCAGCCAGGTGAAACCTGCATTGATACGATTTCTGCCGTTCCTTCTACATTTGAGCAGATTGGCATTGGAAACCAGGATGTCGTGCATGGACTCCAGCGGTTCCGCCTTATTGACGACAGAAGTAAACTTACGTTTAAGTCCTTTTGCCGCGACCTCATTGACAGAGGCGGAGAAGACGACGGACTCGCCGGCCTTGAGATCCAGAAAGAAGGATCCCGGTACAAAAAGATCCTCCTTGCAATCGAAACCTCTACGGTATTCGTCCGAATAGGTGACTCCAGAATACCAGTAAGGAACTGATTTCCAGGAAGCCTTGGTAGAAAGCTGCATGTTCAAGTAAGGAAAACCCTTGTACATCCTGAAAGCGACGCCGCTGTCGATTTCTTCGTAGGAAGTCCTCGCTTCAGAATTCTGGTGTGTCAGGCCATGCACGCTTCTGAATGCCAGGAAAGGCTTCAATTGCAGCGAGACTTTGGAAGGAGCGTCCAGCAACTCATATTTGATGAGAATCTGATCGTTGTCCGGCACCATCATGAGCGTCTTCCTGAACAGGATCTCACCGACCTTGTAGGTGATGACCGGAAACGGATCCTGATCGAAGTCCACAATATATTTGTGTCCTCTTGGCTCATAAGTGTCTCCATAGCAATGGATTCCCAAATTGAACTGTTTGCCTTCCAGAACGAGACTTTCGTCCAGGGATGAAAGCAGCATGTACTTTCCACCTCCGAACTCATCCACTGGAACCGCAAGCAGTCCGTGATAACGTCTGGTATTGCAAGTCACGATGGATGTATTGCAGTAGGCACCTGTCTTGTTCGCCGAAAGAATCTCCCTCTTGAGAGAATAGGACAGGTTCACAAGCTCTGACTTGTTGAATTTAAGAAAAGCCATATCAAATATCGTTAAACGGGTTCATTCATCAATTTTCTTCAAAACCAGAGCACAGCGGCTCGGCAAGTACAAATACAGAGAATCCTTGTAGCAAGGTTTGCCGTTCGGGCATTTCTCAGGTATGGTGAAATAGGTTTCCCCTTCTTTCAATCGGGAGAAACCATCAAATTCGGCTTCATCGGAATCAAGTACCGAAAAATATTGTCCTTCCGGTGCCGCTATACCGTAATCAGCAAATGACGAGGTCGGATTGAAATTGAAAGCAAATATACAATTATTTCTCTTGAAAATCAGTATTTTCTTCTCCTCGTCCTGGACCAGAAGTTCCGGTTTGTACGAATAGATATCTTCCCGGGATGCAAGATGTACCATTTCCTTGTCGAAATTTCTCAAGTACCTGTACCTGAGGTAATCCGGCTCCGCAAGAGACCACTGTCTTCGGGCATATTTGTAAGACCAGCCGTTCCCTTCCCTCGGAAAATCGATCCATTCCGGATGACCGAATTCATTGCCCATGAAATTGAGGTAACCGTCTCCGGCTGTCGCCATGCTCACCAGACGGATCATCTTATGCAGGGCCATTCCCCTTTCGACTATCAGTGATTTCGAGCCTTTGTTCATGGCCGTATACATTTCGGCATCCATGAGACGGAAAATGATGGTCTTGTCCCCGACCATTGCCTGATCATGGCACTCGGCATAGCTGATGGTCTTCTCATCCTCACGTTTGTTCGTGAGCTGCCACCAGATCTCCCCGACACTCCACTTCTCGTCCGGGAGGGTCTTGATCCATCTGATCCAGTTGTCCGCCACACCCATGCTCATCCTGAAATCGAAGCCGATACCGCCAGCCTCGAACGGAGCGGCCAGTCCGGCCATGCCGCTGACATCCTCCGCGATGGTGAAAGCGTCCGGATTTCCTTCCTTGATCAGAAGATTGGCCAGCGCCAGATAGGTGACGGCATTCTCATCGACCCCTTCATTGAAATAATTGTCATATCCGACGAAATCCTTCCCGAGTCCATGATCCCAGTACAGCATGCTGGTCACTCCATCGAAACGGAAGCCGTCGATATGATATTCTTCCTGCCAGTATTTACAGTTCGCCAGCAGGAAATATTTCGTCTCATCCTTTCCGTAATCGAAACATCTCGAGCCCCAGGCCGGATGGTGTCCCTGAGAACCTTTGTAGAAATAGAGGTCTTCCCTGCCATCGAACATTCCGAGGCCTTCCACCTCATTGTCCACAGAATGAGAATGAACGATATCCATGACCACTGCAATGCCCAGACCATGTGCCTCATCGACCAGAGCCTTGAATTCCTCCGGAGTACCGAAACGGGAACTCAGCGCGAAGAAATTAGAGACTTGATAACCGAAGGAACCATAATACGGGTGCTCCTGAAGCGCCATGATCTGAAGAGTATCATAGCCCAGTTCAGCAACCTGCGGCAGGACATTCTTACGGAATTCATCGAAAGTTCCTACCTTCTCCTCCTCGACGGCCATGCCGACATGACACTCGTAGATGAAAGGATGCTCTCTCTTGCCTGGCCCCGGATTCTTCCATTCATAAGGCACTGCAGGTTCCCAGACCTGAGCACAGAAAGCCTTGCTGTCAGGATCCTGGACCGCACGGGTCGTATAAGCGGGAAGACGCTCACCGCCTCCTCCCGGCCACTCGATGTAGAGCTTGTACAGATCCCCATGCCCCATGAACATCGACGGAAGTTCAATTTCCCAGTTGCCGTTGCCTGTCGGTTGCAGCGCATAGGACTCGGTCCTCTTCCAATTGTTGAATTCTCCGATAAGGTAGATCTTGTTCGCATTCGGAGCCCACTCCCGGAATACCCAGTTCCCGTTGTCCGCACGATGGAGGCCATAGTAGAGGTGGTTGTTCACCGCATTGATCAGACGGCCGCCCCTCGCAAGTTTCGCATAAGTTTCCTCAATCCGGGCATGACGTGCATCGACCACACCCTTGTAAGGTTCCAGCCACGGATCCGTTTCATACAGTTTCTTGATTCTTTCCATATCTCTATTGCGCGATCAGATATTTTCCAATGATTCCAGTTTTTCCCGGGTTCCCCGGAGATAAGCCCTGCAATCCTTCACCAGCTTTTCAGATCGGGCGACGTATTTCTCGATTTCATCGATGCTCGTAGAAGGATCTTCCACCTTCGCAGCAATCTCCTCCAAGCTCTTCATCGCCTGCTGATAGTCAAATTCTTCCTTTTCTGCCATATCTTCCTGTCATTAATTCTGTTTCACATTCTCTACCCGGCAATCCACACGACCGTCATGGAACATCAGGCCCACCTGATCTCCTTGCCGGAATCCAGCCGCATTCTTCAAGACCACACCCTTTCCGTCCAGCGCCAGAACATACCCCCTCTTGAGGACATTCCGCGGATCAGCTCCCTTGATTCGGGCCTCCAGCAGATCCACTGCCGCTTCCTTTGCCCTGATCTTATACAGAAAAGCATTCCTCAGCCTGTTCTGCAGCAGCCGAAGCGAAGCATCCGCATCCATGACTCTCTTTACACCGACCGACATGATCCGGGACCAGAGCGTACTGATACGTTCATCCTCCCCGGCATAGATGGACACCAGCTCATCAGCAAGAGCCGTCGGTGTCTTCAGATAATCATGGGCCACCATGTCCGCGATATGGAAATCCTGATCATGCCCGACCGCCGTCAGCACCGGCAGAGGATACTGGGCAATGGCACAGCAGAGCGTGTAATCGTCATAACAGGCCAGATCGATCCGCGAGCCGCCACCCCTGAGAATCAGCACCGCATCATACAGCTTTCCGGAGGACACCACCTCATCCAATGCCGCCACGATGGACGCCGGACACTGGGCCCCCTGCATCAGAGCCGGATAAAGCTCATAGTCGAAATGGAAACCATAGATATTTTCTTCGAGATGTTTGACGAAATCGCGGTAACCGGCCGCATCTTCTGCCGAGATCACCGCAAAGCGCAGAGGCAACAAAGGCAGCTCCAGGCTTTTCTGCAGGTCAATGATCCCTTCTTTCTGAAGACGGGCGATGGTCATCTGCCGCTGTCTCTCCTGCTCCCCGAGCGAAAAGTCCGGGTCAATGTCATCGATCACCAGCGTGAAGCCATAGATCGGACTATAGCTGACCTGCACCTGCACCAGAACGGTCATTCCCACCTGAAGGGGCGAACCGGTCACGGATTCGAAAAATGGAGCAAGGAAACGGAAACGACTTTCCCAGATAGCGGCCGACACTTTCGCGACGATACCTTCCGGGCCGCTCTGAGACAATTCCAGATAACAATGTCTGCGGGTCTTGATCGAACTGATTTCTGCCTTCACCCACAAACGTGCCGGGAAGAGAGATTCTACCCCCGACTTCATCCTGCACTGGAAATCATATAGATCCAAATAATTTTCAGATGTCCTGTTCATAACTTTTTCACATCCTTTACAAATTTAACAAAATTTCTCATACTGCCTGCAGATATTCTTATAAATAGAAATATTTTATATCTTTGCCGGTGATTTCAGAGACCGATTTATTTATGAAGATCACCGAAGCATTATTCGCTGGCAGCAGCACACGGATTTCCGAAAAACCTAAACAGAAATTTCCAGAATTCGCGTTCATTGGAAGATCCAATGTCGGCAAATCGTCCCTAATCAACATGCTGGCCGACCAGAAGAAACTGGCCATGACTTCCAGCAAACCGGGCAAGACCAGACTGGTCAACCATTTCCTCATGAACCGGCAATGGTATCTCGTCGACCTTCCCGGCTACGGATATGCCAAACTCTCCCAGACCGGAAAGAAGAAGATAGAGCAGATCATCAGGACCTACATCAACCTTTCAGAAGAGCTGGTCATGCTTTTCGTCCTGATCGATTCCAGGCACGACATCGGCGCCATCGACATGGATTTCCTCATCGAACTGGGAGAAAGCCGGATTCCTTTCGCCATCATCTTCACGAAAGGCGACAAGCTCAGCAAGACCGCGCTTCAGAAACAGATCGAGCGGAACTGTGCGCAGATCCTCGAGAAATGGGAAGAAATGCCTCCTTACTTCGTAAGTTCATCAGAGAACCGTATGGGCAAAGAAGAAATCCTTGACTATATCGGAGACGTGCTGGAGAAAATTCAGGAAGAATCACAAGAAGAATCATAAACCCCTCATAAGATGCACAACGAACACAAAATGAAATTGTTTACTTGCAGAGCCTCCAAAGACTTTGCGATCAAAGTGGCCAAAGCGCTCAACATCGAGCTCGGCCTGTCTGATGTCCTCACTTTCAGTGACGGAGAGTTTCAGCCTTCCTTCAATGAAAGCGTCAGAGGAGCTACCGTGTTTATCGTCCAGTCAACCTACCCGCCTGTTGACAACCTCTTTGAACTTCTTCTTATGATCGATGCCGCCAAGAGGGCATCAGCACACAAGGTCATCGCCGTCATGCCTTATTTCGGTTGGGCAAGGCAGGACCGCAAGGACAAGCCGAGAGTCTCCATCGGAGCGAAACTCGTCGCCAATATCCTCCACGCCGCAGGTTGCGACAGAGTCATGACCTGTGACCTCCATGCAGACCAGATTCAGGGATTCTTCGATTTCCCTGTCGACCATATCTACGCCAGTTCGATCTTTCTCCCTTACCTGAGGGATCTGAACATCGAGAACCTGGCTATCGCCGCTCCTGATATGGGCGGTGCCAAAAGAGCGAACGCATATGCGAGATACCTCGAGTGCCCGGTCATCATCTGCCACAAATCCAGGGAGAGAGCCAATGTCGTAGGCTCCATCACCGCGATCGGCGATGTGAAAGGCAAGAACGTGATCATCGTGGATGACATGATCGATACCGCAGGTACCTTGACGAAAGCAGCCAATGTCCTGATGGAAATGGGCGCACTCAGTGTAAGAGCCTGCGCTACCCACGCCGTATTCTCCGGAGCGGCCTACGAGAAGATCGCAGATTCCGCACTCCAGGAGGTGATCGTTTCCGACACCATTCCGTTGGATCCGGATCCGGCAAAGGACAAGAGCAAGATCACTGTACTTTCGATGACGGGCATCTTCGCCAACATCATCAACAAAGTATACAATTACGAACCGATCAGCCCGGATTTCATCAACTGACATGAAGATTCTGCTGGCAGCCATCATCCTCATAGGCCTGTGCGTCTTCGGTCTATGCTTCAACATCATCTTCAGGAAGAACGGAAAATTTCCTGAAACCGATGTCGGCAGCAACCGCGAGATGCGCAAGCGAGGAATCAAATGTGCCAAGGATGACGAACTCAGGATGTGGGGCACTAACAACAAGAAGCCGCGCGAAGACTGCGACGATATGGATTGCAGCGCCTGCGGCCAATGCAAATAATTGAATTTTTATGAGTCTAGTAGCAATTGTCGGTAGACCTAATGTAGGAAAATCTACCTTGTTCAACAGGCTTGTCGGCATGAGACAAGCTATCGTTGACGAAACTGCCGGTGTGACCCGTGACAGGCACTATGGCAGATGTGAGTGGTGCGGAACTGAATTTTCCGTCGTGGATACTGGAGGATACACCTCCAACTCCGATGATATTTTCGAAGAGGAGATCAGGAAACAGGTTGTCCTGGCCATCGAAGAAGCAGACCTCGTGCTGTTCATGGTAGAGGCCGCTACCGGCATCACCGATTACGATGAAGAGATTGCCGGCATTCTGCGCAAAAGCAAGAAACCGGTAATTCTGGCCGTCAACAAGATCGATACCGGAGACAAAATCTACGACTCATATCAGTTCTATTCCCTCGGACTGGGTGAAATCTGGAACATCTCCGCAGCCAATGGAGGCGGTACCGGTGACCTGCTCGACGAAATCGTCAGGTTGCTTCCTGCCCGGAACGGTGCGGCGGATGACGAACATCCGGAACTGCCGCACTTCACGATCGTCGGAAAGCCGAATGTCGGCAAATCCTCTCTGACCAACGCCCTGCTCGGCAAAGACCGCAACATCGTCACTCCGATCGCAGGAACGACCAGAGATTCGATCGCGACCCTCTACAACAAGTTCGGACACGAGTTCATGCTGGTGGATACCGCAGGTATGAGGAAGAAGACCAAGGTCCATGAAGATCTGGAATTCTACTCCGTCATGCGTTCCATCCGTGCCATCGAACATTCCGATGTCTGCATCCTCATGATCGATGCACAGACCGGTATCGAAGCACAGGACATGAGCATCTTCAACCTGATTCAGAAGAACAGGAAAGCCTGCGTCGTCGTCGTGAACAAATGGGATACGGTCGAGAAGACCAGCAACACCATGAAAGAATATACCCAGGCCATCAAGGAAAGGCTCGCGCCGAACAATGACCTGCCGATCATCTTCACCTCCGTCCTCAACAAGCAGAGAATCATGGATGTACTGGATGCTGCCGCCCGTGTCTACGACAACTACTCCAGAAAGATTTCCACCTCCAAGCTCAATGAGGAGATGCTTCCTGAAATCGAGAATTATCCACCGCCGGCATGGAAGGGCAAATATGTGAAGATCAAATACATCACGCAGCTGCCGACCAGAAGTCCGTCTTTCGCGTTTTTCTGTAACCTTCCGCAATACGTGAAGGATCCGTACAAACGTTTCCTGGAGAACAAGCTCCGGAGCAAGTTCGACTTCCTTGGTTGTCCGGTACAGATCTACCTGAGACAGAAATAAGGTCTGAAACGAAAAGAGAAGGAGGATGCACAGCTGATGCGCATCCTCCTTCGTTTTGAAATAACCCTATTATTATCAACTAAACTAACCGTCTTTATCATTTGCAAAGCCTGTGCCAAACTTTCATCAGCGACGACGACGGCTTTTTCTTTTATCTATTTTCATCTGCTGGATGAGACAACCGTTCTCCTTCTTGGAAATGAAGATCGTCACGATGAAGTTCTCTCCACCGGCCTGCAGCCCACCAAGCGCATACTCCAGATTCGGTTTCTCCACGACATGCGAAATCTTGAAGGAAGTCGGCGTATAGCTGTCGAAGAAAGCCTGCAGGATCTGCCTGGCCTGTCTGCTGCTGGATTCGTTGCAGCGAGAGAAGATCGTGATCTCCAATGCCTCATCGAACCAACGGGACAAATTCTCCACATCGCCACTGGAAATGTAACGTTCCACAGGAGGCAAGATGTCTTCGCATACCTGCTGTGCCTTCAGACTTCCGGCAAAGCAGAAAGAAAGTAAAAGAAGAATTAAAGTCCTTTTGTACATATTCACATTAAAAATTGGCACAGAACTACCATACAAATTCCAAGCCACAAGAAAAATACACCGTAAGTCAAAACAGATTTATATATTTGTGATATGAAAATCACACTGCTAACTGTTGGAAAAACCGATGTCGCCTGGGTGAAGGAAGGTCTACAGACCTATATCTCCCGGCTCAAGCACTATTTTCCCTTCGTCATGAACGAGATCCCGGAACTGAAGAACGTCTCCTCCCTGAGCAAGGAGCAGATCAAGACCCGGGAGGGAGAACTCATCCTGAAACAGATCCGTCCCAATGATGACGTCATCCTGCTGGACGAACACGGGAAAGAATACACCTCCATGAAATGGGCGGAAGTGCTGGAAAAGAAGATCTCCACGGAAGGAAGAGACATCACCTTCGTCATCGGAGGAGCCTACGGTTTCTCCGATGAAGTCTACCGTCGGGCGAACTCGAAGATTTCACTTTCGCAGATGACCTTTTCACACCAGATGGTCCGCACCATCTTCGTGGAACAGCTTTACAGAGCCTTCACCATCATGAGAGGTGAGCCCTATCACCATGAATAGAACCTTTGGAAGAAAGAAGGGATATGGAAAACAGAACATTCATCAGGAATAAGGGAAATCTGCTGCTCTTCATCGCGGCAATTCTCCTGCTCGCCCTTTCTCTGCTGCAGAACTTCGAAGCAGCCGACACGGCCCAGATCGCCAGAAAGACAGAAAAACGGATTGAGGAACGCTTGGAAGACATGGATGGCTACATCAGTTCAGCTCTGCTTTCCGACACCTCCAAAGCATTGGATTACAACACGTTCCCGGAAGACATGGTCATCTATCGCTATGTCAATGATACCTTGCAGGCCTGGAGAAACCAGTTTCCGATCCTGAACGACGACATCACGTCCAAGGTCGTCTATCAACGGATCAGCACCATGTCCGACCGCATCACTTCCCCGTTGGCCAAGATCCGGGAAAAACTGCAGTACATCAACCTCGGCACGAAATGGTATGTGGCCAAAATGGTGGAAGAACCGATCGAGCACATCAAGATCATCGCCGGTCTGGAAATCAAGAACGACCTGGTCAATAACAAGTCTGGCAACGGCATCAATCCGAACCTGGGCATTTCCCGGCACTATTCCATCCGGCCGATCTCCGATATCGGAGGTTCGGTCGTCCGCTCGGGAGACATCCCGCTCTTCAAGATATCACTCGAAGAGAATCTGACGGACTTCCTGAAGACCAACTCGATCCTGCGATGGATATCCCTCTTCCTGATCATGGTTTCTGGAATAATCTTCCTAAAAGGCCACAGGAACTGGAGGGCCTGGATCACCGTCACCACCGTCAACTCGCTCTTCATCCTGCTCACCTATTTCTGGGGAATGGGACAGCAAGGCAGCAACGCCTTCTTCTCTCCGGCCATCTATGCGGACGGTCCTGTCCTGTACTCCTTCGGTGCCATCTTCCTGCTGAACCTGCTGGTCTTCAACTTCATCTTCTGCACCTATATCATCCAGAAAGCCCTTTACCTGGACATCCGCAGAAGCAAGGACCCGAGACGCGGTTTCATCATCCAAGGAGCCGTGACCGTAGTCGCCCTGATCCTGACACTGCTCTACATCAACTGGGGTTTCCGAAGCATCAATCTCAACTCCAACATCTCTCTCTCTTTCTACCGTTGGAATGAAAATGCCTTCTACAGCGTGCTGGTCTACATTTCCTACCTGTCCCTGCTCTGTGCAGTCATGATGGAACTGAAATGTCTCAAACCAAGTATCCAGCTCCTGACGGGAAAGAATTTCAACCCTACCGGAAAGATCCCGATCCTGCTGCTCGTGCTCCTGTCCACCATCTATTTCTCCATGACCTTCCTCAACCTCGGTTTCACGAAAGAAATGGACCGCTGCCGGGTCTGGAGCAACAAGATGACTCTCAGCCGCGACCTGGAGCTGGAGTTCAACATCAGATCCGTGGAAGACCACATCGCGAACGACAAGGTGATGGCCACCCTGTCCAGAAATGTCAATGAGAACCAGATGACCAACCGTATCATCGAATACTACCTGCATGGCCAGTATCAGAAATATTACATCTCCGTCTATCTGGTGAATGACCGAGACAAGGTCGGACGCGAAAAGATCAGGAAAATCATCAGCGAAGGAGAACGGATCAGCAACGATTCCCGCTTCTTCTCCATGGACGATAAAAAAGGCTTCATCTCCTATGCCGGTATCTTCACCTATCGCGGCAAGAACCTGAAGAAGATCTACATGATCCTCTCTCTGGAATCCAGGGAAAGCAGAGGTGACCGCGGCTACTACAGCCTGCTGCGCAAATATTACGGGGATAAAGGAGTCAACCTTCCGCAGTTCTACTCCTATGCGAAATATATAAACGGCAGGTTGTCCAATTTCAAAGGACGCTATCCTTACCCGACACGACTGGCCCAGAAGGATCTGGATGAGATAAATGAGAACAACTTCTCCTTCATCCGAAAGAACAAGTACACTCACTTCGTCAACAGAACCTCCGAGGACGAAATCATCCTGATCTCCCGGCAGAGCGGAAATATGATCACCTTCTTCACTTCCATCTCCTACCTCTTCCTCATCGAATGGCTCGTCCTCCATCTATTCTTCGTCCGGAAAAAGATCCACAAGACCTTCAAGAAAAACTATTACCGGTCCAGGATCAGCACGATACTTTTCATGACCTCCGTCTTCATCCTGGTCGGTATCACTACCGTCAGCCTGCTCTTCGTCTTCCAGAGGAACGAAGTGAACCTGAAGAACATCATGTCCTCCAGGATCAGCATGCTCCAGAGCCATGTGGAAAGCAAGCTCAAGGACGTGGACGACTACCATGAACTTATTCAGGACAAGAACTGCATGGTTGCCATCCAGGAAATCGGAGACATCACGCTCTCCGACCTCACTCTCTTCACCCCTCGAGGAAAGGTCCTGCTATCCACGACACCGGAGGTCTTCGAAAGCATGATCGTCGGCAGCAGGATCAACGCCGTTGCCTACCACAACATCGTGGACCTGAAGCAACGTTTCTATGTCCATGACGAACAGTTCGAAGGCCGCTACTACTATTCGATGTATGCTCCGATCATGAACGAGAAAGGCGAGATGATCGCCATCCTCAGCGCCCCATATACGGAAGAGAACTTCAATTTCAAGATGGAGACCGTCATGCATACGGCCCTGGTGGTCAACCTCTTCATCATACTCCTGATTTCCTCCATGTTCTTCAGCACCCATGAAGTCGACGAGATGTTCAAACCACTTCTGGAAATGGGCAAGAAGATGAGCAAGGCCGATCTGAACAATCTGGAATACATCGAATATAACCGGGAAGACGAGATTTCCAAGATTGTAGAAGAGTACAACAGGATGGTCAAGGCGCTTCAGGAAAGCAAGGTCATCCTGGCCAAAGCGGAAAGGAACAAAGCCTGGAGCGAAATGGCCCGGCAGATCGCGCATGAGATCAAGAATCCGTTGACACCGATCCAGCTGGAACTCCAGATGCTGATCAGGAAGAAAAAGAACAACGACCCGGTCTGGATCGAACGTTTCGACAAGGCTTGCGACGTTATCCTGGAACATATCAAAATCCTGACCGATACGGCCAACCTGTTCTCCAGCGTCGCCAAGATCTACGATGACGAGCCGCAGAAGATCGATCTGGACGCTCTGGTCAAGAAGCACATCTCCATCTACGAGAACAAGGAGAACATCAAGGTTTCCTACATGGGCATGCCGGACTGCTTCATCATGGCACCGCGGTCACAGATCATCCGTGTCGTCGTGAACCTGATGACGAATGCCATCCAGGCCATCGAGAACATGCAGGCCGAACAGATCGCCGCCGGTGAGAAACCGACGGACGGCGCAGTCGTCATCTGTCTGAGAAGAAGCACCAAGGACGGCTGCTTCGACCTGGTCGTGGAAGATAACGGTCCAGGTGTGAAAGACGAGAACCTGGACAAACTGTTCCTGCCGAACTTCACGACGAAGAGCAGCGGTACCGGTCTGGGACTGGCTATCTGCCGCAACATCATCGAAGAATGCAGAGGTGAAATCAATTACAAGAAATCCTTCGTGCTGAAGGGTGCCAGCTTCACCGTCACCCTTCCACGCTACGAGGACTGATCAACGATCAATAGACATAATTCCTGATATCTCCGGCGGTGATCTCGCTGCCGGAAAGGATCAGGAGTCTTTCGATGACATTGCGGAGTTCACGGATGTTTCCAGTCCAAGACTTGGCTTGAAGCAGTTCCATAGCCTCCGGAGTGATGGGACGAGCCTTCAAGGCCGTCTCCTGACAGATCTGTTTCATGAAATAATCCGCCAGAGCCGGAATATCCGACTTCCTTTCGTCCAAGGTCGGAACCTTGATGACGATCACGCTCAGACGATGATAGAGGTCCTCACGGAAATTTCCTTTCTCGATTTCCTCCTTCAGATTCTTGTTGGTCGCTGCGATGACACGCACATCCACCATAATGTCCTTGTCACTGCCGACCCGGGAAAGTTTCTTCTCCTGAAGAACTCTCAGTACCTTGGCTTGGGCCGCCAGACTCATATCACCGATTTCATCCAGGAAAAGCGTACCTCCATCCGCCTGCTCGAACTTGCCCTTGTGCTGCTTGATGGCTGAGGTGAAAGCCCCTTTCTCATGACCGAACAGTTCACTCTCTATCAGTTCGGACGGAATGGCGGCACAGTTCACCTCGACATAGGCCTTGTCGCTTCGAGAGCTGTTCTGATGCAAGCTTCTGGCCACCAGTTCCTTACCTGTTCCATTGGCCCCCATGATCAGGACGCGGGCATCGGTCGGAGCGACCTTGGCGATCATTTCCTTGATCTGAAGAATCGGTTCTGACTCACCGATCATCTGGACTCCGCCATAGACCTTCTTCTTCAACGTCTTCGTTTCCTTCACCAGAACTGCCTTTTCCGTCGCGTTCTTGACCGTGATCAGGATACGGTTCAGATCCAGAGGCTTCTGAATGAAATCGAAGGCACCGGACTTGATACATTCCACTGCCGTATCAATGTCCCCATGACCTGAAATCATGACCACTGCAGTCTCTATCTGAGCTTCGTTGATCTTGGCCAGAACTTCCATTCCATCCATGACCGGCATCTTGATATCGCAGAATACCACGTCATAATGCTCCTTGAGCAGCATCTCCACGCCTTCCGACCCATCTACCGCCACATCTACCGCATAACCTTCGTCCATCAGGATCTCCTGCATGGAGTTCCTGATATATTTTTCATCATCAATAACCAGAATCTTCATATCATTAAGTAGTTTTATTCCAAATATATCCAATTTTGCGCGTTTAGACAAAAATTTATAATTTTGCTGATCCAATTACGCACGAATATGAACGTACCTGATATCATAATTGCAATCGACGGATATTCTTCCACCGGCAAAAGTTCTTTCGCCAAGTCGGTTGCTTCTGAATTTTCATTTCTCTACCTGGATTCAGGCGCCCTCTACCGGGGAGTCACCCTCTATGCCATGGAGAATGGTTTCATCGATGAAGATTGCCAGATCGATCTTCCGGCCCTGTCTGCAGGACTGGAGACACTGGACCTGCATTTCGAGGACCACGGGGACGGCAGCCAGACCTATATGGGTTCCCGCTGCATCGAGAAAGAAATCCGTACGTTGACCGTTTCAGGCAAGGTCAGCCCGATCGCGACGGTCGCAGAGGTCCGTTCCTATGTTGACCGCAAACTCCGGGAATTCGGAAAGAAGAAAAGAGTGGTCATGGACGGACGTGACATCGGAACAACCGTTTTTCCGGATGCGGAGCTGAAGATCTTCATGACGGCGGACCCGATGATCCGGGCACAGCGCCGTGCACTCGAACTTCAGGCGAAAGGAGAACAGGCGGACATTCAGGATGTCCTGAAGAATCTGGAAGAAAGAGACTACATCGACTCTCACCGCGAGGTTTCTCCATTGACAAAAGCTGCTGATGCCGTCGTGCTGGACAATTCCCACATGACCATGGAAGAACAGCTCATCTGGATAGAAGAGCTTGTCAAGAAAAGATTCCAATGTTAACGGATAGAGACAGATGGGATTTACAGTAGATATCGACAAGAATTCCGGCTTCTGCGCCGGAGTGATCCGGGCAATCAGCAATGCGGAACAGCATCTGGCTACAGATTCCGCATGCCATGGCCGGCTCTATTCCTTAGGAGCTATCGTCCACAACGATTCTGAACTGGCCCGGCTGGAAGCCAAGGGACTGGTCACGATCGATCAGGAAGACATGGAGGACATGGTCAACGCTGAAGGCGAGACCTTGCTGATCCGGGCACACGGTGAGCCCCCGGCCACCTATGTCCGTGCCAGGCAACTCGGTTTCAGACTCATTGACTGCACCTGTCCGGTCGTGCTGAATCTCCAGAAGAGAATCAAGGACACCTATCTGAAACAGCAGGAGAAAGGAGGTGGCCAGATCATCATCTTCGGGAAACCGGGACATGCGGAGGTACTCGGACTGCTCGGACAGACCGAGAACACGGCCATAGTCGTAGAACATCTCCCGATGCTGGAAGAAGCCGTCAAAGACGGACAGATTTCGCTTTCCGTACCGACAGAGATCTTCAGCCAGACGACGAAAAGTCCAGCTGAATACAAAGAACTCTGCTGCAGACTGGAGGAACTGATGGCCCATCACCTGGAGCTTTCCGTACAAGGGTTCAAAGGTACCGAACTTCTGCACATCCACGACACGATCTGCTCACAGGTCGCGACCCGACACGAGAAGCTTTCACGTTTCGCGCTTGAGCATGATATCATCATCTTCGTTTCCGGGAAGGCCAGTTCCAACGGAAAAGTCCTCTGTGAACTTTGCAAGAGCCTGAATATCAGAACCTACCATATCGATTCCTGTGCAGAGCTGAAAAGAGAATGGTTCCGTCCGGACGACAAGGTCGGAGTCTGCGGAGCGACTTCTACACCGAAGTGGCTGCTGGAAGAAGTCGCCGGTGAAATTAAAAATTTTGAAGTATAGCGACTATTTCGTACTTTTGCAGGATATATGGCATAATGCCTGGAAACGAATCAATCAATTCAAAATAAATCATTTATGGCAACAACAGCTGATTTCAAAAACGGTCTATACCTTAATTTCAACGGAAAACCATGCTCTATCGTATGGTTCCAGCATGTTAAACCAGGAAAAGGTCCAGCATTCGTGAAGACCAAACTCCGTAACCTCGAGAACGGTCGTATCCTTGAGAATACCTTCACAGCAGGTGCGAAGATCGAGACCATCAACGTCGAGAGAAGGCCTTACCAGTTCCTCTACAAAGATGAGGACGGATTCAACTTCATGCACGAAGAGACTTACGAGCAGATCCACCTCGAGAGCGACCTCGTAGAGAACGCTGACCTTATGAAAGAAGGACAGCACGTGGAGATGATGTTCCTTGCTGACGAGGAAAGATGCCTGACCTGCGAGCTTCCTACCTACGTAGAGCTGGAGGTGACTTACTCAGAGCCGGCTGTCAAAGGCGATACCGCTTCTACCAGTGCATTGAAAGAGGCTACCCTCGAGACCGGTGCAGTCATCATGGTTCCGCTCTTCATCAACCAGGGCGAGAAGATCAGAGTGAACACGACAGACCGTACCTACGGTGAGCGCGTAAAATAATCCTGACACTTCAGAAAAAGAGAAAGACCGGTTTTCCCTGATATGACCCCCAAAAGTTGGACGGTTAATATTGATTAAGAGGCCTTCTTAGATTGGAATAAAGCTCGGTATTGTACCGGGCTTTTT
>RCNI01000020.1_pt1 | contig 102461 bp, 97 predicted proteins | sample 2041151 | NCBI WGS metagenome assembly RCNI01 (sample SAMN09708214, study PRJNA481090) | feces metagenome | isolation source: feces | place: Antarctica: Albino Rookery
CGCCCGCATTACACAGACAACAAGCCCTTTCGGTAGCTTGAACAGGTTTTAATTCGAAATATTGTCTAACTTTTTGGGGTCACTTCAGCAAGGCTGCGGCGCTTTTTTCATCTATTGAAGGGGACAGCCAGGCACTGCCGGCAGTTTTTGTCCCGGGAAACAAAAAAGACACATCTTGCGATGTGTCTTTTGGTGCGCCAGAAGGGACTCGAACCCCTGACCTCTTGATTCGTAGTCAAGCACTCTATCCAGCTGAGCTACTGGCGCATATTCTTTTGCGACCGCTCCGTTCGTTGCGGTGTGGATATTATAATACCAGACGCCGCTCCCTTTGTCAACACTTTTTCGGAAAAAGTTTTAATTTTCTCAAATTCTTTTGTAAGAGAGCGGGAACAGGGTTCTTTTGCCCGGCAAAGAAATACCCCCTGCGCTTGCGGAACACAGGGGGTGTTAAGGGGTATCGCTTTGGTGTGAGGAGGAATCATGTTGCAGGGCTCCGATTGCGGCTCCGTGCCCTGTGACTATAGAATACCTAAAACTTGCGTGCAAAGTTTGAAGGGCCTATGAACAAATTGTAAATTCCCCCAAAACCGTTTTTTACCGGTTTTCCGCATCATTGTCCGCAGCCCAGATGGGCGGCACTTCCTTGTGCTCCAGCTGCACCTTGCCCTGATCGCACAGCGCCACGCCATAGCTGGGATGGCCCCGGAAATCCCGGCCCACACTGCCGGGGTTAAACAGAATCACCCCGTTCATGGAATCCTGCACAGGCTGATGGGTGTGGCCGAACAGGGCCACATCCGCACCCTTGCTCTGGGCCGCGTAAGTCAGGCTGAGCAGGCTGGATTTCACATGATACTCATGCCCGTGGGTGTAAAAGAAGAGCAGACCTTCCAGAGGCAGCAGGCCTTCTGCGAGGCCTTGCTCCGACCAGTCGCAGTTTCCCAGCACCCAGTAAAACCGCACAGCGGGAAATTCTTCCTGCAAGCCTTCCAGATCCCGATAGCCGTCGCCTAAAAAGATAAAGGAATGTGCATCCGGTTCGGCCCGCAAAATGCGCCGCAGTGCATCGGCACTGCCATGGCTGTCGGATGCAATCACAATTTTTTTCATCGCTCTGCCCTCTCTGTGGGAACTTATCCCTGTGTCAGCTGACGGTAAACGTCGCTTTTGGAAAACGGCGTGCCCGCCGCTGCCTGCTTGGCTGCAGCACTGGGGGCAAGGCCCTGTTCCAGCAATTCCCGGGCTTTCTGCACCGTCTGTTCCAGTGTGAACTCGGCCTCAGGCGGCGTTTGCGGGTCTGCACCGGCCATAACCAGCACATACTCGCCCCGGGGATCGTTTTCCTTATAATAGGCCACAGCCTCTCCCAGGGTCATTTTGCGCACTTCCTCATGCAGCTTGGTCAGCTCCCGGGCCAGGGTAATGCTGCGCTCCGGGCCAAAGGCCTTGGTCAGATCGTCCAGCGTGGTGCGCAGCTTATGGGGTGCCTCATAAAAGATGGTGGTGCGCTCTTCGTTTCTGAGCTTTTCCAGACGCTCCAGCCGCTGACGGCGGTTGACCGGCAGAAAGCCCTCAAACACAAAGCGGCCGGTGCTCTGACCGGACACCGCCAGCGCTGTTACGCAGGCACTGGCCGCGGGAACCGGCACCACGCGGATGCCCTGTTCCAGCGCATCCCGCACAATTACCTCGCCCGGATCGCTGATGGCAGGCATGCCTGCATCGCTGCACAGGGCGCAGGATTCACCCGCAGCAATGCGGTCCAGAATCATCTGGCCCCGCTCCTTCAGGTTGTGCTCATAATAGCTGACCATGGGCTTTTTCAGGCCCAGATGATTCAGCAGCTTCAGCGTTACCCGGGTATCCTCGGCGGCAATGAAATCCGCACTGCCAAAGGTGGCGGCAGCACGGGGCGTCATGTCGTCCAGATTGCCGATGGGGGTTGCCACAATATACAGAGTTCCGGCCATAGAAAAGCCCTCCTTTTATTGAATCACGAATCTATTTCAATCGGTAACAGCAAGATACTGATAGCCCGGCCCGCCGCTTCCGGTGAGAAGGTCCGGCAGAACCCGCAGCCCCGCAGCCCGCCCTTTCTGAGCTTCGCACAAAAAGAGCCAGGGCGCACGGGAAGCATCCTTTTTTACAAACACCAGCCGTTTGGGTTCCAGCCCCACCGCCGCCAGCGCAGCAAACGCCCCGGCCATGCGGTCGGGCGGATAGCAGAAGGCAAAGCGGCCGCCGTCCCGCAGAAGCCGCGCAGCACAGGCCGCAGCGTCCGCCAGAGTACAGCTTTCTTCGTGCCGGGCCGCAGCCCGAACCGGGTCCGGACTTTTGGGCCCTGCCGCAAAATAAGGCGGATTGCAGGCCACCAGATGGGCCGTATGGGGCTTTTCCGCAGCCAGCGTGCGCAGATCGGCGGCAAGCGGGCGGATATGCCCGGCCTCCGGGCACAGGGCCTGAGCCTGACACAGCAGGTCTGTGCCGGCCGGATCAATTTCCACCGCAAGGCAGGGCCCCCGATGCCCCAGATCATGCCACGCCAGGGACACAATGCCGCAGCCGCTGCACAAATCCACCGCCTCTTCGGCGCGGCGCGGCCGGCAGAAGCCCGCCAGCAGCAACGCATCGGTGCCGAAGCGGTGCATCCCTTCGGTGCAGACCGGCGTGCCGTTGTGCAGGGTCTGAACTTGGCTCATAGCATCTCCTTTACCGAATCAGAATACAAAAATGAGGCGAGCCGAACGGCCCGCCTCCGCTTTTTCCCTTAATGGATCGAACAATTACTGCTCGATAGCACCGGTGGGGCAAGCGCCAGCGCAGGTGCCGCAATCGATGCAAGCGTTGGGATCGATCTCGTACTTGCCAGCGCCCTCAGAGATAGCGCCAACAGGGCACTCGCCAGCGCAGGTGCCGCAGGAGATGCAAGCGTCAGTAATCTTGTAAGCCATGATGTAACTCCTTTTTCTCCGCGCTTTGTGATGATTTTGGCCGGTCAGCTCCACGGCGGCGCGGGGTCCGCGGCCCGGCAGGGGTACACATTTGTGCTCCCAGTACCCTATATTTTAACATATTTTCCGAATAGCGCAAGTGCCAAATTCGTATAATTTTGGCTGCGCGGCCGGAAAACATCATCTTTTTCCGGTCAGACGATTCTTAAAGCTGATCGGGGTCCGGCTTTTTAGGGGCTCGTTTGCCGCCCCGCAGATAGGTACACTCGCTGCGCTTATAGTAGCGGGGCGCCAGGCTGCTGCCCTCGGCGCGCACCTTGAGCATACCGCTTACGGGGTTTGCTTCCAGCACCACACCTTCACCGTCCGGGGTGCGCACAATGCTGCCCTGCATGGGGGTGATGCTGTTCAGATAATCATAGGCTGTCTGCTCATAGGCAAGGCAGCACATCAGACGGCCGCAGATACCGCTGACCTTGGTGGGATTCAGGCTCAGGCCCTGCTCCTTGGCCATCTTGATGGACACCGGCTGGAAGTCCTTCAGGAAGCGGCTGCAGCAGAAGGGCTGACCGCAGATGCCAAGACCGCCCAGCATCTTGCTCTCATCGCGCACGCCGATCTGGCGCAGCTCGATGCGGGTATGGAACACACCGGCCAGATCCTTGACCAGCTCGCGGAAATCCACGCGGTTTTCGGCTGTGAAGTAGAACAGGATCTTGCTGCGATCCAGATTATACTCGGCCTCCACCAGTTTCATTTCCAGACCGTGCTTTTGAATGCGTTCCTGGCAGATGGCAAAGGCTTTTTCCTCATCGGCGCGATTCTGGCGCATCCGACGCACATCCACGCTGTCAGCCATACGGGTTACAGGCTTGAGCGCTTTTACAATGCTGGAATCCGGCACTTCTTTCACGCCGCACACCACCTCGCCGCACTCGGTGCCGCGGGCGGTTTCCACAATCACGTATTCGCCGGTCTGGATGTCCATACCGGCGGGATCGAAGTAGTAGCTTTTTCCGCTGGCTTTGAAGCGGACAGAGATCACTTTTTTCATGGGGACAATTTTCCTGTACCGCTGCCGCAGGCGGTGAGGGTTCAGGGCTCTGCTTACGGCAAAAATCAAGCAGAGGTTTAAAAAGGAAAGGGAAATCCGGGCACGTTCGCCTTACAGCCTTGCCAGCCGGATGGCCAGATTGGTCAGCACCAGTTTGGCACTGCCATTGGCTGTAAGGGCCGCCACCGCTTCGTCCACCCGCAAAATGGCACGGCCCGCCTGACGGGCGGGCAGGGGACAGAAGCCCGGACTTTTCAGGGTTGCCGATGCAAGGCAGTTCAGATCCCGCAGCACCGTAAGGGCCCCGGCTTTATCCTTTTCAAAGCCGGACAGCAGCCGCAGCAGCTCATACTCATTGCGCCGGGCGGCAAGATCTGCCAGTTCCCGGGCAGTTTGCAGCTGCTGGCGGCGGGCGGGATCGGTAGCCACGGCCCGGCACAGACCGATGTGTCCGTCATACAAACGGGCCAGAAAGGCCGGGTCCGGGCTGCATCCGGGGCAATTTCGGCGCAGCCAGTCTGCACATTCACTGCGGGACGGCGGTGCCACCGCATACACGCCGCAGCGGCTGCGGATGGTACCCAGCACCGAGCCCTGGCTGTTGGCAGTCAGGATAAACAGCACCCCTTCGGGCGGTTCCTCCAGAACCTTCAGAAGGGCGTTGGCGCTGGCCCCGTTGAGCATCTGGGCGTGATACAGAATCACCACCCGGCCGCGGGCCGACAGTGCGGTATCGAACACCTGCCGGCGCACCTGCCGGATGCGGTCAATGCGAATTTCGCCGGAAGCGCCCTCGCCCCGCACGGCAATGCACTCGGGGCTGGCGCCGGCCATGACCTGTTCGGCCCCGGCACCGCCCTCGGGATACAGATAATCCGCCGCAAGGCAGCGGGCCGCAAAACCGGTGCCGCTGCCCTCTTCGCCGCAGAGCAGCACGCTGTGGGACAAGCGCCCACCGCTCAGCGCCGTGCGCAGTGTGGCCTTTAACGAATCATTGCCCAGGAAGCATTCCAGCATCACAGCTTTTCAAAGCGCTCCACGTTGGTGACAAATACCGTTGCACCGCCCACAGTTACTTCCAGGGGAACGGTAGCGGTCATGCCGATACCATAGCCGGTTGTATTGGGCACCACTTCGGTGCGCTGCTTGCAGCAGCCGGAGATCACATTGATGCAATCATCCACTTTTTCGTCATCGGTGCCGATGAGCAGGGTGGTGTTGCCGGCCATCAAAAAGCCGCCGGTGGTGGACAGTCGGGTCACCGAAAAGCCTGCACGAATCAGCGCAGAGCAAACAGCCTTGGTGTCTTCACGGTTGACAATGGCAGTGATCATTTTCATAGTCTTCACCTCATTGGGATTAGCAATTTCTTGGGACAGTATCCTGTCCGGCTCTATTATACCATAATACGGCCCGAGCGAGCAGAATTTTTTGGTCAGTTTTTCCACTGATCCTGCCAGGCCTTGCGCCGCTTGTAGTTATCGTAATCTTTTTTCACCTCCGGGCCGAAGAACAGCAGGAAGTTGGCCAGGCCGAACAGCAGGCTGACCTTCATGCCCAGGCTGCCTGTGAGGAAATCCAGCAGGTACATTGCGCCGGCAAGCAGACCCAGCCATTTGACCTTAATCGGGATGATGAAAAACAGCAAAAACTGCATTTCGGGATACAGAATGGCAAAGGCAAAGAACAGCGACAGGTTCAGTGCACTGTTGCCGGCATAGCCGGTAATCAGGCAGGAAGCCACTGCGCCCAGCATCCCCACCAGATAATACACATTAAACCGGAAGGTTCCCCAGTGCTGTTCCAGACTGCTGCCGATCATATAATACAGATACAGCTCCAGGGCCAGCAGCAGCGGGTTGGTGGTGAGGGTGGGCACAAAGATAAAGCTGACGGCACGCCACAATTGCAGGTGCATCAGGCCGGAACGGGTCAGGGTAAGCAGACTGTACACCCGGCTGTCCAGCAGCATCACCGTGAGCCACACGATCAGCTGTCCGAACACCACAATCTTCATCAGGTTGGGTATTCCGTATCTGCGGTATTTGTACTCCAGTTTGTCGAGCCAGTTCATGGCTGAGCCTCCTTTTTTGTCGACAGAAGACATTTTTTGTTCTCTGCCATGTGTTTTTGTTGTGTTTTTGGGGGTTGTGGGGATTTTGGGTGGTCCTCGGGGTTTTGGGCTGCTTCGGATTTAACGAACTGTAATCTTTCCACCTTTTCCACCAGGCGATTGTGGAAAACTGCCGGGTTTTCACCATGGTTTTCCACACTTTCCACCAAGTTTTCAACATGCGGGGGAAAACGGTGGATTATACAAGCCGTATTCCACACAGATTATTCCTTCCAGTTTCAGGCAGTCTTCCACTGGGTCGAATGGAAATTTAGCGCCATTTGTCACAGGGCTCTTGCTTTTTGCGCACCATCGGCATATCCGGGGTATTTGCACGAATTTTTGCCGTGGCTGAGCCTTTTTATGCAAATTTTTCCGCCGTGTGCGTCAGGTTTTCGGATGGTCGGGCTCACTGAATCCCTCACCGAATACCTCACCGGCCTCACAAATCATAATCAGTGCCGTGGGATCTACGCCGTGGGCTTCGTGCCGCACCTGGGCTACCTCGCTCTTGCTGCATGCACATAATACCATATTGCGGGACTGGCGGCTCCACGCGCCGGTCACATCTGCCAGCGTGGCACCGCGGCCGGTGGCTTCCATGATGGCATCCGCCACAGGCTGCCCCTTGGTGGTGATGATGAGCAGAAGCCGGCTGCTGCCGGCACCGTAAATCATTTTGTCCGTTACAATGGTGGCGGCGAACACCGCCACCATACCGTACAGCACAGCATCAATATCGCCGAAGGCGGCCCAGCCCGCCAGGATGACCGCAGCATCCAGCCAGAGCGTGATCTGACCGAAGCTGAGGTGGGGGAAGGTGCGCTTGGCAGCGTGAATCAGGAAATCCGAGCCGCCGGTGGACGAGCCCCGCATATACACAAGGGCCAGACCCGCGCCCATAAAGATACCGGAAAACAGAGCGCTTAAAAGGCGGCTGCCCTGATAGGCGGGAATCAGCGGGAAGATCAGGTCCATCATCAGGTTGCTGATGATGATGGTGCGCAGGCTTTTCAGCAGAAATTTGCGGCCCAGCTTGCGGCAGGTCAGCAGAACAATGGGCAGGTTCATGACCAGCGTGACCATACCCACCGGCCAATGGGTAAAATGATTGATAATCAGCGCCACACCGGACACGCCGCCCGGCGCAAAGCCGCCGTTGATGGCAAAGGTGTACACGCCCAGACAAAACAGCGCACTGCCGAAAATGTCATACACCAGATCCAGAATCAACTCTTTTTTGTCATGTATTCGACTCATTGAAAACGCCTCCTAAAATGCAAAAGGCGCGCCTTCCCGACAGGAATATGCCAGGATGGGCGTGCCTTTTTTGCTTAAAATTTGTGTTGCAGTTGACCTCACGCCGCGAGCTTGAACATCTGAGTGGCAATACCAAAGTAGATGGTGATGGAGCAGGCGTCCACGATGGTGGTGATGAACGGGGATGCCATCAGCGCCGGGTCAAGGCCGATGCGCTGCACCGCCAGCGGAAGTGTGCATCCAATCAGCTTGGCAATAATGACCGCCAGCAGCAGGCTGACCGCAATCAGGATGGCAAGCTTGATGTCCTTATACATCAGGAACACACGCAGGCCGTTGACCACCGACAGCACACCGCCCACAATCAGGGCCACCCGGAACTCCTTAAAGGCTACCCGCAGGGCATCCTTGGGCTCAATCTCGCCCAGAGCCAGGCCGCGAACCATCAGCACGCTGCTCTGGTTGCCGCAGTTTCCGCCGGTATCCATCAGCATGGGAATAAAGGACACCAGCATGGGCAGTGCCGCAAAGGCGGATTCGTAATGCGTAATAATCATGCCGGTAAAGGTGGCGCTGAGCATCAGGATCAGCAACCAGGGAATGCGGTTGCGGGCGTGTGCAAACACGCTGGTGGCAAAATAGCTGTCCTCACTGGGATGGATAGCGGCCATTCCCTGAATATCCTCGGTGGCCTCTTCGATCAGAACGTCGGTTGCATCGTCCATGGTAACGATACCAACCAGCATTCCCTCGCTGTCCACCACAGGCATGGCCAGAAAGTCGTAACGGCTCATCTCGTTGGCCACAAATTCCTTATCGTCGGTCACCTGTACCGAGATCACGTTCTCGTCCATCAGGTCGGCCACGGTGTCTTCCGGGCTGGCCAGCAGCAGATCCCGGGCCGTTACAACGCCCTGCAGGCGGTTGCGCTCCACCACATAACAGATGTACACGGTTTCGGCATCGGCGCCCACCTGACGAATCACATTGAATGCCTCGGGCACGGTCAGGTTTTTGGAAAGCCGAACATACTCGGCTGTCATAATGCTGCCTGCGGAATCCTCGGGGTAATTCAGCAGCTTATTCAGGCTTTCACGGGTTTCCTTGCTGCTGGCGGCCAACACGCGCTTTACAACGCTTGCGGGCATTTCTTCCAGCAGGTCGGCCGCATCGTCCAGAGCCATTTCCTCCAGAACTTCGGTCAGCTTGGCATCGCTCAGGGCTTCCACCAGCTCACCGCGGGCATCTGCTTCCATATAAGAGAAGGCCTCGGCGGCTACCTCTTTTTTCAGCAGACGGAACACCAGCAGACGCTGGCTCTGCTCCATATCCTCCAGCAGTACGGCAAGGTCGGCGGGCTGAAGCTCTTCGCTGAGGGCCCGCAGCTGCTTGTAGTCTTTCTTTTCCAGCAGCTCCTTTGCTGCCGCCATGACCTGCTCTTCCATCATTTCTCTGATATCAACACTATCCATTGGTCGATCCTCCTATTCGCATAATTCTGCGAAACGGCGGTGCCCAATCTCCTGAGTCTATCGTACACAGGTGGGTTTTTTACAGCCTGTGCCGCTGGATTCGGGAGCCCGGGCGGCGTCGCTTCGTTGGCATTTACTACCGCTTGGGTCCACGTATACCCACCTACCTTTTTCATGGATTTTTGCACTTTGCTTTGGGTTTCCGGGCCAAAGCCTGTACAATTTTAGTATACTCTTATCAGTAGAAGATTGTCAACGCGAAGGGCGGTGTCCGGCACGTCTGCACCGCATTTTTGTGCTATAATAAAAGCCAGTGGAATATAGATTGCCTTGAGAGGTGTTTTGTATGCAGGTATTATTGGTAAACGGCAGCCCCCATGAGCACGGCTGCACCCACGCTGCGCTGTGCGAAGTAGCCCGCAGCTTGCAGGAGCAGGGCGTGGAAACCCGGATTTTCTGGCTGGGCGCAGCGCCCATCGGCGGCTGCACCGGCTGCGGTCAGTGCAAGCAGACCGGCCACTGCCCCTTTGATGAGCGGGTCAACCAGCTGATTGACGCCGCCAAGCAGGCCGACGGCTATGTGTTCGGCGGCCCGGTGCACTACGCAGGCCCTTCGGCCAGCCTGTGCGGCGCTATGGATCGGCTGTTCATGGCCGCAGGTCCGGCACTGCGCTTTAAGCCCGCCGCAGCAGTGGTCAGCGCCCGGCGCGCCGGCACTACGGCAGCACTGGATCGTTTGCAAAAATATTTTTCCTTTAACAATATGCTCACTGTGGGCAGCAAATATTGGAACAACGTACACGGCGGCTGTGCCGAGGACGTACAGAAGGACGAAGAAGGTTTGCAGACCATGCGTCAGCTGGGCCGCAACATGGCCTGGGTTCTGCACTGTCTGGAAGCCGGCAGGGCAGCCGGGGTTTCGCTGCCTGCCATGGAGGAGCCCATCCGCACCAGCTACATCCGCTGAGGTGCATCGAGCTTTATAAAAAAGGAGCGTATCAGCTTTGATACGCTCCTTTTTCTGTTTTGCTTTTTATGCCGGGTCTGCAAAGCGCAGAGCCATCGAACCGGGCACCACATGACACTGGCTCTGGTAATTTCCGCCGGGGCCCTGGCTCAGGCTGGTCTGGCGGGCGTCGCCGAACAAAAGCCCCTGCGCATCATACACCAGCACCGAATAACCGCAGTCCCCTCTGTATTCCCGGCCGTAAGGGGCCGCCAGCGCAAAACGGCTGCCGTCAAACGCCATGGCCGCATCGTTGGGCATGGCAACATTTTCAAAGCAGGTACCGCCGGGCAGCACGCCGTCCATTTCGCGCTGATACGTGTTTTCCTGTGTTCTGCGCAGCAGTGTGAAGCTGTGCTGCTCCGCGTTTGGCCCATGCCGCAGCAGCAGCACAAGATCCTTCTGAATCTGCACCCAGTTGTTTTGTGACAGGGCACCCAGCGCCATGTTCTCGATCTCACTGCCGGTTTCGTCCAGCACCTTCAGAAAAACCTGCCCCTCTTTTTCGGTCACCAGCAGCAGATTGCGTTCATCGCTGGTGAAAAGCCGCAGCTTTTCTTCCGGGTTCAGTTCGTAGAAAAATTGCAGATCCTCCGGGGCCGGGGTGTCGTCTTCGCCGTAAACGGGAAGGCGGTAGATGCCGTATCCGCCGGGAGTATGACTGTAATCCATCAGGCTGCCGTCCCCCTCGCGGGCTTCCAGAATCAGATAGTGGCCGCCGTTCAGCAGGGCTTCGTAACAGTCGATGGTGGGATTTTCTTCGCCGCTCTGAACTGCATTCAGGGTCACCACAGCGCCGCTTTCATCCTTCTGCACCGTGAACTCCATCATGGGATGTCCCTTGATGGGGAAGCGAAAACTCTGCACCAGATGCTCCACCATCTGATACAGTGCCTCATTTTCGGCAGAGCGGTTTTCGGGATGGACACGCATTTCCCAGAATTGTTCATAGGGCAGCCATTGACCCGCCGCGGCAAAGCCCACCGTCATGGGCCACTCTTTCATATAAAGGCTCAGGTCCAGAACCTGACTGTGTTCCTGCCCCGCCGGGGTATTTTCGGCCACCTCTTCAAAGGCCGGGCCGAAGCCGAAGGTCTGGGCCTCATCGGAAAGGGCAATGGTGCCGCCGGACACGCTGGTGCCGAAGCCCATACAGGCATACAGCTCCAGGCTTTGGTTTCTCATGTGGGCGTCCTCCTGCGGCAGCCGGTTTAGCTTGTAAAACTTTGTTTCGGGATGCTCCGGCTCTGCGGCAGGATTCAGGGTAAAATCCCACCGCAGCCGCTGCTCGCACTGCGCCTGAAATTGCAGCTGCAAATCCGCAGCCGCATCCCGGCCCGCCCGGGGCGACCATTGCAGCCCGCTTTGCTCGGAAAGTTCTGTTTCGGCCAGCGGCACAGGACGGGTTTCCACCTGCTGTGCGGTTTTTGCAGTGCGGATTGCCGCAGCACCGCTGCCCACCAGTGCCGCCGCCAACAGCGCGCAGAACAGGGCCAGACTTTTTTTCATGGGGGGATCACTCCTCTCCGGTCAGTTGATCCAGGGCCTTGGCCACCCGGTCGCCCCGGTAATTATATTGCTGCTTGATAAAGTCCATCAGCGTCAGACCCCGGTCATCCAGTTCCTCGGTGATCACATCCGCCATCAGCCTGCCCTGATGCAGCAGCAGCGCCCGGCCCACAAAACCGGAAACTTCCCTGATTAAATGGGTGGACAGCAAAACCGTTTCCTGCGGCTCCAGCAGACCCAGCAGCAGCTTGTAAAAATCCTCGCGGTTGAACAGGTCGCTGCCTGCAAAGGGTTCGTCCATGAAAATGTATTCCGCACCCTGGCAAAGCGCCAGAATCACCTCAAACTGATTCTTCTGCCCGGTGGAAAAGCTGCGCAGCGGCCGATGCATGGGCAGCGAAAAGAATTCCATCAGCGCCTCAAATCTTTTCTGCCGAAACCGGGGGAAGTGCTCCTGATAAAACTCCGCGTGCGCCGCAGGGGAGAGGTTGGGAAAAAACGAGTGCTCACAGGTGGCAAAGCTGACCCGGTCAATGCTGTCCCGTGTGATGGGGCTGCCGTCCAGCAGAACGCTGCCCCGATGATTCAAAAAGCCCAGCATACATTTCAGCAGTGTGGTTTTGCCTGCGCCGTTTTCGCCGAATAAGCCCACAATCTGCCCCTGCGGCAGGTCAAAGCTGACCCCGGACAGGGCTGTTTTGCTCCCGTAATTTTTGGTAAGATCCGTTACTTGCAGCACGGAATCATCCTCCCATCCCAATGGCCCAGGGCCGCAGCGGCACACAGAGCGGCGGTGTAAACAGTTGATAAATAAGCGCATAGATCAGCAGCGTTGCAATGCCTGCCAGCAGAATCATCGCGGCACGGCACAGCGGCGATACCAGAATGCTGATCGGCAAGGCACTGCGCCGGGGCAGGCGGCGCATGAGATACATACTGCGGCTGCCCTCATAGTAATAGTGCAGATGCCATAAAATAAGCACAGCCATGCACAATGCAGCCACGCCAAAGCCCGCTGCGGCACTGCCGGCAATTTGAAAAAACGGCGGCATCACCGCATCCGGACGCAGATACCGGTTTCCGCCCCGCCACAGATAGCAGCTGCGCTGTGCTGCGCCGAACCGAAACACAAAGCTCAGGCTCCACAGTTCTGCCAGCACCAGCGCTGTGTAAAACAGTTTCTGCTCGGTTTCCACGGGAAAGCCCGGCGGTACCGGCAGCTTAAATTTCTTCATCCTCCTGCGCCTCCTTCCGGCAGATGGTGTATAGGCTGATTGCCAGCACCACCGCCGCGCCCGCTGCCAGCAGCACAGACAGGGAATCGGCTGTGGTGAAGGTGGCGGGGAACATCCATGCCGCCAGAATGCTCAGCATCAGCACGCCCTTGGGAAAACGCCGCTTTTCTGCCGCGTTCGGCCGGGGCAGACGTCCGGTAAAAGCCGCCAGCACCGCCATGATCAGCAGATTTTTTGCCAGTACGGCCCAGTCCGTCAGGGGATACAGTCCGTGCAGAAACCGGATGCTCCAGCAGGCCAGAAAAAAGCCCTGCGGGCCAAAGCTTTCCCCTGCATGGCCGCCGAACCACCGGGCAAGGCCCAGCATCAGCAGCGCCTGAATGGCCCAGTACATTAAAAAGCACAAAAACGCATACCCTATATGCCACAGATAAACCGTGCGGGGCTGAACCCGCAGCCGGGCCAGAGTAAAACCTGCGCCCTGCTCCCACGCAATCAGCGACAGGATCAGCGCCGTAGCCATCAGGCCACACCAAAGACAAACTGCGCATGGCTTTGCCGAATCACGGAATCCAGCTCCCAGACCACGTCCGGCATTGCGCTGAGCAGCCGTGCCGTGCGAACGAACAGCAGGCTTTGCAGCCCCGCCGTCACGGCCCACACCGGCAGCAGCTTATATAAAGTACTGCGAACCAGCAGCATCCACACCGAACTGTGCTTTTTCATGGTTCCACCTCCCAGTATCGCTCCAGTAATGCTTTGGCTTCTTCCAGCTTCACTCCGCTCTGACGCAGAGCCGCAGCCAGAGTGCTCACTTCCTGCTCCAGCAGCCTGCGCCGCAGCACGGGCAGCTTGTCCGGGTCCACCGCCACGCAGCTGCCCGAACCGCTCCGGCTTTGAATCAGGCCGTCCTCTTCCAGCAGATGATATGCCCGCTGCACCGTATTGGGGTTGACCCCCAGCAAGGCCGACAACATCCGCCGCGAGGGCAGTTCGTCCCCGTTTTTCGCCGTGCCCGCTGCAATACTGCGCTGCACAAACAGCACCAGCTGCTGATAAATCGGCTGATCCTGCCGCAGCTCCAATGTGCCGAAATCGATCACGCCCTCACCTCCAAACTGTGTTAATCGATTGATACGGTCCTCCTAACCGTATTATGCAGTTAATACGGTTCGGTGTCAAGCGGATTCCTTCCGGGATTTTTGACAAAAAACATAAATGTTTTTTGGCGGCATCGGCATTATGCATTGCTTGAAACTTGTTTTCAGGCTATATTGCCAAATTTGTGCTGCCTTATATTCCGTATCCGGAATCATCACCCATCTCTGAACACCACGGCGCTGCATCCCGGCCATCCGCCCATCCCGGTACTTGTGCTTTGTCTGCGGAAAACCATCTTCTTCGGCTTTTTTGACAAAGCGATACGCAGTGTTTAGGGCAGGTTTCATATTTTTTAAATTTTTTCAAAGAAAAGTCTTGACTTTTAACCCTTTATGCGGTATTATATTAAAGCACTCAGATGAGCAGCGATGAAGTAACCGGCCGAAAGGCCGTTTACATATATCGCGGGATGGAGCAGTCCGGTAGCTCGTCGGGCTCATAACCCGAAGGTCGTCGGTTCAAATCCGGCTCCCGCAACCAACAAAACCTGCAAGCAACGCTTGCAGGTTTTTTCTTTTGTCCGGCAGCGCGGCACACCGCCGTACTGCCGCCTGAATGGGGCCCGTCCACCCCCGTATTTTGTCCGCTTGACCCTTATGTTTCTCTGCGGTAAAATATGAAAACAGCGATTTTTTCGGGCTTGTCCGCTTTTCCGCTTCGGATTCAGGGGCCTGTCCGCCCGAATGTTACTGCTGCACGGATTCCCCCCCTCGAGCATATCGGGTTCGAGGGGTTTTTTGCGCCCCGTGCCGGGGGCCTCTATTATATAAGTAGGAGGAACCATCCATGACCGCAATTCCCACTTTGACCCTGCCCGACGGCGGGCAGATGCCCCGCATGGGGCAGGGCACCTGGCAGATGGGGGATGACCCTGCAATTCGCGCCGCCGAGCTGGAGGCCCTGCGCTGGGGCGCCCGGAACGGTCTGACCATGCTGGACACCGCCGAGCTCTACGGCGACGGCCGTTCGGAAGAGCTGGTGGGGCAGGCCATCCGGGATCTGCCCCGGGACAACCTTTTCATTGTAAGCAAGGTGTGCCCGCAGAACTCCGGCAAAAACGATCTGGAAGCCCACTGTGATGCCAGTCTGCGCCGGCTGGGCATTGACTGTCTGGATCTGTATCTGCTGCACTGGCCGGGTCATGTGCCGCTGGAGGAAACGGTGCAGGGGATGCAGGCGCTGGTAAAAAAGGGCAAGATTCGCCGCTGGGGTGTTTCCAACTTTGAATTGCGGGACATGGAGCAGCTGATGGCCATTCCCGGTGGTGACGCCTGTGCGGCAAACCAGCTGATGTACCATCTGGGCAGCCGGGGTGTGGAATACGATCTGCTGCCCTGGATGCAGCAGCGCGGCATTGCGCTGATGGCCTACTGTCCGCTGGCCCGGGCGGGGGAGCTGCGGGCGCAGCTGCTCACCGATCCGGTCGTACAGGCTGTGGCTCAAAGCCACGAAGCCACGCCCATGCAGGTGCTCCTGGCCTTTTTGATGGCGGTACCGGGTGTTGCATCCATTCCCAAGGCAGCCGCACTGGTGCACGTTCAGGCCAACCGGGCCGCCGCCGACCTTGTGCTCACGGCTCAGGAGCTGGCCGCGCTGGATCGCCGGTTCCCGGCACCGGACCACTACACCGAACTGGATATGCTGTAAGACGGATGCTTTGTAAATCCGGGTACGCCGTGCTTTGGCACAACGCGCAGGGCAGGGCTGTTGCCGGAAAGTAAAGTTGTGCAAAATTTGCTCTCGATTTTTGTAAGATTCGATAGTATAATAGGGTGCTGTGAAGTGCATTTTTCACGCCGAAAAGTGCATAATGGAACGACTGCGGGCAGGACAATGGTTCTGCCGGCTTTTTCATAGTGGAGGAGGTTTTTTATGAAAAGAGGAAATGATCTGGGGCAGGATCGAATTTCTACTCTGGTACTCAGGCTCACCATTCCCGCCATGCTGGCGCAGCTGATCAACGTGCTGTACAGCATCATTGACCGTATGTTTATTGGCCACATTCCGGTGGTGGGCGATATTGCCCTGGCCGGTGTTGGTGTGTGCGGCCCCATTGTCACCTTTATCTCTTCCTTTGCCACGCTGGTGGGCATTGGCGGTTCCATCATGATGGCCATCAGCATGGGCCGCGGCGACAACGAGCACGCCAAGCATATTTTGGCCAACAGTTTTCTGTTGCTGGTGCTCTTTTCGGCCGTTCTGACCACGGTATTTCTGCTGACCAAGCGGCAGATGATTTATCTGTTCGGCGGCAGTGATGCCACCTTTACCTATGCCGACACCTATCTGACCATTTACACTCTGGGCACCTTCTTTGCGGTGCTGGCGCTGGGTCTGAACTACTTTATCAACAGTCAGGGCTTTTCCATGAACGGTATGTTCACGGTGGTTCTGGGCGCTGTGAGCAACATCATTCTGGACGCTGTGTTCGTACTGGGTCTGGGCTGGGGCGTGGCCGGTGCTGCGCTGGCCACTGTGATTTCGCAGTTCCTGTCCTGTATGTATGCGCTGCTGTTCCTGTTCAGCAAGCGTGTGCCCATCCGCATCACTTTTGGTCACTACAACGGCCGCCTGATGTGGAAAATCATCTCCATGGGCATTTCTCCCTTCATCATCCTGTCCACCGACAGCCTGATTATCATTGCCATGAACGCGGTTTTGCAGCGTTTTGGCGGCGCTCAGGGCGATATGCTCATCTCCTCGGTCACCATCATCCAGAGCTATCTGCTGATGATTACCGGCCCGCTGATCGGTATTTCCGGCGGTGTGCAGCCGCTGATCAGCTTTAACTTCGGCGCAAAAAAGGCAACCCGTGTCAACCAGACCATCCGCTGCGCCATGCGTCAGGGTCTGATCTTCACCTGCATGATGTTCCTGATTTCCCAGCTGTTTGCCCCCACCTTTGTCTGCGCCTTCACCGATAACCCGGAAACCCGCCGGATGGCAGCCTGGGGCATCCGGGTATTCACCATGGCGGTGGTTCCGCTGACCTTCCAGTATGTGCTGGTGGACGCACTGACTGCACTGGGCAAAATCAAGGTTGCGCTGTACCTGTCCATTGCCCGCAAGAGCAGCTTCTTGATTTTCACCATTCTGTTTGCGGCACTGTTCGGCGCACAGTACGCCTTCTTTGCCGAGCCCGCTGCGGATCTGCTGTCTGCTATCCAGAGCACCATTCTGTTTATGCTGGTATACAAGCCCTATCTGAGCCGCTACATGGAAGTGGATTTCTAAAGGGCATTGACCCCGCTCACTTTTTGCCGTATGCTTGAATCAAATCAAAGTATTCCAAAGCCCTGAGGGAGGTACTGACAATGGAAAACAACAAAAAAATGCGCTGCGGAGATATCAACGTGGCCATGGAGGACGAGGTAACCCTGTGGTTTGACCGCAAGCGGGTAACCATTTTCGCGCTGCCCTGGAGCTTCACCAAATATGAGCTGACCCCTTCGCGCCTGATTTTAAGCGTGGGACTTCTGAACCAGCGGGAGGACGAAATTCGTCTGTACCGCATCAAGGATGTAAGCTACAGCCAGTCCTTGCTGGAGCGGATCGGCGGCACCGGCACGCTGCGCGTTATCAGCACCGACGCTTCGGTGCCGGAAATCCGGCTGATGCACATCAAGAACGCCCGCAAGGTTAAGGACGTTCTGAGCCAGGCCATTGAGGTAAGCCGCCGCGAAAACGGTGTGCGCACCAGCGAGCTGATCGGCGGCACCCAGGCCGGAAACGAAAACGACGGCGACGCTCTGGGTCCCGATATGATGCCCGACTTTAACGGCAACGGCATCGACGACCGGCTGGAATAACCGGCTTATCCCAAATGCACAGCAGCCCCCGGATGTTACCGCAGTGGTACAATCCGGGGGCTGTTTTTTGGTTTATGCACAGCATAAAAAAATCGCCGCAATGTTGCTGAAGCATTGCGGCGGTGCCGGGGATTCGGGCCCCGGACTTTACGATATAAGGAAATGGAGGAGTATTGGCATATCTTGCCTTTATAGCCGAAACGGAGGAGTTAAAACCGCTGCGGCTCTCTTGGTTAGTCTTTACTAACCGTGCTTAAATCATACCATGCAAATCGGCCATTGTCAACGGTTATCCGCAAATCTTTTTTAATTTCCAAAGGGCTTTTTCCGCCCCCCAAACGAACGACCGCCCCGCCGGGATTCGGGCCCGGCGGGGCGGTGTTCAGCAAAAGGAAACTGGAAGAAGAAGATGTCAGAGTTTTACTGGGCCAGAGCCTTGCCCAGAGCGCGGCACTGATCCAGCGCATCGCCGTCAGGAGTTTCCTGGGCAATCACGGGTTCAGCGCAAAGAGTGGCACCTGCGGCCACACAGCGATCCTGCCAGTCGCGCATCCACTGGCCGTCGCCCCAGCCGTAAGAACCGAACAGGGCCACTTTCTTGCCCTTCAGGCTGGGCTCCAGTTCGGTGAAGAAGGGCTCAAAGTCCACTTCCTCCAGCACTTCGGCACCCATTGCAGGGCAGCCCAGTGCCACACCGTCAAAGCCGGCAATTTCAGAAGCAGACACTGCGGTTACTTCCTGAGCCTGTACGCCGGCACCTTCGGCCACGGCATCTGCCATCATCTGAGTGTTGCCGGTGCCGCTCCAATATACTACTGCGATATTCATGAGAAATATCCTCCTTGTAAGTTGTTTTTTTATTTGCATATTGCTGTTTGAAAACTATATTTCAGGCTGCATTCAGCAGCTGTGAAATCGTGTTGCCCTGTTCCACCAGACCGCACAGGCAATTTCGGCAGACATCGAAAAACGCGAAGCGGGCACGGGCTGCGTCCACATCCGAGTAAACTTTCCAATAGCCGCACAGCTTGCAGTCTGCGCCGTGGTGGCGGATAAAGCCCCGCACATCTGCGGGCGGATAATCCAGAAAAAGGCCAATTTCGTGCGGGAATTCGCCCTCTTCGGTCAGCCTTGTACTGAGGTGCTCCAGCATGGCTTCCAGCCCGTCATTTACCGGATAGTGATACGCCGCCAGAATGCGGTGTGCTTCCGGACAGGCCAGACGCGCTTCCAGCAGTTCCGGCCGATAGGCCAGCATCAGCGCGGTGCGGGGACAGTGGCCCAAACTGCGGAATACCATGCCCTTGCGGCCCAGCTGCTCGTTCAGTGCCTGAATCAGCGGCGCAGGTTCCACGCCCTGTGCATCCGGCAGTGCTACCAGACTGGCTGCCTTGATGCCCAGCAGGGTGGGGGCACAATGCCGGGCCAGCAAACGATCCATCTCGTACTGCTGCATACGATCACCTCTTTCAAAGTTTGCATAAGCGTGCTTGTAAACGCCTGTGCTTCATAGTTAGCCATAGCTAACCGTTCGCTCTTAAAAATTCCCCGGCGGGGGTTCCGGACCCCGGCCTGGGGAGTTGTGGCTTGCCTTCCATGGGGGATCGGAAGGTACTGCCGTCCGCATCGGTTAGCGTTCACTAACCATGGCCAGATGATACCATGCCGCCGGGGGAACTGTCAACCCCAAATGCAAAAAAACTTTTGTCCCGGTTCATCCGCCGCCCGGCCCTGCCCGCACGCCGCTGCCCGGAACGTCCTGTTTTTTCATCGTATCTGCGCATGATATTCAAAAGTGCCGGGCGCATTGCTGCCGGAGCGCACGGCGCAATTTTATGGCAAAGATCCCTGTTTGTTTTGCTCTGGACACAACAAAACCCCCATGAGCGGCTGCGCGGCAGGCTCATGGGGGTTTGTTCATTTTCACTCTGCGTTCCGGGTGTGCTGTTTGACGTGCTCCAACAGCTTTTCAAAGGTTTCATCGCTCAGATCATGCTCCACGCGGCAGGCATCGGCTGCTGCCACTTCCGGATCTACACCCAGCTGGATGAAGAAGGAAGTAAGACACTTGTGTCTGCTGTAAATCTGGCTTGCAATTTCCTGACCGGCATCCGTCAGGGTAATAAAACCATTCGCGTCCATTTCCACATAGCCGTTTTGACGCAGCTTTTTCATGGCAATGCTCACACTGGCTTTGGTGTACTGCAATTCCGTTGCAATATCGATGGATCGCACTTCATTGTGGCGCTCTTTCAGCATCAGGATCGTTTCAAGATAGTCCTCGGCAGACTGGTGAATGGTCATACGACGCACTGTCTCCTTTCTTGAGGATTTGTTTTGTTCTAAGCGTACCATATCCGTGTGCGTTTCGCAAGTGACGTTCCCGGCAAAAAAATTTCTTAGCATCGCTTGACACTCGTGGTTAGCCGTGCTAAACTATAATAGCTTTCAAAAAGATAGTTGTAACTAACCGCTCATTGGCGGCAGGAAAGAAGGAAGATCTCTATGATGCCTATCTCCATGGCCGACCCGGGGCAGACCGTCACCATCCGCCGAATCACCGGCAAGGATGAAGTGCGCCGCCACCTGGCTGAGTTGGGTTTTGTGGTGGACAGCACTGTAACCGTAGTCAACCGTCTGGGCGGAAACCTGATTTTGCAGGTACGCGACAGCCGCATTGCTCTGGATGCAGGTCTTGCCAACCGCATTATGTTCTAAGCTTACAGGCACTTTTTAAGTGCTCACTTGTAATATAGTAGGAGGAATCACCGATGAAAACTTTGAAAGACGTGGCCGTAGGCCAAACCGCCGTGGTTCGCCGTCTGCATGGTGAGGGTCCGGTTCGCCGCCGCATCATGGACATGGGCATTACCAAGGGCGTAGAAATTCAGGTGCGCAAGGTAGCACCCCTGGGCGATCCCATGGAGCTGAACCTGCGCGGCTATGAGCTGAGCATCCGCAAGGCAGACGCTGAGCAGATCGAAGTCGAATAAGGCCGCGGCTGCCCTTTGCTGCGGCATTTCACTGGGCAGCTGGTTTTGAGCCCTTATTTTTTTGCCCCGTGGTTAGCATAATCTAACTTTTCTGCGTGGGCGCATTGTTTTGAGGAGGGAAACATACATGAGCATTACCATCGCGCTTGCCGGCAACCCGAACTGCGGCAAGACTACCATGTTCAACGACCTGACCGGTTCCAATCAGTATGTGGGCAACTGGCCGGGCGTTACCGTTGAGAAGAAGGAAGGCAAGCTGAAGGGCCACAAGGACGTTGTCATTCAGGACCTGCCCGGTATTTACTCGCTGTCGCCGTACACCCTGGAAGAGGTTGTGGCCCGCAGCTATCTGGTTAAGGAAAAGCCCAACGCCATCATCAACATTGTGGACGGCACCAACATCGAGCGCAACCTGTATCTGACCACTCAGCTGATTGAGCTGGGCATTCCGGTTGTGGTTGCTGTGAACATGATCGACCTGGTTCGCAAGAACGGCGACAAGATCGACCTGAAGAAGCTGGGCGAAGAGCTGGGCTGCACCGTGCTGGAAACCAGCGCCCTGAAGGGTGAGGGCAGCATGGCCGCTGCTGAGGCCGCCATTGCCGCTGCCGAAGCTGCTCACGCAGAGCATCCCCACGTATTCACCGGCAGCGTAGAGCACGCCATTGCACATATTGAAGAGAGCATCACCAATGCAGTGGATGCACAGAGCCTTCGCTGGTACGCCATCAAGATCTTTGAGCGTGACGAGCGCGTTCTGGAAGATCTGCAGCTGGCCACCGACCTGAAGGAGCATCTGGAGCAGCACATTGCCGACTGCGAAAACGAGCTGGACGACGATGCCGAGAGCATCATCACCAACCAGCGTTACTCCTACATTGCCAAGGTTGTTGAGCGCTGCGTTGTGAAGAAGGCTGCCAAGCACAGCCTGTCCATGAGCGACAAGATCGACCGCATTGTAACCAACCGCATTCTGGCTCTGCCCATCTTTGTGGTTGTAATGTTCTTCATCTACTCCATCGCCATGGGCCCCTGGGCCGTATCCATCGGCACCCGCGGCACCGACTGGGCCAACGACGGTCTGTTCGGTGATGGCTTCCATCTGCTGGGCATCGGTGATTCTGCCTATGATGGAGCCGCCGGCGAATTTGAAGTAAACACCATTCAGGTTGAAGCCTTTGAGGCTGCTGCCGAGGAAGCCGGTCTGGAGCCCGCTGAGGCCAAGGAGCTGACCGCTGCCGCCGAGCTGCCCAGCGAGGATGACGGCCCCGCACAGGTCATCGACGTGAACTACGCCGCTTATGAAGCTGCTCTGACCGCAGTGGAAACCGGCGAGCCTGATCCCGCTGATTACGGCGTATGGGTTCCCGGTATCCCGGTTCTGATCGGCAACGGTCTGGACGCTCTGGGCGTTTCCGGCTGGCTGAACGGCCTGATTATGGACGGTATCGTGGCCGGTGTCGGCGCTGTTCTGGGCTTTGTTCCTCAGATTCTGGTTCTGTTCCTGCTGCTGTCCATTCTGGAAGACATCGGCTACATGGCCCGTGTTGCCTTCATCATGGACCGCGTGTTCCGCCGCTTTGGTCTGTCCGGTAAGAGCTTCATCCCCATGCTGGTTGCCACCGGCTGCGGTGTTCCCGGCATCATGGCTTCCCGTACCATCGAGCAGGACCGTGACCGCAAAATGACCATCATGACCACCGGTTTCATTCCCTGCGGCGCTAAGATGCCCATTATCGGTCTGTTCGCCGGTGCTATCTTCAACAACAGCCCCCTGGTTGCCACCAGCGCTTTCTTCATCGGTATTGCTGCTGTGGTTATCAGCGGTATCATCCTGAAGAAGTTCAAGGCCTTCGCCGGTGAGCCTGCTCCCTTCGTTATGGAGCTGCCCAGCTACCACGTGCCCAACGCCGGCGGCGTTGTTCGCGCCACCTGGGAGCGCGGCTGGTCCTTCATCAAGCGTGCCGGCACCATCATCCTGCTGTCCAGCATCGTGCTGTGGTTCCTGCAGGGCTACGGCTTCGTGGACGGTGTCTTCGGCGCTGTGGAAGACAACAACACTTCTCTGCTGGCTACCATCGGCAACGCAGTTGCCTGGATCTTCCTGCCTCTGGGCTGGGTTGGCGACATGGCCTGGAAGGCCACTGTGGCTACCGTTACCGGCCTGATCGCCAAGGAAGAGGTTGTTATGACCTTTGGTACCCTGTACAACTACGCCGGTGAGCTGAGCGAGGCCGGTGACGAGATCTGGCCCCTGGTTGCTGCCGACTTCGGCGCTGTGACCGCTTACAGCTTCATGATCTTCCAGCTGCTGTGCGCTCCCTGCTTCGCTGCTATGGGCGCCATCAAGCGTGAGATGAACAACGGCAAATGGACCATGGCCGCCATCGGTTACATGACCGGTTTTGCCTACGTCATCTCCATGATCGTATTCCAGATCGGTGGTCTGTTCACCGGCGAAGCTACCTTCGGCTTCTGGACCGTTGTAGCCATTGCCGCTCTGATTGGCCTGCTGTACCTGCTGTTCCGCAAGGGCTATCAGGACAAGGAAGGCACTGCCCGCACCCTGACCTCCGTGGAAGCTACCCACTAAAATAACCTTACGGCACGAAAGGAGAATGTATCATGCCCGCTATCCTTGGTAATTTGATCGTCCTTGCTGTGCTGGGCGTGGCCATTTTCTTGGCCGCCCGCAGCCTGCACAAAAAGCGTAAATCCAGCCCCGGCTGCAACGGTGATTGCAGCCGCTGCGGCGGATGCCATTAAACTGAAACAGAGCGCCCGGGTTCGGACTTTGCCGAACCCGGGCGCTTCTTTGTTTTATGTGTTCTTCATTCCACCGGCTCTGCTCCTGCGGCTGCCAGTGCTGCCTCATCCACTTCGGCCGCGGTTTCAGCGGCCTGTTCCGGCGCGGCTGCGGTTTCGGCCGCCTGCTCGCCAAACTGGGCGGCTGCGGCCTGCTCCTGTAAATCCAGCGGCACTGCAGTCTGAGCGGCAGCTTCCAGACCGGTAACTTCGCCGCCGGGCTGTGTCAGAAGATAGGCCCCCACTGGTTTTTGCTTATGCACCAGCAGCACCCCGTAGGTCTTGTTTTCGCCCTCGCTGCGGGCGGGAACAAGGGCCATCCATTTCTCCACTGTCTTGCCCTTACAGCCCCCCAGATCCATCCCGCTCTGGGCTACCACCTGGTTGAACGCTGTGAAGCTTTCGTCCCACTTCTTGGGAATCTTGACCTTATCCACCGATGCCGTTGCCAGATCCACCTGGAAGCCCCGCCCGGTGAAAAATTCGCCGATGTCCTGGGTGGTGCGAATCTTGGCTGCTGCGGGCTGTGCGGCGGTTTCCAGCGGTTCGTCCCGGCCGCGCCAGTGATTGACTCCCACTACTGCGCCCGCCAGCAGCACCCCGCAGAGCGCCACTGCACCCAGCTTTTTCAGGCCGGGCTTTGACAATGTCAACATAAACATCACCATGCCTCCTCGCTTTGGTTCCTTGTCAGTTTTGGTAATGATTATGCGGCGGGGCCGATTTTCAGTACAAAAAAGCGCCCCGCAATGGGGGCGCAGCGATGCCGTCTTCTGTTTTGCAGCGGGGCTTAAAAGATCAGGATGCCTTTGCTGCGCAGCACCACAAAAACAATCAGCGCCACCGTTGCAAACACTGTAAGAACCCCGGTAATCATGGGAGCGATATACAGGCCCAGCTTCATGGAGATATTTTCACAGTCATCCTGGCTGTACATAATTTTTACCTCATCGCCCACCTTCATGCCGGTGGACAGGCAGTGGCCCAGACACTCATATTCCTGCCCGTTGACGGTGTATTTCAGAATGGGCAGTACATCCCGGTGCAGGTTGTCAAAATGGTCATAGATCTCGCCGTACTTGGTACGAAAGCCCACAATCACCGCCACATCCTCGATGTAATACTTGAGGCGCCGGGAACTGCGAACTGCCAGCCCTATGGTCAAAATAAAAAGCATCAGCGGCAAAATAAAATACAGTTTGAAGAATAGCGTCAGCATATTGTTCACCTTCTCATCTCTGAATGATTCACCCGCCCTGCACAGGGTCGGATGCCGATAGCAGCTCTCAGACCAATGCATTCGTCCGGTCATCTGCTGTTACTGCTATCATACATCGGCGGCGGCCCGTTTTACAGATGTTTTTGCAAATTTTTATCTGCAAATATCTATCGGAAAAGGCGATCATCCCCACAACGCGGATAATCGCCTTTTTTACCGATTCAGTTTGCCCCTGCCTGCTTTTGTGCCGTGCAAAAATGTGTTCAATGCCGCAGCGGCGGATCAAAAAACTCAAAAATCAGGGCATCGTATTCTTCCAAAAGGGCCTTGCAATCCTCTTCGGGACGCACGGTCCAGCGCACCCGCAGCGGGCCCAGATCCCGCACCAGACGTTCGGCCAGATTCTGGGGGCCGGGGCCCCAGGCGATAAACTGAGGCCGGGCCACAAAATTGCCCAGACACCGGCTGAGCAAAAAGCCCTTGAAGGTGCTCAGCATGGTAAAATTGCGCTGTGCATCCGACAGCTGCCCGCGCAGCACATCCGGCGCATTGCGCCGAAACCAGCCCACAATGGTGGGATCAAAGCTCTCAATACAGTATTCACCCGGATAGCTGCGCAGAATTTCCAGCGTTTTGCGGCAAAGCTCCGGATTGCGGGGGCCGGTTTTCAGCTCCACAATCAGGGGACCGCTGCCGTTCAGTACCTCCAGAACCTGTGTGAACAGGGGAATGGTGGCATCGGTTCCGCACAGGCGCAGCTGCTGCAATTCCTCCAGCGTGCGGCTGTCCACACGGCCCTGCGCACCGGTCACACGCTCCAGCGTATCGTCATGGAATACCACAACCTGTCCGTCCTTGGACAGCTGAACATCCAGCTCTACGCCGCAGCCGATCCGGGCCGCAGCCTCAAAGGCAGGCAGACTGTTTTCCGGCACGGTGCGGTCCTGTGTGTGCAGCCCTCTGTGGGCGAACCATCTGTTGCTGAACATGGCCCGCTGCGCCTCACTGGGATGGCCCGGCAGAATCAGAAACACAAAAATCATCAGCACAATAGCTGCAATGATAAATACAGTCATTTAAACTCCAGCTCCTTTGTCCTGTTGGTATGGATTCAGGCTCTTTTTAAAGTATACGGCGGCAGCAATGCCAAAGTCAACTGATAAAAATTCCTGAATCTGCGTTACTTTCACAGATTCGCCACAAAATTGCGGTATACTGAATATAAGAAATTTCCGGCACACTTGAAAGTGCTGCCGTTCAAGGAGGGATTTTTCCATGCCCACTATTCTGATCGTGGACGACGAGCCTTTGATCCGGGAACTGATCCGGGAGCATTTGCAGCACGAGGGTTTCCAGTGCAAGGAAGCCAGCGACGGCAGTGCTGCTTTGGCTTCGGTTTCCGTGGGTGGAATCGACCTGGTGATTTTGGACATTATGATGCCGTTTATGGACGGTATGACCTGTCTGCGCGAGATGCGTGCCCGCAACCTGACGGTTCCGGTTATCATGCTCACCGCCCGCACCGAGGAATACGATAAGCTTGCCGGTCTGGAAGGCGGCGCCGATGATTATGTGGTAAAGCCCTTCAGCCCCCGGGAGCTGGTGGCCCGTGTGAAAGCCGTGCTGTCCCGCACGCTGCCCCGGGAGCAAAGCTCCACCGGACATTACTGCTTTGGCCCTTTGACCATTGACACGGCCAGCCACAGCGTAACCATCGACGGCCAGGAAGCTCCGCTGACCCCCAAGGAATTTGATCTGCTGGTATTTCTGGCTGAAAACAAGGGTCTTGCCCTCAGCCGTGAAAAAATTCTGCAAAAGGTCTGGAACTACGACTACTACGGCGAGGACCGCACTGTGGATACCCACATCAAAATGCTGCGCAGTCACCTGGGGCCCTGCCGGAACTACATTTCCACCGTGTGGGGCATCGGCTATAAGTTCGATCCCGACGCGCACAAGTAACAGGGGAGCCGCATGACAAAACACCAAAAACATGAAAAAAAAGGCAAGTGCCCCAGGCCCTGCCGGAATCTGAGCATCCGCCATCGGCTGATGCTCTTTCTCTGTCTGATGACCGTTGCACTGCTGGGGCTGGTCTTTCTGCTTCTGTCCCATTTTTTGCAGCCGGAATACGACCGTCACATCCACAGCCAGCTGGACCAGAGCCTGGCCGAGCTGGTGGACATGGTCAACGAAAACGATAAGGACATCAGCCGCCGCAGCGTGATGGGCCTGGAGCTGGACCCGGATTTCTGGTTCACCCTGAACGGAGCCATCAGCTCGGGCGAGCTGAATCTGCACAACTGCTGCATGGAAATCAGCGACAGCAGCCTTTCCCGGGTATACAGCATCGCCAACCTGTACCCCTGTTTGCTGCACAAGGTGGAGCGCAACGTAACGGGGCGGGTGGAAACCATCGACACCTCCGATGTGGTGCGGCTGCGTGCAGAACTGTTTCAGAACGGCAAGATCAGCCGCATTCTGACCACCAGCAGCGGCGCACGGCAGATGGTGGTGGGCGCACTGGCCCGGGACGGTCAATATGCCATTCTGGTGAGCACCAGCCTGGCCCAGGTGGAAGAGGCCCGTGTGGTTCTGGGCCAGTTCCTGCCGTATATCACACTGGCGCTGGTTGTTCTGACGGTGGTAGCCTCCTGGCTGTTCAGCCGGTGGTTCACCGGCCCCCTGAGCCATCTTTCCGCGGCTACCCGCCAGATGGCCAACGGCAACTACCGGGTTCAGGTTCGGGTGGAAGGCCATGACGAAATCGGATGTCTTGCGCAGGATTTCAACCACATGGCAGACCAGATCAACCGGGCCAGCCAGTTGCAGCGAGATCTGCTGGCCAATGTGAGCCACGATCTGCGCACGCCGCTGACCCTGATTAAGGGCTATGCGGAAACGGTGCGGGATCTGACCGGAAGCAATCCCGAACGCCGCACCGAACAGCTGAACGTGATTGTGGACGAAACCGACCGGCTGACCGCGCTGGTCAACAGCGTAATGGAACTGAGCAAGGTCAGCAGCGGCACCGACCAGCCCAATCCGGTGGATTTTGATTTTGCCACACTGTGCGAGGAAGTGGCGGAGCGCTATGAAGCGGTTTGTGCCCAAAACGGCTACACCCTGAAGGTAGAGGCTGATGAGCCCTGTCCGGTGCGCGCCGACCCGGCCATGATGGAACGGGTACTGCACAATCTGCTGGGCAATGCATTGCAGCATCTGGGCCCGGATAAGACCTTCATCCTGCGGGCAGTCCCCGATCCCAACGGCGTTCGGGTGGAGGTGGAAGACCACGGCCCGGGCATTCCGCCGGAAGAACTGCCCTATCTGTTCGACCGGTACTATCGCAGCCGCCGCGATGCGGGCAAGGTTGGTTCCGGTCTGGGTCTGACCATCACCAAGGCCATCCTGCAAAGCCACGGATTCCGCTTTGGCGTGCAGAGCACCCTGGGGCAGGGAAGTGTCTTCTGGTTCACTGCCAAATCGCCCGATTCCTGATTTTCAGCTTCTGTTTTCAAAACACCCCATCTGCATTCATCCGCAAGCCGGATGCGCCGATGGGGTGTTTTTATTTTCCCTTTGAGCCGGGAAGTGCCGCGCAGAGGTGTGCCGTTTACCCGTTTCATTTTTCCATAACAACCCATGGTTTTGTGAAAAACTATACACCGTTTCCACCCGCTCTTGTGGAAAACTTGGGGCCCATTTCTGCGGTTTTTCCCGGCAAACACAAAAAGACCGCCCTAAAGGCGGTCTTTTCGCTATATCTTGTGCCAGTTCTTCACCAGACTTTCCACAGCGAGTTGAAAACGTTGTGGAAAACCCGGTGGAAAGTGTGGAAAACTTAGATATTAAAAGTTTGCCCCATTCCAGCCCCAATACTCGCACTCCTGATATTTTACGTACACCCGGCGCGGGTCCAGATCCAGATAAGCACCCAGAATATCGGTGATCCGGGCCGTGAGCTGGTCGAAATCCTCGGCATCGGCACCGCCGTAAACAGCAACCTCCACCATAGCGGCAGGTTCATCGCTGCCCGCGAACCACAGTGCACTTTCCGGCTCCAGCCCCACCATCAGCCACTCTTCGCTCTTGCCGCGAATGATGCAAATGGCCTGGCCCAGCTGTTTTTTGATCTGCTCCTGCGTCAGATCATCCACCGGAAGGTTGGTTTTGACATTGATATAAGGCATAGGTTTTCCTCCTTGATATTGTTACGTGCCGCGGAACCGCAGCTGCCCGCTCCGCTGTTTCTTAGTGTACCACAGCCGCCGCGCCGTGAAAAGAGCCGGCAGATTTTCCACAGAAAAGCCTTCTCTTTGTGGAAAACCCGGCCGGGGAGCAAACCGGCAAGCGGGAACAGGGCATCCGGCACAGGACCCTGGCTTTTGCGGCGGGCACGCGGCCGGGCCGCAGGCATGAAGCGCCGGGCCAACCGACACCGTCTGGTGCTGCACCGCAAAAGAACACGCGGCGGGCTTTTTGCACACAAAAAGGCCCCCCACCAAATGTGGGGGGCCTCAATCGTTATCTGTGCCGCGTTGCGGCCGCTCAGCTCGCGATCTGAACGGTCACGCCGCATTGACATAAATTTCGATTACTCGTACAGCTTCTGCAGACGCTCCAGGTGCTCGTAGCGCTTCTTGGAGGTGTCCTCGGCCAGCTGGAACAGCTCTTCCGCACGCTCGGGGAAGGCCAGCTTCAGGCGGCTGTAACGGGTCTCGCCGCTGATGAACTCCTTGTAGTCTGCGGTAGCGGGCTTGGAGTCCAGAGTGAACGGATTCTTGCCTTCGGCCTTCAGAGCGGGGTTGAAGCGGAACATATTCCAGTAACCGGCAGCAACAGCCTTCTTCATCTCAGCCTGGCAGTTGGTCATGCCGCCCTTAACACCGTGCATCTCGCAGGGGCTGTAGCCGATGACCAGAGAAGGACCATGGTAAGCCTCAGCCTCGCGCAGAGCAGACAGAGTCTGAGCGGGGTTAGCACCCATAGCGATCTGAGCAACGTAAACGTAGCCGTAGCTCATAGCGATTTCGGCCAGGCTCTTCTTGCCAATGGCCTTACCGGCAGCTGCGAACTGAGCAACCTGGCCGATGTTGGAAGCCTTGGAAGCCTGTCCGCCGGTGTTGGAGTAAACCTCGGTATCGAAGACCATCACGTTGATGTCTTCGCCGGAAGCCAGAACGTGATCCAGGCCGCCGAAGCCGATGTCGTATGCCCAGCCGTCGCCACCGAAGATCCAAACGGACTTCTTAGCCAGGAACTGCTCCTTGTCCAGGATCTCCTTAGCCAGCTCGGAGCCGTTCTTCTTCAGTTCAGCAACCAGAGCCTTGGTAGCTTCGCCGTTGGTCTCGCCATCGTCGAAGGTTTCCATGTACTTAGCGATGGCAGCCTTCAGGGCGTCATCAGCAGAAGCATTCAGCTCTTCCAGCTTAGCCTTCAGAGCATCACGCAGGAACTTCTGGCCCAGGTACAGGCCCATGCCGTGCTCAGCGTTGTCCTCGAACAGGCTGTTGCACCATGCAGGACCGAAACCGGTTTCCTTGTTGAAGGTGTAGGGAGAAGTTGCAGCGGGGCCGCCCCAGATGGAGGAGCAACCGGTAGCGTTAGAAACGAACATACGCTCGCCGAACAGCTGAGTGATCAGGCGGGCATAGCTGGTCTCAGCACAGCCTGCGCAGGAGCCGGAGAACTCCAGCAGGGGCTGGTAGAACTGGCTGCCCTTAACGGTCTTCTTATCAGCAACGTCGTCCTTCTTGCGGACGTTCTCTACGCAGTAATCGAATACTGCCTGCTGATCGGCCTGGCTCTCCTGAGGAACCATCTTCAGAGTGCCCTTAGCAGCAGTGGGGCAAACATTTACACAAACGCCGCAGCCCATGCAGTCCAGAGGAGACACTGCAATAGCAAACTTGTAAGCGGAAGCCTTGGGCTTGGTGTCCACAGCCTTGATAGCGGCAGGAGCATTAGCAACTTCTTCCTCAGTCAGGGCGAAGGGACGCAGGGTAGCGTGGGGGCATACGTAAGAGCACATGTTGCACTGTACGCAGGTGCTGGGATCCCACACAGGAACGGTAACGGCAACGCCGCGCTTCTCAAAGGCAGATGCGCCCTGAGCGAACTGACCGTCCACGTAATCCTTGAAGGCGGAAACAGGCAGGCTGTCACCGTCCATACGGCCGATGGGCTCCATCAGATCCTTCACCATGTTGACGGTGTAGTCGGGGCCAACCAGCTTCTGATCCACAACAGCGTCCTGAGCGTTAGCCCAGTCTGCGGGAACTTCAACCTTGTGCACTGCCTCAGCGCCGGCGTCGATGGCCTTGTAGTTCATCTGAACAACAGCGTCACCCTTCTTGCCGTAGCTCTTCTTAGCAGCAGCCTTCATGTACTCAACAGCCTCGTCAGCGGGCATAACGTTAGCCAGCTTGAAGAAAGCGGACTGCAGAATGGTGTTGGTGCGCTTGCCCATACCAATCTCGATAGCCTTGTCGATAGCGTTGATGGTGTACAGCTGGATGTTGTTCTGAGCAATGTAGCGCTTGGACTCAGCAGGCATGTGCTGGGCCAGCTCTTCGTCGCTCCACTGGCAGTTGATCATGAAGACGCCGCCGGGCTTAACGTCCTGAACCATCTTGAAGCCCTTTACAACGTAGCTGGGGTTGTGGCAAGCCACGAAGTCAGCCTTGTTGATGTAGTAAGGAGCACGGATGGGCTTGTCGCCGAAGCGCAGGTGGCTAACGGTGATACCGCCGGTCTTCTTGGAGTCATACTGGAAGTATGCCTGAATGTACTTGTCGGTGTGGTCACCGATGATCTTGGTGCTGTTCTTGTTAGCGCCAACGGTGCCGTCGCCGCCCAGACCCCAGAACTTGCACTCCACGGTACCCTCAGCAGCAGTGTTGGGAGCATCCTGGGGCTCTTCCAGGCTCAGGTTGGTTACGTCATCGGTAATGCCGATGGTGAAGCGGGGCTTCGGTGCATCCTTCTTCAGCTCATTGTAGATAGCAAATACGCTGCGGGGAGGAGTGTCCTTGCTGCCCAGGCCGTAACGACCGCCGATCAGGGTGATGTCGTCCTTGTGAGCCTCACGCAGGGTAGTAGCGATATCCAGGAACAAGGGCTCACCCAGAGAGCCGGGCTCCTTGGTACGATCCAGCACAGCAACCTTCTTAGCGGTAGCAGGCAGAACGGACAGGAACTTCTCGCTGACCCAGGGACGGTACAGACGAACCTTGATCAGGCCGACCTTCTCGCCCTTAGCGGTCAGGTAGTCGATTACTTCCTCAGCAACATCGCAGATGGAGCCCATGGCTACAATCACGCGATCTGCATCGGGAGCGCCGTAGTAGTTGAACAGGTCGTAGTTGGTGCCGATCTTCTCGTTGATCTTGCCCATGTACTTCTCAACAACGGCAGGCAGAGCATTGTAGTACTCGTTGCAAGCCTCACGATGCTGGAAGAATACGTCGCCGTTCTCGTGGCTGCCGCGCATAGCAGGATGCTCGGGGTTCAGCGCATGATTGCGGAACTCCTCAACGGCTTCCATGTTCAGCATATCCTTCAGGTCGGCGTAGTCCCACTTTTCGATCTTCTGGATCTCGTGAGAGGTACGGAAACCATCGAAGAAGTTCAGGAACGGAACCTTACCCTCAATAGCAGCCAGGTGGGCAACAGGTGCCAGATCCATGACTTCCTGGGGGTTAGACTCGGCCAGCATAGCGAAGCCGGTCTGACGGCAGGCGTAAACGTCGCTGTGGTCGCCGAAGATGTTCAGGGCCTGGGTGGCCAGGGTGCGGGCGGATACGTGGAACACGCCGGGCAGCAGCTCACCTGCGATCTTGTACATGTTGGGGATCATCAGCAGCAGACCCTGAGAAGCAGTGAAGGTGGTGGTCAGGGCACCAGCACCCAGGCTGCCGTGCACAGCACCAGCGGCGCCGGCCTCAGACTGCATTTCCATAACCTTGACTTCGTTACCGAAGACATTCTTCTGACCAACTGCGGACCACTGGTCCACGCTGTCGGCCATAGGGCTGGAAGGGGTAATAGGGTAGATAGCAGCTACCTCGGTAAACGCATATGCTACATGCGCAGCCGCGGTATTGCCGTCCATGGATTGTTTTGCTCTAGGCATTTTTCTTCCTCCATAAACTTTATTGACAGTGCCATTCGAGGGCAGTACTCCCCCCCGAATAGGGGCTGCCTTTGTTTCTATTTTAACAAAATCGAACGCTAAAGTAAACCCGGGCAATTCACAAATTTTACTGTAGACTTTTAGCTACTTTTCGCGGCGGCTGATTTACCCCCCTGCAACACCCCGAAATCGCCTGTTTTACTGAGTTTGCGGCATCTGGCGTTCATTTGACGGCATTTGACAGCAGAATAATTTTTTTATAAAATTATAAAGAGTTGCCTGCTTTTTTGCACGGTATATCAGCGCGGAACCCCCGCCACCACGCCCGCCCTTCTGTGGCCGGGCACGAATCGAAGGAGCTGAATCCCCATGGACTCTGACGTCCAACCCAACTTTAAAACCAGGCTGGCCGGTGCCTTATACCGGGCCGCACGCAACCTGAGCAGCGCCGACAATGAAAACGCTCTGCTTCACCAGCTGGACCACGCCGATCCGCAGGACCCCATCGGCCAGAGCCAGAAAGAAATGATCAGCAACATCATCGAGCTGGACGATGTGAATGCCGGCGACATCATGACCCATCGAATGGAGATGGTGGCAGTGGAAGAGAACTCCACCTGCCGGCAGGCTGTGCAGACCGCACTGGACAGTGGCTACAGCCGTTTGCCCATCTACCGCAAAACCGTGGATGATGTGCTGGGCTTTTTGTATGTAAAAGATCTGTTGAATCTGTTCACCGATCCCAAAGCCGCCGATGAACCCGTTACCCGATTCATGCATCAGGCTATGTTTGTGCCGGAAAGCCGGGGCGCTCAGGAGCTGATGCTGGACTTCAAGCGCAATCACACCATGGTAGCCGTGGTGGTGGATGAGTACGGCGGCACCGCCGGCCTTGTGAGCATGGAAGACATTCTGGAGGAAATCGTGGGCGATATCCAGGACGAATACGACGATGAAGAGGAACCTCTGGTGGCCTGCGAGGGCGGCTACATTGCCGACGGCGCTCTGGATCTGGAGGACATTTACGGGGCCTTTGATCTGCCGGTGCCCGAAAGCGAGGACGAAGACGAGCACAACAGTGTGGGCGGTCTTGTGGTGGATCTGCTGGGCCGCATTCCCAACGCCGGTGAAGCCGTGCAGGTGGAGCTGGGCGGGCTGACCTTTATTCCCGAAGCCATCGGCGAGCGCCGGGTGGAAAAGGTGCGCTGCATCCGCACCCCCGCGCCCTGCGCAGCCGATCCTGTGTAAATCTGCTGGAGGTGTGGAGCATGGCTCATTTTGAAAAGACCCTAAGCAGCGAAACCCGGTTCACCGGGCGGGTATTTACCGTCACCGCAGACCGTGTGGAACTGGAAAACGGCAAGGAAGGCACCCGCGATGTGGTGCATCATCACGGCGGTGCCTGCATTGCGGCCCTGACCGAGCAGGACGAAATCTATCTGGTGCGGCAGTTCCGCTACGCCTTTGGGCGGGAGCTGTGGGAGCTGCCCGCCGGCAAGCTGGAGCCGGGCGAAGACCCCTTTGAGGCCGCTCAGCGGGAGCTGGCCGAGGAGTGCGGCCTGAAGGCCGATCACTTTGTGGATCTGCACCCCTTCCTGCCCACCGTGGGTTACTGCACCGAAACAATTTACACCTGGCTGGCCACGGGGCTGCATCCGGTGCCCATGCGTCTGGACGAGGACGAATTTCTCACCCCTGCCAGAATTCCCTTTGCGGACGCCTACCGCATGGTGCTGAACGGTGAAATTCAGGACGGCAAAACAGTTGCCGGTATTCTGAAGATTGCCGCTCTGCGGGCCGAAGGAAAGCTGTAACTGCCCCAAAGCGGCACACCGGCACAATGCGCAGCAGGCCTGCCGCAGCCTTCGTTCGGATTTTCCACAGAGAAACCCGATTCCTGTTAAAAACAGCGCCCCCGATTCGGAACTGCTCCGAGTTGGGGGCGTTTTTTGTTTTTGCATCCGCAGCATGGCACGGCGCACAGAATCCATGGGCCGCTGCGGATGGCTTTGCCTGCGGGCGCAGATTTACAAATTGTATACAGGATCGGGCGGTTTTTTCGATTTTTAAGGGGAGTTTTCCGGTTGGCCCGGTAGGTTTTCAACAACGTGTTGAAAACGCTGTTGAAAACTCAAATCAGGGGGTTTTCCCCTTTGACCGCTGTTTTTTGCGGTTTTTTCGGCCTTGCCTTCAGGTGCTGCCGGGTTTTCCACAGGATGTGATTCCATTCGTGGGAAAGTTTTCAACTGCGCCAAAATCCGCGCTTTTTCGCCTCTTTGTAGTTTTCCGGCAATGCACTTTCCCGGCCGCTGTGCTGTGTTGGGCGCCGGCCGGGGCAGGGGACACGGATTTTCCACGGCGGCGTGTCCTGTTTGTGGAAAATCTGCCCCCGCAGTTTTTTGCTGTTCGCCGCTTTGGCCGCCGGATTTTCGCCGGTTTTCCGCCGCCGCGGCGCCTTTCCGGTCCGCACCGGGGCTTCCGGCAACAAAAAAGTGCCCCGCCCTTTCGCAGAGAAAGGGCGGGGCACACAGATTTTCAGAATGGATTACAGATCCAGCTTGCCGTAGCTGTCAAACAGGTCGGCATCGTTGAAATGCTGGACCGGCTTGGGAGCAATGGGTGCAGCGCCCGGATCACGGGGCTGATCTGCAAACTCACGGGCAGGAACACTGCCGGAACGGGAACCGTCACGACGATGATCCCGGCCGCCGCGGCGATTGTTGTCACGGCGGGGGCCGCGGCCGCCATTGCGGCGCTCACCGCGGTCGTTGCTGCGGGCATTGGGAGCAGTGGAGTACACCACAACACGGCGGTCAGCACCTTCGCCCTTGCTCTCGCTGCGCAGGCCTTCCATCTCACCAATGGTGCTGTGGATGATGCGGCGCTCATAGGGGTTCATGGGCTCCATGGCATAGCTGCGGCCGCTCTTGGCAACCTTTGCGCCGATGCGGCGGGCCAGGGCCTGCAGGTCCTTTTCACGCTTGCTGCGGTAGCCGGCCACATCCAGGCCCAGCTTCAGGTACTCGCCGTCCTGACGGTTTGCCACCAGGCTGGCCAGATAGCTCAGCGCTTCCATGGTTTCACCGCGGCGGCCGATCAGAGCACCCACGTTTTCACCCTCCACACGCAGGATGGATGCTTCACCCTGCTGATGTGCGGTGATGGTGGTGCCATGCACGCCCATCTTTTCAAATACATCTGCCAGGTAATCCCGGACAGCCTTCAGGCGGGCATCGGCCTCGATGTCCAGCTTTTCCTCAGGCAGAACCTCTTCCTGTGCAGGAGCCTTAACCTCCTCTGCCTTGGGGGCAGCAGGCTTTTCCGGCTTTGCTGCGGGCTTCTCAGCCTTTGCAGCAGGCTTTTCGGCCTTGGGGGCCTGTTCCGCCTTGGGAGCCTGTTCCTCGGCGTCCGGCAGCTCCAAACGTACCTTGGCGGGAGTGCGCTTGAAGAGACCGCGCTTGGGCAGCTCTTCCACCGTCACGCTCACTTCTTCGCGGGCAAAGCCCTGTGCCTCTGCCTGCTCATAGGCGGCCTGCATGGCCAGTTCTACGGTCTTTTCGGTCACAAACACTTCGCGCATGACGATTAATCCTCCTTCTTTTTCTTCTTCTTGCCGGTCTTTTCGCTCTGCTGGGCACGCCATGCGGCCAGCTCTTCGTTGGTGGTGATTTCACCGGCGTACTTTTCAGCATCCTGACGGCGGGCCAGCTCCATACGCAGCTTGGCCAGCTCATTGGGGGCAATGTCCGCTTCTACGGTTTCGCCCGCTTCGTTCTGATAGCTCACGTGCTTTTTGCGCCGCTTTGCTGCCTTTTTCTCGGCAATCTCGGCTGCCAGCTGGGCCTTGTATTCCTCAGGATTGTACAGCTTCTTCAGCAGGATGTTCTGCAGGAACATCAGCAGGTTGGAAACGGTGTAGTACAGAGAGAAACCAACGGGAACCTGGAAGCAGAAGGTGATGAAGAAGATGCTCATAACCCAGGGCATCAGCTTCATGGGGCCCTGCATTTCCTGGCCGCTCATCTTCATGGTAACCACGTTCAGCAGAATCATGGTAACAACGCTGAGCAGGGGGAAGATCAGCAGGTTGGTGAATGCCAGAGTGGGCTTCTGGGCCAGATCAATGCCGAAGAAGCTCATGTTGAAGTTCTGCACAGCGGCAATCTGCTCGGCAGACATGGCGCCGTTCAGAGCGGCAGCAGCGCCGCTGCCCAGCTCCTGCACCTTCTGCAGAACCTGGGTATCCAGCATCAGGTTGCCCTTTACGCCAAAGCCCAGTGCAGTACCAGCAGCAGCAATTACGTCGGTGCTCAGGCGCACGATGTACTGCAGGGGACGATACACAGCATCAATCACGCCGAACAGCACAAACATATTCAGGAACATGGGCAGACAGCCGGCCGTGGGGCTGAAGCCATACTCCTGCTGCAGCTGCATCATTTCTTCCTGCTGCTTCTGGGGGTTGGGGTGATTTTTGTACTTGTTCTGGATCTCCAGAATCAAAGGCTGATAGGCGCTCATGCGGGCCATGCTCTTTTGCTGCTTGATCTGCAGCGGGAAGCTGAGCAGACGCACGGCAATGGTCAACAGAATGATCGACCAGCCAAAGCTGGGGATCAGGCTGTAGATCTGGCGCAGCACCCAGCCCAGGGGTCTGCCCATCAGGTACATGAAACTCATCATAGTGCTCACATTTTCCTTCTGCCCCTCTTGCACCGGGGCTTTTATTTTTGGAATCGAAGGACACACCGGTGCAAGCGGCGCGTCATAAGGAGCTTAAAAAAAAAGCCGCATCCAGCAGGGTTATCGGCTTTTTGTCAGCCGCCGCTCCGGCGAAATCCATTTTCCTTCAGGCGGTACGGGGTCAACCCCGAATTTTCCAAATGGATTGCAGCGCAGAATGCGCCACACGGCCAAAATACTGCCCTTGAGGGCACCATGCGTCTGCAATGCCTCAATGGCATACTGGCTGCATGTGGGGGTAAAGCGGCAGTTGTGCCCAAGACAGGGCGAAATATATTTTTGATACAGCCGGATGGGCCCAATCAGCAACCGGGCAATCACGGCTCGGCCTTTTCCTGGGCGGCGGGGGCCGCTGCTGCGCCGTTCAGCTGATCGCCGAAGCCGGCCTGTTCCAGCAGCTTGACCACAGCCTTTTCCAGCTGCGTACTTTTACAGTAAGGGGTGCGGCCGCGGGCCACAAAAATCAGATCATATCCGCCCACATCAAAAGGCAGATGCTGCTGAATGGCAGCACGCATCACTCTGCGGGCGCGGTTGCGCTTGACGGCGTTGCCCACCTTTTTGCTGGCGGTCAGGCCGATGCGGGTGCATTTGCGGCGGTTCTTGAGCACGTACAGCACCAGCTGAGGATGCACATAACTTTTGCCCCGGGAATAGACCCGGCTGAATTCACGATTTTTGCAGATGGGGCGATAGCGCATGGACATCCTCTTTTCCGGGGCCCTGTTTGCCCCTGAATTGAAAAATAAGGCCAGCGAGGGGGCAGGGCTGTACGCCCGCCCTCCAAGCGGCCTTGTTTTTCTTGTGTTTGTTTCTGCTTGCCTTATTTAAAATCAGACAGACAGCTTAGCGCGGCCCTTTGCACGGCGGGCGCTGATGACCTTGCGGCCAGACTTGGAGCGCATACGGTTCAGGAAACCGTGGACGGCGCTGCGGTGACGCTTCTTCGGCTGATAGGTGCGTTTCATCGTTTCAATCCTCCCACTTGTATTGCCCCATTGGGGCTGGCTTAAAAAGGCAAGTCGCCCTTTTTACAAAATATAGCCTTGCAAATTAAGAGTATAGCTTACATTCCGCCGGCTTGTCAACACTTTCTTTTTGGAAAAATCCACAAATTTGTGCCGCTGCTGTGTTTTTTCAGCCGCTCCCCGCTGTTTTTTTCCTGCGATTTGGGCAATACATTCTTTTATTGTATATAAAATATTATATATACACTTATAAAATAGGCCCCGTGCATTGTAAAATACCCTTTTGGTGTGTTATAATTTTATCGTGTATCATATTGGCGAAGTCCAAACTGAATTTTAGGAGCGAAAACACGTATGGATTCTTTTAACGACGTATTACAGGCGGCGAAAAGCTACTGTAAGGAACGCCTGGTGGACGCCACCTACAATTTATATATCGAAGGGTTGGAGCCCATCAGCTTTGACGCCAGCGGCGCCATCGTACTGAGCGTGCGCAACGATTTTATCTGCAAAATCGTAAACGATCGGTACATCCCCCTGCTGAACGACGCCTTTAAGTCGGTGCTGGGCTTTGACGTTACCATCAAGCTGGTGGTTCCCGTACAGCCCGATCCCGCAGAGGCTCCCGGCGAAGTACCTGCTGTGCCCAGCGGTCATTATGCCCTCACTTTTGAAAACTTCATCAAGGGCTCTTCCAACCAGTTTGCCTATGCAGCGGCCCAGGCCGTGGCGGCAAATCCGTCGGGAGCATACAACCCGCTGTTCATTTACGGCAACAGCGGTCTGGGCAAAACCCATCTGCTCAGCGCCATCCAGGCCGAAATCCACAAAAACCATCCGGATTTCAACATTGTCTACGTGGACTGTGAAAAGTTCACCAATGAGATCATTCTGGCCATCCGCAACGGCAATACCGAAGAGTTCCGCCTGAAATACCGCGCAGCCGACGTGCTGCTGGTGGACGATATTCAGTTCATCGCCGGCAAGGAGAGCACCCAGGAAGAATTCTTCCACACCTTCAACAGCCTGCACGGCGCCGGCAAGCAGATTGTGCTGGCTTCGGATCGCCCCGCAAAGGAGATCAAGAGCCTGGAGGAACGTCTGCGCACCCGCTTTGAGTGGGGTCTGACCGCCGACATCCAGCCCCCGGATTTTGAAACCCGTGTGGCCATCATCAACCGCAAGGCTGAGCTGCTGGGCCTGGAAATTCCCGGCGATGTGGCCGAGTTCATTGCCAATCACCTGAAAAATAACATCCGCCAGCTGGAAGGCGCCGTGAAAAAGCTGAACGCCTACTATATGCTGGAGGGCATCAGCCCGGTGCTGGGCGTGGCTCAGAACGCCATCCGCGATATTCTGAGCGAAACACAGCCCGTTCCGGTAACCATTGAAAAAATCATCAACGAAGTGGCCCGTACCTACAATGTCAGCCCCAGCGACATCCGCGGCCCCAAGCGCAACTCCGCTGTAGCAGCTGCCCGCCGCACGGCCATTTACGTGGTGCGCGAAATCACCGGCATGAGCATGGAAGAGATCGGCCGTGAGTTCGGCGGCCGCGACCATTCCACCATTGTGTACGCCATGAAGGTGATGGATCGTGACCTTGAAAACGATCAGCGGCTGAAGGAAACCGTGTCGGATATCATCAAAAATACCACCGGAAATTGAGTTTCAACAGTTTCAACACTTTCAACCGAGTTTTCAACATTCAACACGGGTTCTTCACATCGAATGTTGAATGCTGAGGACCGCTGTTGAAATCCACATACTTTCCACACACGGTGAACAAGCGGTGGAAAACCGCAAACCCTTGTGTTCGCTTTGTTTCCCGGGTTTTCCACACAATTCACCGCCCCTATTACGACTGCTGCCTAAGAGTTTGGCTTTTAGGCTTCGCAGGGAAAACCAGGTTCTGCAAAAAATAAAAACTCATCTGCTTTGATCTCACGAAAAAAGCAGATAGAACTGCTGTTCCTGCGCAAACCCAATCCGGAACGCTTTCTTAAAAGGCAAAGCTCAAGCTCCGGAAAAAAGACCACCCGCTTCGCTGCAAACTGCAACTTTTCAGAAAGGAGAGGGCAGACGCGGCCCGTCCGCCGCTGCCCGAAACCAGCTCATGGATATTATCTGCGATAAATCTTTGCTTTCCGCCGCCATCGACGGCGTATCCAAAGCCGTTACCCTGCGCTCTTCCATCCCCGTTTTGGAAGGCATCTTGATGAAAGCCGAAGGTTTTCAACTGACCCTGACCGGCTACGACTTGGAAATGGCCATCACCACCACCATTGAAGCCAATGTTCGCATTCCCGGCGAGATTGTGCTGAACGCAAAACTGCTGGGTGACATGGTGCGCCGTCTGCCGGCCGGCGAAATCAGCATTGTTGTGGGCGATAACGGAAATGCTACCGTCAAGGGCGGTGTGACCGAATACGACATCGCCGCCATGCTGCCCGACGATTACCCCCCGCTGCCCAACCCCGATGCAGGCTATGCTTTTACCATCAAGGCCGGCCAGCTGCGGGACATGATCGACAAAACGCTGTACGCCGTGAGCCAGGATGATAAAAAACCTGCCCACACCGGCGAGCTGTTTGTGATCGAGCCGGAAAAACTGACCATTGTTGCGCTGGACGGCTACCGTCTGGCCATTGTGGAGCGCGAATTTCACACAGAGCGCGACATCCGCGTGATTATTCCGGCAAAAACCGTGTCCGATGCGGCCAAGCTGATCGGGGATGATGACCAGGATGTGCGGGTTTGCGCAAACCGCCGTTATGTAGTTTTCAGCGCAGGTTCGTATGATATTATGAGCCGCCTGATCGAAGGCGAATTTTTGAATTATCAGAGCGTAATTCCCCAGGGCTGCCGTACCCGGGTGGAACTGGATACCCGCGACTTTATTGATACCATCGAGCGCGCCAGCCTGATTATTACCGAGCGGCTGAAAAATCCGCTGCGCATCACCTTTGCCAACAACCGCGTAACCGTGCGCTGCCAGACCACTTTGGGCAAAGTGGTGGATGAGTTCGACGCAAAAGTGGAGGGCGATCCCGTGGAAATCGGCTTCAACAACCGCTATCTGCTGGATGCCCTGCGGAATGCCCGCTGCGAAAAGGTTCGCCTGGAAATCAGCGGCGCTCTGAGCCCCGTGAAGGTTCTGCCTGTGGAAGGCAATGATTTCACCTATCTGGTGCTTCCGGTGCGTTTCAAGAACGACTAAAATAAACGATGTATCGTGTTATTTGGAAAGCGGGCCGGTTCCGCGAGGGCGGGCCGGCAAACGCCGAATAAAAATAACGATGCAGCGTATTATATAAAGCCGAAAAATCCGATAGAAATTGTCGCAGCCCATGTGCAGTACACAAAATCAGCAGAAACGCCGTACAAGGCACATTGCATACAAGGGCGCGAACCGGCAAAACCGTGTGCGCGAAAGACGTACACGGAACCGCAAAAGATTTATAGATATTGCATCTATAGTGCAACGAAAGTCCAAAACAATATTTTATGGATATTGCGCATAAGCGCGGCGGCAGCAGAGCTGTATCCGCCTGTGTGCACCGGGATGAAGGGGAATTTTATGGAAAGTGTTTTGATCCATACCGAATTTATCAAGCTGGATGCTCTGCTGAAATATGCAGGCTGGGTGGAAACCGGCGGCGAAGCCAAGCAGATGGTGCAGGACGGCCTGGTTCAGGTAAACGGCGAAGTGTGCACCATGCGCGGCAAAAAGGTGCGCGCAGGGGACACCGTGATCATGGAAGGCCGCACCGTGATTGTGCGCGACGGCCAGTGAGGGTCGATCGGCTGGAGCTGACGGATTACCGCAACATCCGCACGGCGGTGCTGGAGCCTGCGGCCGGGCTCACCGTGATCTGCGGGGACAACGGCCAGGGCAAGACCAATCTGCTGGAGGCAGTGTGGCTGCTCACCGGCGGCAAAAGCTTTCGGGGAAGCAAGGACGCCGAGCTGGTGCGCCGGGAGGCGGACTTTGCGGTGCTGGAAGCGGTGACAGCGGACAGCGAGCGGGAGCATGACCTGCGCCTGACGGTGGGGCTGCCGGGCACACAGCGGCCGGGCCGCACCGTGCGGCTGAACGGAGCCTACAAGGGCCGGGCCAGCACTGTGGTGGGCACCTTTACCGCCGTGGTGTTCGACCCCAGCCATCTGAGCCTTGTGAAGGGCAGCCCGCAGGGACGGCGCCGTTTTCTGGATTCCGCCCTGTGTCAGCTTTATCCGGGGTATCTGGCGGCGCTGCGCCGCTACACCCGGCTGGTTACCCAGAAAAACGCCCTGCTCAAGCATTACAACCACACGCCGGGCGGCACGGATATGCTGGACGTGTTCGACGAGGAGCTGGCCCGTGTGGGCACCATCCTCACGGAAAAGCGCCGTGCCTATCTGGAGCAGCTGTTCCCCATTGTGCAGAAAAACTACGCCGAGATCAGCAGCGGCCGGGAACAGCTGGAAATGGTGTTCCAGCCCAGCTACGGGCCGGAGGGGCTTGCTCAGGTGCTGAGCAAAGCCCGGGCGGTGGATCTGCGGGCGGGATTCTGCACGGCCGGCCCACACCGGGAGGACGTGGAGTTCCTGCTGGACGGCCAGAGCGCCAAGGCCTTTGCAAGTCAGGGCCAGCAGCGCAGCGCGGTGCTCAGCCTGAAGCTGGCCGAAGCCGCGGCAGCCCGGAACATCACCGGAGAGATGCCTGTGATGCTGCTGGACGATGTTTTGAGCGAACTGGATGCCGGACGTCAGGAGTACCTTCTGACCCGTTTAGAGGGCGGCCAGACCCTGGTAACGGCCTGCGACCCCGCGGCCTTTGAGCGGACCACCGGCAAGGTGTACCGCATGGAACAGGGGATTTTGTCCCCGTGGTGATACCCCACGGCCGAAAGGCGGGTGTATCATAAGGTTATCGAAAAGCGTTTTTTCAGGAGGATGCTATGTATCTGCATTTGGGCCAAGACTACATTGTGAAAACCCGGGACGTGATTGGAATTTTTGATATGGACACGGCCACGGTGAGCAAAAACACCCGGCAGTTTCTGTCCCGGGCGGAGAGCGAGGGAGCCATGGTCACCCTGAGTGACGATATTCCTAAAAGCTTCGTGGTCACGGATTTCCCCATGGATACGGTGTTCGTGACCCCCATCAGCAGCGCTACCCTGAAAAAGCGCTTTGCCAAGGGCGGCTTGGGGCTGTAAGGCCCGGCCCGCCGTTTCAATGTTTTTTCAGCCCCCGACCGCATGGCTGTGGGGCCACATCAGCGCGGTGCCGTTTCGGCCCGCACGTTTTTTTGAAGGAGAAAAGAGAATGGCAGAAGAGTTGAATATCACACAGAATACTCGTGTGGAAAACGACTACGATGGCAGCCAGATTCAGGTTCTGAAGGGCCTGGAAGCCGTGCGCAAGCGCCCTGGTATGTACATCGGCAGCACCGGCCCCAGCGGTCTGCACCATCTGGTGTATGAGATCGTGGATAACTCCATTGACGAAGCTCTGGCCGGCTACTGCACCCACATTGAGGTCACCATCAAGGAAGGTGACGTGATCCAGGTTACCGATAACGGCCGCGGCATCCCCGTGGACATTCAGCCCGAAATGGGCATTCCTGCGGTCACCGTGGCTTACACCGTTCTGCACGCCGGCGGCAAGTTCGGCGGTGAGAACAGCGGCTACAAGGTGGCAGGCGGTCTGCACGGCGTGGGCGCCAGCGTTGTAAACGCCCTGAGCGAGTGGCTGACCGTGCGCGTGCGCCGCGATGGCTTTGAGTATATGCAGAGCTTCAAGCGCGGCGAGCCGGACGCTCCTCTGGCCAAGGTGGGCCCTGCTGCCAGCACCGGCACCTGTGTCACCTTCAAGCCCGATCCCGAGATGTTCGTGGAATCCACCGTGTACGATTATGATATTCTGTGCACCCGTCTGCGTGAGGAAGCCTTCCTGAATGCGGGCGTGCGGATCACCCTGACCGATGAGCGCAGCCAGTCCCGCGATGAAGTGGGCGAGCCCCGCCGCGAGAGTATGTGCTACGAGGGCGGTCTGTCCAGCTTTGTGCAGTATCTGAACGGCAAGCGTCAGACCACCGTGCTGCATCCCCAGATTATCCATCTGCACGGTCAGCAGGGCGATGCCATTGCCGAAGTGGCTTTGCAGTATAACGACAGCTTCAGCGAACTGCTGCTGAGCTTTGCCAACAACGTGCGCACCCCCGAAGGCGGTACCCACGAGGAAGGCTTCAAGAATGCTCTGACCCGCGTAATCAACGACTTCGGCCGCGAAAAGGGCTACATCAAGGAAAAGGACGAGAACCTTTCCGGCAACGATGTGCGTGAGGGTCTGATCTGCGTTATCAGCGTCAAGCTGACCGAGGCTCAGTTTGAGGGCCAGACCAAGGCAAAGCTGGGCAACACCGAAATTCGCGGCCTTGTAAACGGCATGGTTTACGAGAAGATGCGAGAGTTTTTGGAAGAGAATCCCGCTGCCGCCAAGGCCATTTATGAAAAAGCCACCCAGGCTGCCCGTGCCCGCGAAGCCGCCCGCAAGGCCCGTGATCTGGTGCGCCGCAAGAGCGCGCTGGAAACCAGCCGTATGCCCGGCAAACTGCACGACTGCCGCGAAAAAGATCCCGCCAAAACCGAGATCTACATCGTCGAGGGTGATTCGGCCGGCGGCTCGGCCAAGATGGGCCGAGACCCCAACATTCAGGCCATTCTGCCGCTGTGGGGCAAAATGCTGAACGTGGAAAAAGCACGTCTTGACAAGGTATACGGTAACGAAAAGCTGATGCCCGTGGTCACGGCTCTGGGCTGCGGCCTGGGCGAGGAGTTCGACCTGAGCAAGCTGCGCTATCATAAAGTGTTCATCATGGCCGATGCCGACGTGGACGGCAGCCATATCTGTACCCTGATGCTTACCTTCTTCTTCCGCTTCATGCGGCCGCTGATCGAGCAGGGCTATGTGTACATTGCACAGCCGCCTCTGTTCAAGGTGCAGAAGGGCAACGTGGTCAAGTACGCCTATAACGACGAGGAAATGGCAAAGCTGTCTGCCGAAATGCCCGGCGCCAAGATCAACCGCTATAAGGGCCTTGGTGAGATGAACCCCGAACAGCTGTGGGAAACCACCATGAACCCCGATAACCGCGTGATCGTGCAGATCACCATTGATGACGCCGAAAAGGCGGACGAAGCCTTTACCATTCTGATGGGCGATAAGGTAGAGCCCCGCCGCGAGTTCATCGAGAAAAACGCAAAGTACGCAACTCTGGACGTATAAAAAGACCGGGGCGCGGCAGTGCCGCGCCGTCTGCCAAAACCGCGTGAAATTCGGTAAGACTGCCCCCGGCAGCCCCCGCCTGTGAGAACAAGGAGAAAAGCACTTTGAATGAAGATTTTGTGATGATCCCGGGAACCGGCACCAAAAAAATCATCCGGGACGTAAAGAAAGAGATCGAAACGGCCTTTTTGGATTACTCCATGAGCGTTATCGTAAGCCGTGCCCTGCCCGATGTGCGCGACGGCTTAAAGCCCGTACATCGCCGCATCCTGTACACCATGCACGAGCGCGGCAATGACACCCACCATCCCTACCGCAAGAGCGCCGACACCGTGGGTGCTGTGCTGGGTTCCTATCATCCCCACGGTGACGCTTCCGTTTACGACGCCATGGTTCGTCTGGCTCAGGACTTCAGCCTGCGCTATCCGCTGGTGGATGGTCAGGGCAACTTCGGTTCGGTGGACGGCGACCCCGCTGCTGCTTACCGTTATACCGAGGCCCGCATGAGCAAAATGGCCATGGAAATGCTCACCGACATCGAAAAGGATACCGTGGACTTCGGCCCCAACTTCGATGAAACCAAGAAAGAGCCCACCGTTCTGCCCAGCCGCTTCCCCAATATGCTGGTCAACGGTTCCACCGGTATCGCCGTGGGCATGGCCACCAACATCCCGCCCCACAACCTGTGCGAGGTAATCGACGGTGCCATTGCCCTGATCGACGATCCCGAGATTGATCTGGCCGGTCTGATGGATCACATCCACGGCCCGGATTTCCCCACCGGCGGCATCATCATGGGCCGCAGCGGCATCCGCGCTGCCTACGCCACCGGCCGCGGCAAGATCACCCTGCGCGGCCGCGCCGAAATCGAGGAGAAAAAGAACGGCCGCTTCCAGATCGTCATCACCGAAATTCCCTACATGGTCAACAAGAGCCGGATGCTGCAAAGCATTGCCGAGCTGGTTAAGAGCAAGCGCATCACCGAAATCAGCGACCTGAACGACGAAACCAGCCGCCACGGTATGCGTGTGGTGGTGGAGCTGAAAAAGGACGCCAACCCTCAGGTAGTGCTGAACCAGCTGTACCGCTACACCCAGCTGCAGGAAACCGTGGGCGTAATCATGCTGGCCCTGGACGACGGTGTGCCCAAGATCATGACCCTGAAAACCATGCTGCAGCGCTATGTGGAGTTCCAGGACGAGGTGATTCGCCGCAGAACGCAGTTCGACCTGAAGAAGGCCCGCGACCGCGCTCACATTCTGGAAGGTCTGGCCCGCGCTGTGGATATTGTGGACGATGTGATTTACGCCATTCGTCACTGCGGCGGCGGTCAGGCCGAGGCCCGCGCTGCCATCATAGAGCAGTTCGGATTTGATGAGCCCCAGGCAGATGCAATCTGCAAATTCCCGCTGGGCCGTCTGGCCGGTCTGGAGATTCTGAAGATTCAGACCGAACTGGGCGAGCTGAACGACAAGATCGCTTACTGGATGGACGTTCTGTCCGACGATGCCAAGGTTCTGAACATCGTCAAGACCGAGCTGCTGGAGCTGAAGGAAAAGTACGGCGACGAGCGCCGCACCGAAATTGCTCACGTGAGCGGCGAAGTGGACATCGAGGATCTGATCCCCGTGGAGGACTGCGTGTTCACCCTGACCCATGCCGGCTACATCAAGCGCCAGCAGAAGGATACCTATCAGGTGCAGAAGCGCGGCGGCCGCGGCATCAGCGGTCTGTCCCATAAGGACGAGGACTTCGTGGAAGAGCTGTTTATCGGCAGCACCCATGATTACATCCTGTTCGTCACCGATCAGGGCCGTATGTATCGCCTGAAGGGCTACCAGATCTACGAGGGCAGCCGTACTAGCAAGGGTACCAACATCGTGAACCTGCTGCCCTTGCAGGAGGGTGAAAAGGTGATCCGCATGATGCGCGTTCCCGAGAACACCGACGGCAGCTTTGTAACCATGGTCACCCGCAACGGTCTGATTAAGCGCACACCCATCGAGGCTTACTCCAACATCCGCAAGAGCGGCCTGCTGGCTGTGACTATGTACGAGGGCGACAGCCTGGCATGGTGCCGCATCACCAGCGGCAGCGACGAACTGCTGGTTGCCACACACAACGGTATGGCCATCCGCTTCTGCGAGCAGGATGCACGCAGCATGGGCCGTTTGGGCCACGGTGTGCGCGCCATCCGTCTGGACGAGGGCGACAGCGTTGTGGGCGTGGGCATTCTGCGCTCGGATGCAACCGTGTTCACCGTAACCGAGCAGGGTAAGGGCCGCCGCAGTCTGGTGGACGATTACCGCCTGCAGGGCCGTGGTGGTAAGGGCATCCGCAACTACGCCAAGGGCGGCGTTGCCGGCATCAAGATTCTGGACGATATGGATGATATCATCCTGATCAGCCAGGAGGGCATCATCATCCGGATGCACGCATCGGATATCAATGTGCAGAGCCGTTACGGCAGCGGTGTGCGCGTCATGCGCATCGGCGAGGGTGACGCGGTGGTAACCGTGGCCCGCACCGAGCACTCGGACGAAGAACCCACCGAAAAGCCTGAGGACGAGATCGAAGAGCTGACCGATGAAGAGCTGGCTGCCATGCAGGAAGAGGATAATCAGCCCGACGAAGCCGCTTCCGATGACGAAGGCGAAGAATAAGAAAATTTTATCCTTGCGGCATACAAATAAAGAAACTTAAAAAAGTGATTCCGGACAGCAGCTTTGTTCGGAATTACTTTTTGTTAAGCACCTTCAGGAGAGAATCATGCAACAGGAAAAAAAGACATTGTGCCTCCAATCCTTTCTGTATGTGTTTGGATGGGGTCTGGCTGCACACGCATATTGCTTTTTGCACAGTTCGTTTGCCCATGATGCCCTGGCTGAATTTGATGGATCGCAATTCGGAAATATCTGGCAGATTCAGCTGGGCCGGGTGGGAATCCCTTTGTATCGGTGGATTTTCCGCTCATCCCTGACCCCGCCCCTGCTGATCGGGCTGCTCAGTCTGCTGTGGATCAGCCTGGCACTCTGGCTGTTTGCGGATCTGTTCCGGATAAAAAACCGGATGCTGCTGTTCCTCACGGCGGGCGTGCTCACCACCAACAGCACCATGATTATGCAGGCGGCAACCTACATCAACTGGATGGATCAGAATATGTTCGCCATGCTGCTGGCCGTTCTGGCGGTCTGGCTCTGGAAAAAGGGCGGCCGCTGGAATCTTGTTCTGGGAGCGGTTTGCATCGGGGTAAGCCTGTCCATTTATCAGAGCTATTCCGCAGTGGCCATGGCTCTGGTGCTGATGATCCTGATTCTGGATTTGCTCAACGGGGAACACAGTGCGTCCATTCTTCGGCGGGGCTTTATTGCCCTGGCAATGATGCTGGGCGGTGCCGTTGTCTATCTGGCAGAGGTGAAACTGGCTCTTTGCATCAGCGGTCAGCAGCTGGTGATGACCGGAAACTCGGTTAACAGCCTGCTGCAGGGCGGAACGTCCATCGGCGCACTGGTCAGGGATCTGATCTCCGGCTGGATTCTGTCCTGCAAGACCATGGTCTGCCTGCCCACTGCCTATACCTGGCTCAAGATTGGGCGGCTGCCCCGCATTCTGCTGCTGCTGACGGCAGCGGCGGTGCTGTTCTGCGCGGTTCTGGATCGGAAAATCCGCGTGCGGGAAAAAGTTCTGCTGTTTTTCCTGGCACTGAGCCTGCCGCTTGCCATGAACGCGGCGCACGTGCTGGCTCATGGGGTCAGCCACGGCCTGATGTACTATGCCATCTGGCTGATTTATCCCTTTGCACTGCTGCTGGTTCAGTGGCTGATTCCGCGGTACCAAGCCCGGCTGCGCCCCTGCATCCAAAAGGGGGTAAGGCTGGTGCCGATGCTGGCCCTGCTGGTGATTTTGCTGGATAACGTTCAGGTGTCGAACCTCATTCATCTGAACCGGGAAATGGAATCGCGGGCCACCATGGGATTTTACAACCGGGTGCTCACACGCATGGAAATGCAGCCCGACTATATTCCGCAGGAAACGCCGGTTATTTTTATCGGCTGCCCGGATACCCAGATCGAAAAGCTTGAAAGCCTTGCACCGCTCCAGCAGATGACAGGCCTGAATCTGCCGGTGATTCCCAACAGCGAAACCAAATTTATCCGGGCTTATTTTAAATATATGCTCCGGGCACCGGTGCTGCTGGATGAAACCGGCTGGGAAGAGGCCCAGACCTGTGAGCAGGCCAAGGAAATGCCCTGCTATCCGGCAGAGGATTGTATGCAGATGTATCACGGCACCCTGCTTGTAAAGCTGGGCGAAACAGCCTGAATGAACGGGTAAGCCTGAAAAAACAGAAAAAGCGGCACTTCTTTTCATTGGAAAGGAAGTGCCGCTTTTTGCTTGCAGCGTATGGGAGAGTGCTTTAAAAGGGGGCGCACAGGGTTCAGGCGGCAGGGCGGGGCTGCACTGTAAGCGGACACACGGCTCCGGGTGTGCCATAATCGCCCCGGCAAAGCGGAGAGCAGCAGAGCACATCGACCGGAAGCAGACACACACGGCACCGGGCGTATCACACAAAGGGCCTGACACTATAAGTCGGCCCCGGCAGAGCAAGTACACAGGCGAGCGCTCACACGGCACCGGGCGTGCTGCACAGGAGGCCGCGGCGAAGCCGGCCCAAAGAGAAAACGGACACTCACACGGCACCGGGCGTATCTTACACCTTGCCGCGCAGAAGCCCTGCCGCAGGGCAAAAAAGCTGCGCATGTGCGCGCAAAGGCGGGCTGTACAGTTGCCCAGGCCCCGGCCTCAGTTCAGCACCGTTACTCACACGGAGCCGGGAGTACCGGAACAAAAGCCCGCCGCCCTGCATCCCGCCGCCTGCATCCCGCCGCCCACGGTTTAGCTGTGGCGCCACGCCCGGCAAGAATCCGCACGGCGCCGGGCACGGATTCTGTTATGAAAAAAGCAACAAAAAAACGCCCTTCCTCCGTAGATCCGGAGAAATGGCGCATCCTCAATTATACAAGATAATATGAAGGGTTATCGATTGTGCTTCATGTCGATAATGCCCTCTACAGTAAATGCAGCACCGCTGAACTGCAGAGCAATGTACACCAAGGTCAGCAGAATCAGACCAAACGGAACACCGACATGAGCGGTGGCCAGATTGTACATGGAAATGCTTACAACGAACAGCAGAATACCAAGCATGATTTTTTTCATAAAATATCTCTTCCTTTTCAACAAAAATTCATCCTATCTATATAAAAAAGCCCCCCGGCTTCGAGAGCCAGAGGGCAGGGATGCTGATGGTCCAATCAGCTTAGGACAGCGATGATAATGACCTGAAGTAAATTTTCAGGGAATACGAAACGAAGCGTTGAAGCCTTGCATCGCTGTCGTGCGCCCGGCATACGGCGGGGCGCCGCCGTTGCCGGATTCAGAACGCCGCAGATGGCATTGGGCATCGGCGCATTACAGCCATGGCTTTAAAAAAGCGAATGTTTTTTATCAGCTCAGAGCAGCGGTGATGATAGCCATGGAATAAACTTCCAGGGCGTTGCAGCCGCGGGACAGGTCGTTGATGGGAGCGTTCAGGCCCAGCAGGATGGGGCCGTAAGCGTCGAAGTGACCCAGACGCTGAGCGATCTTGTAGCCGATGTTGCCGCTGGAGATATCGGGGAAGATGAAGGTGTTTGCGTGACCTGCAACCTTGGAGTCGGGGCACTTGGTGGTAGCAACGCGCTGATCAACAGCAGCGTCGAACTGCAGCTCGCCGTCAACTTCGAAGTCGGGAGCGCCGGCCAGAATCTTTTCGGTAGCATTGCGCATCTTGTCCACAACGGGGCCCTTGCCGGAACCGTGGGTGGAGTAGGACAGCATTGCAACCTTGGGATCAACGCCGAACACGCGGGCGCAGCGGGCAACTTCGTAAGCGATCTCAACCAGATCGTCCTCAGAAGGCTCGATGTTGATGGCGCAGTCGCCCATGGCCAGAACTTCGTTCTCACCGGTAGCGCTGTCACGAACCAGGATGAAGCAGCTGGAAACGATCTTGTTGCCGGGCTTCGTCTTGATGATCTGCAGAGCGGGACGAACGGTATCAGCGGTGGAGTAGGTAGCGCCGCCCAGCAGGCAGTCAGCATCGCCCATCTTCACCAGCATGGTGCCGAAGTAGTTGCCCTGGTGCAGCAGTTCGCGGCACTGCTCGGGGGTCATCTTGCCCTTGCGCAGTTCAACCATCTTGTCAACCATCTCGTCAAAGCGGGGATAGGTCTCGGGGTCCACGATTTCAGCACCGCGGATATTGAAGCCTTCACGCTCTGCGGCAGCCAGAACCTCTTCCTTGCTGCCCACCAGAACGGGGGTCAGGAAAGTACCGGACAGCAGACGGGCGCTTGCCTCCAGAATACGAGGATCGCTGCCCTCAGTGAAGACGATGCGCTTGGGGTGCTTTTTCAGCTTCTCAATCATCATACGGAACATAATATAGATTTACCTCCCAATCAAATTACTTTGCACTTTTACGTTACACTTAACATACTATAACAAATTCATTACCTTTTAGCCTATCACTAACGGGATGGATTTTCAAGTGTTTGCAGGAATCCTTTACCATTATGTAATGGATTGCAGGGTTCTGAAGAAACCGGGCCAAAAGCGGCAATATTTCAAAAGGCATTTTTTAAATTTTATACAGATCTGTGATATAATATAATAATTGGAAAAAGGTTACGCGCCACAGCAATTCGGGCGCAAAAGGGAGGCTTTATCCATGACACAAACCATCTGCGCCCTTGCAACACCGCCCGGCGCGGGCGGCATTGCCGTGGTGCGCATTTCCGGCCCCAGCGCATACGAAATTGCGGCACGGGTTTTTAAGCCCATGGATTCCGGCAAAAAGCTGGAAGAGGCAAAGGGATATACAGCACTGTTCGGGCATTTCTGGCGGCAGGGCCGTTCCTGCGATCAGACCATTGCCCTGTGTTTCCGCGGCCCCAAAAGTTACACCGGTGAAGACGTGGTGGAACTGAGCTGTCACGGCGGCAGTGCCGTGTCCGGCGAGCTGCTGGCGGCCTGTTATGAAGCAGGGGCAGTGCCTGCGGGCGCGGGCGAATTTACAAAACGTGCATTTTTGAACGGGCGTATCGGTCTGACGCAGGCCGAAGCCGTGATGGGCGTGATCTCGGCGGCGGGCCGTCAGGGCGCGGCGCTGGCTTCGGCGGCTATGGAAGGCGCCCTTGCCAAAGAGGTGGGGGCCATTGAGCAGCAGCTCACCGCTCTGCTGGCCCACATTGACGCCTGGGTGGATTTTCCCGAAGAGGACGTTCCCGAGCTTTCGCCTGCGGTGCTGCGCACCACGCTGGAGGAGGGCCACGCCCGGCTGGATCGCATGATCCGGGAATACGGCGCAGGCGCTGTATTGCAGCGTGGCGTGAAGGCAGCCATTGTGGGCAGCCCCAACGTGGGCAAAAGTACGCTGCTGAATCTGATGGCAGGGTTTGAGCGAGCCATTGTCACCCCCATTGCCGGCACCACCCGGGATGTGGTGGAGCAGGCCGTGATGGTGGGCGAGCGGGGCATTCGGCTGGAGCTGGCGGACACCGCAGGCCTGCGGGACACCGGCGATGTGGTGGAAGCCGAGGGCATTCGCCGCAGCTATGCTCAGCTGGAGCAGGCAGGGCTGGTGCTGGCGGTGTTTGATGCCAGCCGTCCGGTGACCCAGGAGGATCTGGAGCTGGCCCAAAAGTGCGCGGGCCGCACCGCCATTGCAATTTTGAATAAAACCGATCTGCCCCGGGCCTTTGATCCCAAGGCCATTGTGGACGGCTTTTGCAAAACGGTGGAGCTGAGTGCCACCGACCCGGCCCATCGGGAGGTTCTGACAGACGCCATTGAGGAAGTGCTGGGCGTTGCCGCTCTGGACCCCAATGCAGCGGCGCTGGTCAGCGAGCGGCAGTATTCGGCAGCGCTGAATGCCCGGAAGGCACTGGCCGAAGCGCTGGATGCACTGGATGGCGGCTTTGGTCTGGATGCGGTGGGCGTGTGCACCGAGGACGCCCTCACCGCCCTGTATGAGCTGACCGGCGAAAGCGCCAGCGAGGCAGCAATCGACGCTGTGTTCGATACCTTCTGCGTGGGTAAGTGATCCGGCGTTTTACATCATACAAAAAAGAAGGCATGGCAATGAGCAGCTATAAGGTGGCATCGGTGCCGCAGTTTCATCTGGGCAGCAAGACCGGCGGCAGCACACTTCGGGTGCTGCACCTCACCGATATGCACTTGCACGTGAACACCCGGATCAGTCATCTGGCGGCGCTGGTGCGGCAGATCAATTCCCAAAAACCGGACATCGTGGTATTCACCGGCGACTTTCTGCGCTGGGGCACGCCCATGCCGCAGGCACAGGCCATCGGCCGGGTGCTGAGCCGGATTCAGGCCCCTCTGGGCAAGTATGCGGTTCGGGGAAATCACGACCTGCGGGGCGACGGCGAGCAGGTGGTGAATATGCTGGAGGCCGGGGGCTTCCGCTTTCTTTACAACGAGTGGCTGAGCATCAAAACTCCATGGGGCGAACCCTTTCATATCATCGGCCTGGACGATATGGAGTACGGCCTGACCCGCACCGGCTTTTTAAAACAGCTTAAAAATAAACCCGGGTTTAAACTGCTGCTGGTGCATGAACCGGTGGCAGCCCGCTTTGTGCCGCCCGGAACAGCCGACCTGATTCTGGCCGGGCACACGCACGGCGGTCAGATCCATCTGCCCAAGGTAGAGCGCTTCTGGATGCCGGATTACACGGGCGATCTGTTCCACGGCTTTTTCCATGTGCGGGGTGCAACTCTGTATGTGAGTGCGGGTCTGGGCGAATCCGCCCTGCCGCTGCGGCTGTTCTGTCCGCCGGAAATGCCCATGTTCCTGATTCATCCCCATGACCGGGAGGCCCCCCTGAATTTGCCGGAATTGTGAGCTGTCGGCCGTGACCGGGGCTGCTTTGCGCTGCTGCAGAGCCGTCTGCACGCTGAAATGCACGTGAGCAGCATCGGAAAAACGGGAATATCACGAAAACAAAACAACGAAACAGCGACAATTAGTTGCAACATATAAACAATCTGTATATTCTATATAAAAATATACAGACACTTAGAAGAGTCGAAAACGACAACTGAAATCCAAACAGTACACAAATTATAAAAAATACCAAATGTAATATACGGCCTTGCGTCAGCCCCGATTCAGGGGATGTGCGAGGATTACAAATAAACAACTAACAGTATAGAATAACGAAAACATACTTTCAGTAGAAAGAGGAACCAGCATTGAATCACTTGGGAGATTATGACGTCATCGTGATTGGCGCAGGCCATGCGGGCATTGAAGCTGCCCATGCCGCAGCCAAAAAGGGAGTGAAGGCCGCCCTGTTCACCATGAGCCTGGACAGCATCGGCAATATGCCCTGCAACCCCAGCATCGGCGGTACCGCCAAGGGCCACCTGGTGCGGGAGGTGGATGCTCTGGGCGGCCTGATGGGCATTGCTGCCGACGCCACCTTTTTGCAAAGCCGAATGCTCAACCGGGGCAAGGGCCCGGCTGTGCACAGCCTGCGTGTCCAGACCGACCGAAAGGCGTATCATATGTACATGAAGCACGCGCTGGAAATGACCCCGGGTCTGGACATTCACCAGGCCGAGATCACCGGCATTGATGTGCAGGACGGTCAGGTCAAAGGCGTGTACACGCACCTGAACGGCTGCTACGGCGCCCGCTGCGTGGTGCTTGCCACCGGTACCAATCTGGGCGGCAAAATCTTTGTGGGCGATGCCAATTTCCACAGCGGCCCGGACGGTCAGCACGCCGCCGACCTGCTCACCCAGAGCCTGAAGGAATGCGGTCTGCCGCTGCGCCGCTTCAAAACCGGAACCCCGGCCCGTGTGCATCGCCGCAGCATTGATTTCAGTCAGCTGACCCGTCAGCCCGGCGATCCGGACGAAGAGCTTCAGCCCTTCAGCTTCCTCACGGACACCCCCATGCATAATAAGGTGGACTGCTACATTGCGTTCACCAATCAGACCACCCATGACATCATCCGCGCCAACCTGCACCGCTCGCCGCTGTACGGCGGGGATATTCAGGGCATCGGCCCCCGGTACTGCCCCAGCATCGAGGACAAGGTGGTGCGCTTTGCCGATAAGGATCACCATCAGGTGTTTGTGGAGCCCTGCGGCGAAAACACCGAGGAGATGTATCTGCAAGGCCTTTCCAGCAGTCTGCCCGAGGATGTGCAGATTGCCATGTACCGCAGCATCAAGGGCTTTGAGCACATTGAAATCATGCGCCCGGCCTATGCCATCGAGTATGACTGCATCGACCCCACCGCCCTGTATCCCACGCTGGAGTGCAAGGCCGTGCAGGGTTTGTACGGTGCAGGTCAGTTCAACGGCACCAGCGGCTACGAGGAAGCCGCTGCGCAGGGTCTGCTGGCCGGTTTGAATGCGGCCTGCAAGGCACTGGGTCAGGAGCAGCTGGTGCTGGCCCGGCACACCAGTTATCTGGGCACTTTGGTGGATGATCTGGTGACCAAGGGCGTCATGGACCCCTACCGCATGATGACCAGCCGCAGTGAGTATCGCCTGACCCTGCGGCAGGATAACGCAGACCAGCGCCTGACCCCCATCGGGCGGGAGTGGGGTCTGGTGGACGATGACCGCTGGGCACGGTATGAGCACAGCCAGCAGCTGAAGGCTGCCGAACTGGAACGGCTGAGCACCACCCGCGTAAAGGCGGCAGATTTGAACGCACTGCTGCCCGCAGATGCAAAGCCCATTGCCAACGGCGGTACTGCGCTGGAGCTGCTGCGCCGCCCGGATGTGAGCTATGATCTGCTGGCCAGGGTGATCGGCCGGGGCGAGGGGATTGACTCCCGCATGGCAGGCCGCATTGAAACCGAATTGCAGTATGCCGGTTATATTGCCCGGCAGGAGCGCAGCATCCGTGAGGTGGAGCGTCAGGAAAAGACCCCGATTCCGCAGGACTTCGACTATGCCCCGCTGGACGGCCTGCGCTTGGAAGCCCGGGAAAAGCTGGCTAAGATTCGTCCCCGCAATCTGGGTCAGGCAGGCCGCATTCCCGGCGTCTCGCCCAGTGATATGGCGGTGCTGGCCATCGCCCTGAAGGCTGCGGGCCTTCATGCCCCCCAACATGACCCCAAGGAGGACTGAACATGATCGACCGGAACCGTTTGATTGAAAAATGTGCTGCCCTGAACATTCCGCTCACGCAGGAGCAGGCAGCTTTGCTGGACCGTTATGCGCAGGTGCTGGTGGAGTACAACGAAAAGGTAAATCTGACCGCCATCACCGACCCGGAAGGCATTGAGGACAAGCATTTTGTGGACAGCCTGCTGTTTGCCAGTCAGCCTGAAGTGCAGGGCCGCATGGTGGATGTGGGAACCGGCGCAGGTTTTCCGGGCATTGTGGCCAAGATCTACAAGCCGGAATTGCAGCTGACACTGATGGAGCCCACCGGCAAGCGTGTGGAGTTTTTGAAGTACGCCTGTGCCGAGCTGGGTCTGCATGGCGTGGAATTTGCAAAAGAGCGCGCCGAAGAAGCCGCCCGCAAGGTGTGGCGTGAGCAGTTCGATGTGGCCAGTGCCCGTGCGGTGGCGGCCCTGAACGTGCTGGCGGAATACTGTCTGCCTCTGGTCAAAGAGGGGGGCGTATTCATTGCCATGAAGGCCGCCAACGCAGAGAACGAACTGGCCTGTGCCAAGCCTGCCATTCGCAAGCTGGGCGGCCAGCTGGTGGAGAGCCGCACCTTTGCGCTGCCCCACGGCGATGAGCGCAGCCTGATTTTGTGCAAAAAGATTTCGCAAACTCCGCCCCAATACCCCCGAAACGGCGGAAAGATTGCAAAAGCTCCGTTAAAATAAACAGAGAATCGTCGAATTTTGTAAATGGAAATAACTGGAAAATAATCTTTCCCTGTGGTAAGCTGATGCTGGGGGCGGAAAAGTGCTCAAAGAGCTGTCCGCCTTGTCCGGTGCAGATTCCGCAGGGTTTTTTTATGCACCGCCCGTGAAAGGCAAAAGCGGCTTATGCGGCAGCCCATGCGGCGAAAAGCAGGCCCCCGGCCGCCAACCATTACAGCAAGCACCCGGATGCAGTTTTAAATGTGAAAACCGTTGAAATGTGAAAAACACAAAGGCTCATAAAAGGAGGTGCCCCATGTTTCATAATCGCCCCAAAACTGCCGGAAAGGTGGTGCTGCTGCCCATTGATTCGGTGGAACCTTCGCCCTATCAGGCACGAACGCAGTTTGATGAACAGGAATTGGCCCGATTGGCGGTGAGCATTCTGCAAAACGGTTTGTTGCAGCCCATCACCGTGCGGGCGGCGGCATCCGGACAGTATCAGCTGGTGGCGGGCGAGCGCAGACTGCGTGCCTGTCGGCTGGCCGGGCTGACCGAAGTTCCGGCAATCCTGAGTGAGTACGACGATCAGGAAACGGCGGCTCTGGGCCTGTTGGAAAACATCCAGCGCCGGGATCTGAACCCCTTCGATCAGGCGCGGGGGATTCGGGAACTGCTGGAGCTGTGGAACTGCACCCAACAGGAAGCGTCGCAGCGTCTGGGCATGGCACAGCCCACCTTGAATAACAAGCTTCGATTGCTGTCGCTTACCCCCGAGCAGCAGCAGTTTGTGCTGACCAGCGGCCTGACAGAGCGCCACGCCCGTGCCGTGCTGCGGCTTTGTCCGGAACAGCGCACACCGGCTCTGGCCCAGATGGCTGCCGCCCAGATGACAGCCCGGCAGGCAGATCAGTATGTGGAAAAGCTGCTTGCCGGCAAGCAAAAGCCCCATCGGCGTGCCGTGCCCATGGTGCGGGATGTGCGATTGTTTGTGAACACCATCAATCGGGCGGTACGCCTGATGGTGGACGCAGGCGTTCCGGCCAGCAGCCAGCGGCGGGAAGGCGAAGGCTACATCGAATACACCGTGCGCATTCCAACCGCAGCAAAATAACCCTTAACATGGCCCAAAGGATGATTTCCCGTGGTTGCGGGGAGCCTTTGGGCCTTTTTGTTCCACGTGGAACATTTTTGTGCCGGCAGGGTTTACAAGCGCAGGGCTGCCTTATATAATAAAGGTATCTCACCGGCACGAAGCCGGGAGAGGGCAGCAGCATTGCGTCCTGCCGGCAGAAGTCCGGCGAACGGGGCGTGCCGTTTGCACAAGCAGCGGCCGTCCCATCAGAAACTCAAAACTCAAAACTTAAAATTCCTCTGATACAAAAAGCAAAGTGCGTTCTGCCACGAAGGGAGAGCGTTCGTTTGCTTTATTTTTTTGCCGCTTCCTGCGTGCTGAAACACAAGGGGACCGGCGATGAAAGGATGGATTGTACCATGAAAAGAACAAAACGCGCTGTGGCTCTGGTGCTGGCGCTCTGCCTGTGCCTGACCTTTGTGGCCTGTGGTTCGGCCACGCCGCCGGCGCAGGAAGAGTCGGTTTCCGAAGTGACGGATTCTGCAACCCGCACTGTAACGGATATGCGCGGCAAAACCGTAACCATTCCGGCCGACCCGCAGCGTGTGGCTATTTTCGACAAGGGCTTTGTGACCCAGACCATGACGGCTCTGGGTGTCAGCGACCGGATTGTGGCCAGCGGCGGTCTGGTGCAGGCCACGTCCATGGCCGAAGAGCGGGACAGCCTGACCCTGTGCCCTCAGCTGCTGGATCTGCCCCAGCTGGGATACCCCACAGACGCTGTGGATTTTGAAGCACTGGCAGCCGCAAAACCGGATCTGGTGATTCTGCGCAACTCCGAATACATCAAGGACAGCGATGTGACCGCACAGGCCATCCAGCGCATTGAGGACGAGTTCCATATCCCGCTGGTGGTGGTCAACGGCCCCGGCGTGTACAATCCGGTGAGTCTGGAAGCCCAGTATGAGGGCGTGGAACTGCTGGGTCAGGTGTTCGGACAGGAAAAAAAGGCCAAAGCAATCGTGGATCAGATGAAAAAGACCCTGGACCTGATTGACGAGCGCACCCGTGATATTCCGGACGAGGAAAAGCCTGCGGTAATGTACATCGGCCTGACAAACAAGGATGCCGTGGGCAATGTGTGGGGACAGGACTTCGGTGATGCCAAGTTCAGCACAGAGGTGGCCCACATTCGCAACGCATATACAGAGCACGGCAGCGAAAAGATGAGCGCCGAGCAGATTCTGGCACTGAATCCCGATGTCATGATCCTGTGCACCAACTCGGTGCGTCCGCATCCGGACATCCTCAAGCAGCCGGAATACACGGTTCTGAGCAGCCTGCCCGCCGTGCAGAATGACCGCGTTACCAGTCTGGGTCTGCTCACCTGGTGGGGCGATTTCCGTCTGGAGCTGCCCACCGTGCTGCTGATTGCCGCAAAAAGTGCCTATCCGGAGCAGTTCAGCGATATTCAGGTGGGCCAGTGGCTCAATGAGTATCACAGCCAGCTCTATGGTCTTGATGAAGAACAGGCCCAGCATCTGAAGGAAGTACAGCAGCTGGACTGGATGGACGAAGCAGATTTCTGATTGGATTCCCCAATGTTCCACGTGGAACAATTCAGTCGAAAGGAACACACAGATCATGGATTATTGCACTCTATGGAAAGAACAGTTTGAGCTTGCGCACGGCTGCCCCAAAAAACAGCCCGGCTATTACGATGACCTCGGCAATGCGTCCCGCTACGATGATTCACTGCCCATTCGGCTGGATGGTCAGCGCCGGGCGCAGGAATTTGGCTTTGAAGCGGATGCGTCCGTGCTGGATATCGGCCCCGGGCCGGGAACGCTGGCCCTGCCGCTGGCACCGCTGGTTGGAAGCATCACGGCTGTGGAGCCTTCGGCGGGAATGCGCAGCCTGTTGGAACAGCATATCCGGCAGGAGGGGGCAGAGAACATCCGTGTTCTGCCCGCCCGCTGGGAGGATGCCGATCCCGATCAGGTGGGAGTGCATGACTATGTAATCGCGTCCTATTCGCTGAATATGCCCGATATCGGCCCGGCGCTGCGCAAGATGAATGCGCTGGCCTGCAAAAAGGTGATTCTTTACTGGTTCAGCGGCCTTGCCACCTGGGAAAAGCTCAAGGTGGATCTGCTTCCGGTTACGGTGGGGCGGCAATTCTGCCCCCAGCCCAAGAGCGATTTGCTCTATGGTGCTTTGTGTCAGCTGGGCTTTTCGCCCCGGGTAATTCCCCTGACAGACACAGAGTTCAGCTATGATTACCCCTCGATGCAGGCAGCCGTACTCAATTTGCAGGGACGGCTGGGCATCGGCGAGGGCTTCGAGTCCGTTTTGCAGGAGTACATCCGAAACCATTACCGGCCGCTGCCCAATGGGGGCTGGCGCTTCTGCGATCAAACCCATTACGTGCGGCTGGAATGGCAGCCGGTGCAGGAGGTGCGCCCATGATCCGGGAAAACGGATGTCTAGTCAAGGAGGAAAAGGGCAAGCGGGGCCTGATTGCTCTGGCTGCGGCGCTGTGTCTGGCGCTGATGCTGTGGGCCGTAACCCGGGGCAGCTATGCGCTCACGGTCGGGCAGGTCTGGCAGGCTCTGGCCGCTCCCATGGGCCTTGCGCAGCCGCCTCAGGACCCCACCGTCACAACAGTGGTCTGCACTGTGCGCTTGCCCCGTGTGCTGCTGGCAGCCCTGTGCGGTATGGGCCTGGCCCTTTCCGGCGGCGTATTTCAGGGCGTTTTCCGCAATCCTCTGGTGGAACCCTACATTCTGGGTGTGTCCAGCGGCGCTGCCTGCGGTGCGGCTCTGGCCATCGTGCTGGCGGGCAAGGGAATCCTTGCTTCGGCCGGGTGGCTCTCCGGCAGCCTGATGGCCTTTGCATTTGCGGTGCTGGCCATGGTTCTGGCCAGCTGCATCGCCACCGTGGATCACCAAACTCCGCTGGTCAATCTGATTTTGGCGGGCACGGTAATATCCAGCGTGTTTACCGCGGTGCTCAATCTGCTGAAATATCTGGCGGATGACGGTGCCCTGCGGGAGATCACCTTCTGGCTGATGGGCGGCTTTCACACCGCCAGCTGGAACAAGGTGGCGGTTGTGGCCCCGGTGGTGCTGCTGAGTCTGGTGGCCTTCCGGGCCATGGGCTGGCAGCTGAATGTGCTCTCCATGGGGGAGAGCGAAGCCAAAAGCATGGGCCTTGCAGTGGGCCGGCTGAAATTTCTGCTGCTGGGTCTGGCAACGCTGGTCACAGCGCTGTGCGTTTCTCAGGTGGGCATTATCAGCTGGGTGGGTTTGATGATGCCCCATATGGCCCGAATGCTGCTGGGCCCGGATCATCGGTATTTGCTGCCCCTGTCCGCATTTCTGGGCGGCGGATTTCTGGTGCTGTGCGATACGCTGGCCCGCACGCTGGTAATGGGTGAGCTGCCGGTAAGCATCCTCACGTCGCTGCTGGGGGCGCCTTACATTGTGTATCTGCTGCGAAAAAATCGACAGGTGGTGTTTGAATGAGCGAAGCTGTTACCCTGACCCATCTCAATTTTGCCTATACCGGGGATGCCGTACTCAAGGATGTGAGCGCCGGATTCCGGCAGGGAAAGCTGCACGCCCTGTTTGGCCCCAACGGCTGCGGCAAATCCACGCTGCTGAAATGCGTGGTGGGCCTGCTGCCGGTGCAGGGGGTGGAAGTGTTCGGTCGGCAGCTGCACACGCTCACACCCCGCCAGCGGGCAAAGCTGGTGGGCTATGTGCCCCAGGAGCACCGCACCGGATTTCCCTTTACGACGCAGGAAGTGGTGCTCATGGGCCGCACACCCCATTTGGGCGGACTGTCCGGGCCGCGGGCGGCAGACCGTCAGGCCGCCATGGATGCCATGACCGAAGTGGGTGTGCAGGAGCTTGCCCAGCGGCCGTATACGCAGCTGTCCGGCGGTCAGCGTCAGCTGGTGCTCATCGCCCGGGCACTGTGTCAGGATGCACCTCTTCTGGTGCTGGACGAGCCCACCAGTGCGCTGGACTTCAAAAACCAGCTGTTGGTGTGGAACACCCTGTGCAGACTGCGGGATGGGGGACGCACCATTCTGGTGTGTACCCACGACCCCAACCATCTGCTGTGGTACTGTGATGAGGCACTGTGCTTGCAGGATGGCAGAGTGCTTGCGCAGGGCCCGGCGCAGCAGCTGGTGCAGGGGCCGCTGCTGGAGCAGCTGTACGGCCCGGTTTGTATGCTGCAAAACGGAACCGTGCGGCCAAAACCCTTTGAAAAGAGCTGCTGAAAAAATCAATGCCGCTGTGCCTTGCAAAAAAGGTGCAGCGGCATATTTTTACAACAATGTTCCACGTGGAACATTGTTGTGTGCGCGGAACGAGTAAAATGCGCTGAAAAGCAGTTGAAAGGGGTAAAATCCGGTCAGCGAGCGGTTTAAAAAGTTTTTGTTCTATGCTATAATAACGAATAAGCCCCACTCAGGGGGATTGTATGTAAAAAAGAGGGGAGAAACACCATGGGTAAAGTAATCGCCGTGGCCAATCAGAAGGGCGGCGTGGGCAAAACCACCACAGCCGTGAACCTGGCAGCCTGCGTGGCGGAAAAGAAAAAGAAGGTACTCCTGGTGGATCTGGACCCCCAGGGCAATACAACCAGCGGTTACGGCATCAGCAAGCGGTCGGTGGAAAAGGGCACCTATGAGCTGCTTCTGGGCGAAGTGAGCGCCAAGGAGGCCGCCATTCACACCGAGTTCGGCGTGGATGTGATTCCCAGCAATACACAGCTGGCAGGTGCCGGTATTGAGCTTGTCATGCTGGACCGCCGCGAAAGCCGTCTGCGGGATGCGCTGGCACCGGTGGTGGAGCAGTACGATTTTATTTTCATCGACTGCCCGCCCAGTCTGGATCTGCTCACCCTGAACAGTCTGTGCGCCAGCGATTCGGTGCTGATTCCCATTCAGTGCGAGTATTATGCGCTGGAGGGCCTGAGCGAACTGATGAGCACCGTAAAGACCGTGCGCAAAAAGTACAATCGCTATCTGGAAATTGAGGGCGTGGTCTTCACCATGTATGCGGGCCGCCTGAATCTGACCCTGCAAGTGGTGGATCAGGTTAAAAAGTTCTTTGGCGATAAGGTGTACAAGACCACGGTTCCCCGCAATGTGCGCCTGTCCGAAGCACCCAGCTATGGTATGCCCATCAACTTTTATGACAAGGGCAGCAAGGGCGCCGAGGCCTACCGCGATATGGCAAAAGAGCTGCTGAAAAACAACAAGCGCAAATAATATACGATATAACGAGCGATTGCTCCTGATGGGAGCAAATGAAACTAGAACCGGAAAGGAAGTTGTTCCATGGGATCAAAAAAGGGCGGCCTGGGCCGCGGGCTGGAAAGTCTGTTTGAAGACGCAGCCGAAAGCCCCGAGAGCGGTCAGGTAACCGAGATTCCCCTGCGGGAAATCGAGCCGGACCCCGACCAGCCCCGCAAGACCTTCACGCCCGAAAGTCTGGACGAGCTGGCACGCAGCATTCAGGAACACGGGCTGCTGCAGCCCATTGCGGTGCGCTCCGGAACAGATGGCATCTACCGCATCATAGCGGGCGAGCGCCGCTGGCGTGCCGCACGGATGGCGGGCCTGTCACAGGTGCCGGTGATTGTGAAAGAGGTGAGCGACGAGCAGGCCATGGAGCTGGCTTTGATCGAGAACCTCCAGCGTGAGGATCTGGACCCGGTGGAAGAAGCACAGGGCGTGCGTCAGCTGATGGAGCGGTGCAGCTTCACACAGGAGCAGGCCGCCGAAAAGCTGGGCAAAAGCCGCAGTGCGCTGGCCAACAGTCTGCGTCTGCTCAACCTGCCGGACGAGGTGCTGGATCTGCTCAAAACCGGTCATCTGACCATGGGCCATGCCAAGGCAATTCTGGGCCTGCCCAGTGAGCTGCATCAGCAGGCGGCAGACCTGATTGTGGCCGGGGATTTGAACGTGCGTCAGGCCGAAGCGCTGTGCAAAAAGCTGGCACGGCCGGCACCTCAGCCCAAGCCGGTGCAGCTGCGCCCCAGTTTCGCGGGCGAAGTGGAGCTGAGTCTGCGCGAAGCCATTGGCAACGAAGTAAAGGTGGCCTACAAAAAGGGCGGCAAGGGCACATTGACCCTGCACTTTTATTCCGATGAACAGCTGGCGGCCTTTGCAAATCTTCTGGGCCGGTACAAAAAAGAAGAAACCTGATCCGGCCAAAGGCCGAAGATGCGCCGCTGTTTGCCGGTACAGAAAAAGATACGCCTTGCAGAACAAATTTATAACGTTACTGCGAGAAATAATAAACAAAATGGGATGAAGGAGAGAATTACCTGTGTTAGATTTACGCTTTGTTCGGGAAAATCCCGAAGCCGTCAAGGAAAACATCCGCAAGAAATTCCAGGATTCCAAGCTGCCCCTGGTGGACGAAGTGATTGCTCTGGACGCCGAGAACCGTGCCGCTCAAACCGAGGCCAACACTCTGCGCTCCCAGCGCAACAGTCTGTCCAAGCAGATCGGTATGCTGATGGGCCAGGCTAAGAAGGACCCCAGCAAGGCTGCCGAGGCTGAAGCTGTAAAGGCACAGGTTTCCGCTCAGGCCGACCGCCTGAAGGAGCTGGAGGCCAAGGAAGCAGAGCTGGATGAGAAGATCCGTCATATCATGATGGTTATTCCCCAGATGATTGATCCCAGCGTGCCCATCGGCCCCGATGACAGCGCCAACGTGGAAGTACAGCGCTTCGGCGAGGCTGCCGTGCCCGATTTCGAGGTGCCCTATCACACCGATATCATGGAGCGCTTTGACGGCATCGACCTGGATGCTGCCCGCCGCGTGGCCGGCAACGGTTTCTACTACCTGCAGGGCGACATTGCCCGCCTGCACGAAGCAGTGCTGGCTTATGCCCGCGACTTTATGATCGACAAGAAGGGCTTCACCTATGTGATTCCTCCCTTTATGATCCACGGCAACGTGGTGGAAGGCGTTATGAGCTTTGCCGATATGGAAAGCATGATGTACAAGATCGAGGGTGAGGATCTGTATCTGATCGGCACCAGCGAGCACAGCATGATCGGCAAGTTCATTGACCAGATCATCCCCGAGGACCAGCTGCCCCAGACCCTGACCAGCTACAGCCCCTGCTTCCGCAAGGAGAAGGGTGCTCACGGCATCGAGGAGCGCGGCGTATACCGCATCCACCAGTTCGAGAAGCAGGAAATGATCGTGGTCTGCCGTCCCGAGGAAAGCGCCGAATGGTACGACAAGCTGTGGAAGAACAGCGTAGAGCTGTTCCGCAGCCTGGATATTCCCGTGCGTCAGCTGGAGTGCTGCTCCGGTGACCTGGCCGACCTGAAGGTTAAGAGCTGCGACATCGAGGCATGGAGCCCCCGTCAGCAGAAGTACTTCGAGGTTTGCTCCTGCTCCAACCTGGGCGATGCACAGGCCCGCCGCCTGAAGATCCGCATCAAGGGTGCCGACGGCAAGAACTACCTGGCTCACACCCTGAACAACACCTGCGTGGCTCCGCCCCGTATGCTGATCGCCCTGCTGGAGAACAACCTGCAGGCCGACGGCTCCGTGCTGATCCCCAAGGTTCTGCAGCCCTACATGGGCGGCAAGGAAAAGCTGGTGCCCAAGCACTAAGTTTTTCGGCTCATTGATTTTGCGCAGCGCCTCTTTTCCGCAGGGAAAGGGGCGCTTTTTTTAAAAAGCCCTTCCGGCAGGGGATAAAAGCCCGCAAAACAGGATATTCTAAGCGCAGAAGAATTTTTTTGAAAAATGTTAAAATTTTATGCCGAGAATGCTTGACAATAAGGCCTATATCGCATATAATAGATACTACGCTGATTCAGCGAGAGAACGTATATGGCGGTATAGCTCAGTTGGCTAGAGCATTCGGTTCATACCCGAAGTGTCACCGGTTCGAATCCAGTTACCGCTACCAAATATACAGAGTTTCGCTAAGATACTTGGGGGCGTTCGCAATAGCGGACGAAGTAGCTTGTTGTTTTAGCAAAACTCTGTATTTTTAAGGCCCGTTGGTCAAGCGGTCAAGACATCGCCCTTTCACGGCGGTAACCCGGGTTCGATTCCCGGACGGGTCACCAAAAGAACGGCAGATTCCTGCAAAAGGAACCTGCCGTTCTTTCTTTTTTCCGGCAGACAAATTCTGATAAAAAGCCCCGCCCAAAAAGGTTCACACAGAGCCTTCGGGCGGGGCTTATTTTTTATCGCAGCAAAGCAATCATCCGGCCAGAGCGCGGTCAGCCAGAGCGGCGGCATCGGCAGCAATCCAGTCGGCACCAGCGGCTTCCAGCTCCTGCCGGCCGCGGAAGCCCCACAGAACGCCGCATACCGGCAGATGACCGTTCTTGCCGGTGAATACATCCACATCGCTGTCGCCGACAAACAGGGTGCTTGCGGGGTCTGCACCCATCTTTTCCATCAGGGCGTACAAGCCGGTGGGGTCGGGCTTGGTGGGACAGCCTGCCACCGCGCCGCGCACAAAATCAAATACGCCGGGGAAGTAGTGCTCTACCACCAGCTGTGCCAGCCGGTTCTCTTTATTGCTCAGCACACCCATCTGCACACCGGCGGCCTTCAGCCGGGCAAGGGCATCGGCAATGCCGGGATAGGGTGCGGTTTTGTCCTCTTTATGGGCGGAATAGCGGGCGCTGAACATCTCCAGTGCGCGGGCCAGCACTTCCTCCGAGCGGTGCTCCGGCGGCGTAAAGCGCTCTACCAGCTTGGGAATGCCGTTGCCTACAAAGTGCTTGTAGGCATCCACCGGGTGGGTGGGCCAGCCATTTTGGGCACACACCCAGTTGCCTGCATCGGCCAAATCGTCGATGGTGTTCAGCAGAGTGCCGTCCAGATCAAAGATCACGGATTGGAACATAAAAAAACTCCTTTGATATAAAATTGGCCCCGAACACAAAGGTCGGGGCCAAAAACAACCGATTACAGCGGCAGATGCAGCCTTTGTGCGCAGACCAGCGTCATGCTGCGCACCCGCACCTGACGGTGAAAGGGCATCCGCAGACGCAGAGTACAGCGGCCTCGGGCCTCACTGAAGGGGGTCTGCCAGGTGCCAAAGGAAACATCCTTGGTGAATACGCACACACTGTGCATGGTAAAGCCCCGCACATAGCGTGCGGTCAGAACGCCGCTCTCAGCGCACCAGGCGTCCTCGATGAAAAAGGCCTGAGCGTGGATGAACACCAGAACCAGCAGAACCAGTGTCAGCAGCAGAAAGAAAGGGGCAAGCGTTGGCAGCCGCCACCCCGCCACACAGAACAGCACCCAGGAGCACAGCAGCAGGGTGCCGGGGATGGCCAGAAACGCAGGGATGCTGCGCCCGCTGGTGCGGGCGGGATGATCGCCGGGCCGGGGAATGCGAAACTCCGGCATCAGCTGTTCCAGCAGCCGCTCCTGACCGTGGCCGTACACCAGAACCGGAATGTCACCGCCGTTGTAGCTGCCCGCAGAAAGATATACCGGATACCGCCGCAGTACGCGGGCGGCCAGGGTTGTGCGCACATCGCACACCGTGACAGCGCCGGCGCGCACGCGGGTCTGGCGCAGGGAGAACAGACCGCCTTCGGACAGAATGACGCCGCCGTGCCGGGATACCGAGAACCGGGCCGTGCGCAGCAGGCTGCGCACCAGGCTCAGGCAGCTGAGCAGCAGCAGGGCTGTAAAAAGCCAGGCAATGCCCGCGGGCAGAAAGTGTTCCACCAACCGCTCCAGCAGGGTCAGATTCTGCATGGTCACATTGCTGAAGGTCATCTGCCAGTTGCGGGGAAGAACCTCGCCCAGCGTCATGCGGGTCTGGCGCAGGGTGAACCAGGCCAGCGCCGCAGTGGTCATCAGGTTGGCGCTGAGCATTACCAGGCTCAGCCGCTGTGCGCCGGTGGGCCGGAAAAAGCTGGTGGCCCCGCCGGAAGGCATCAGATCCTCGGCCAGAGCAGCGGCTTGCGATTTGGACAGATAAAAAGTGGCCTTGGGCAGTGAAGCGCCCTTGGCCAGATAGACCGTGACCCGGGTGGCTCCCACAAGGCGCAGCAACACGGTACGGCGCAGCTCCACCACCGCAATCTGGCTGGGGGTCAGGGTGCGGGTGCGATGCAGCACAATTCCGGTGCGCAGGGTGAGTGCGCCGTTTTGCAGCTTCCAGCCGCCCCGCAGCCAGACCAGCCAGGCGGCCAGCGTCAGGGTGATGGCAAGAGCAAGCTCCTGCATCAGGGCCGTGTACAGGCTGGGCAGGTCAAAGTCCAACAGGGCCTTGACCAGAGGAATCAGGCACACGATCAGAGATTTCTGTATGAATTTTAACGAGTAGATTACATGAAAATGCCGAAATTCACTCATGCGCCGGCCTCCCGCTGGAACAGGGCGCTCAGCTGGATGGCTTCTACGTTGCTCAAAGCGGGCAGAACCAGCACGCGGCCGCTGGTGTGGATGATCAGCGTACAGCAGTGAAACAGATGCATCAGGGGGCTTTCCAGCCGGGTGATGCCGGTAACGAACCGCAGCGGAAGCCGCCAGGTGCACTTGAACAGCACACCGCAGCTCACGTTCAGCTGTCCGGCGCGGGCGCTGCCCCGCAGGGTGCGGCCCACGGCCTGGCCCAGCAGCACAGAGAGCGCCAGCCATATAAGCAGAAAAACAATACCGGCGTATTGGCTTTGCCAAAAGATAAATGGGCAGCACAGCAGTCCCGGCAAGCTCAGCCAGAAGCTGAGCAGCAGCGGGGCACAGGGATGCAGCCTAAAATCCATGAGTCAGGCCTCCTAGAGTTGGGCGATTAAAGCCCCCAGTCGGTGGCAAGGGTGTGAAAGGCAGTGTCTTTGGCCAGGGTCAGCACGCGGTCGCCGGGCAGCAGGGTGGTGTTGCCGCGGGGAACAATCAGTTCGTTGTCGCGGGTAACCGAAATCACCACAGTGTCGGCGGGCATCTGAATTTCCTTCAGCTCCTGGCCGCGATACTTAAAGTCATCGGGAATCAGAATTTCGGTCAGGCTGGCGGTGCCGCCGGCCAGGCTCAGCAGCTGCTGAATGGCAGCGGTTTCCACCTCGCGCTCCAGCAGACGGGCCAGATTGTCCGTGCTGGAAACCGGAATATCCACACCCAGCGATTTCAGAACCTGGGCATTTTTGGGGTTGTTGACGCGTGCCACCGTTTTTTTCACGCAAAACACCTTTTTGGCCAGCTGGCAGGCAATCAGGTTGGTTTCGTCGTTGCCGGTAACAGCAACCAGGGTGGAGGATTCGCCGCAGCCGGCAGCTTCCAGAACTTCCAGAGAGGTGCCGTCACCGCAGAGCACCGGAATATCCAGACGATTGGCCACACGCTCGCAGAAATGCGGCTGGGACTCAATGACAGTGGGACGATGACCGTGCTCCAGCAGGGTTTTGGCCATGTAAAAACCAACCTTGCCGCCGCCCACAATACAGATGTTCATTTTTTTATTCTGTTCGCTCATGCCTGGGTACCTCCGCTCGTCAGATCAGATAAGGCAGCCTGAACAGTCAGGTCGGTGGGGCACACGGTATCCAGCTGGAACTGCTCACGGAAGGTGCGGTTCAGGCCGGGGTCGGAAACGCGGGCCACAGCTTTCTGTACGTGGAAAATGTCCCGGGCAATCTGTGCCACCATGATGTTGATGTTGTCGTTATCGGTAACGGCAGCCACCGCATCGCAGGTTTCCAGACCGGCCTTGCGCAGTACGTCCACGTCAATGGGAACACCCACAACAGCCACGCCGGCAAAGTCGTAGTCATCAAATTCAGACAGCCGCTTCAAGCTGTCCACGTCGTCGTCCAATACGGCCACATCGTGACCGGCCTCATCCAGTTCGCGCACCAGGTTGGCGCCCACGCGGCCGCAACCTACTACCAGGATATTCATAGGAAAAGTTCCTCCTGTATATGATTATGATACAAATAAAACGTTCCATACGGAAGCATCATCCTATTATACTCTCACCCTGCGCGAAAACGCAAGTAAAGTGAGGCAGGAACCGCTTGGAAACGCAGAGAACTATGCTATAATAAGCAGGAATGATTTTTGCCGCCGGGAGAGAGCGCCCGGCGGGCCGGATCAGAGAGGAGAACCTTAGATGATAGAAATCTTAAAAGCCGCCCTGATGGGCATTGTGGAAGGCATTACCGAGTGGCTGCCCGTCAGCAGTACTGGCCATATGATTCTGCTGGAACAGCTGGTGCATTTTCAGCTGTCCGATGCCTTTATGGAGATGTTCCGTGTAGTGATTCAGCTGGGTGCCATCTTGGCCGTGGTGGTGCTGTACTTTGATAAGCTGTGGCCCTTCAGTGCAAAGCGTGAGCAGCACTATATTAAAAAGAATGTCTGGGCGCTGTGGTTCAGGATTCTGGTGGCCTGCGTGCCCGCCGCCGTGCTGGGTCTGCTGCTGGATGACTGGATGGATGAGCACCTGTACAACTACTGGGTGGTTGCAGCCATGCTGATTGTATATGGTCTGCTGTTCTTCCTGGTGGATAAGGAGCGCCGGCCCCGCATCACCAAAATGAGCCAGCTCACCTATAAGGATGCCTTTATCATCGGCGTGTGGCAGGTACTTGCGCTGATTCCCGGCACCAGCCGTTCGGGCGCCACCATCATCGGCGGCCTGCTGCTGGGTGCCAGCCGTCCGCTGGCCGCACAGTTTACCTTTTATCTGGCCATTCCGGTCATGTTCGGAGCCAGCGGCCTGAAGCTGGTCAAGTTCTTTGCGGCCGGTGCTGCGCTTACCGGCATGGAAATCGGTGTGCTGCTGGTGGGCATGATTGTGGCATTTGCAGTCAGCTTGCTGGCCATCGGCTTTTTGATGAATTATGTAAAAAAGCACAGTTTCAAGGTGTTCGGCTGGTATCGCATCGCCCTGGGCGTGCTGGTGCTGGCTGTGGGCGGCGTGCAGCTGGTGCTGAACTGATCGCCTGATTGTTAAAAAGAGAGGGAAAGTATTATGAGCATTCGTATCGGAATTATGGGGTATGGCAACTTGGGCCGCGGCGTGGAGTGCGCCCTGCGGCAGAATCCGGACATGGAACTGGCAGCGGTGTTCAGCCGCCGCGGTCCGTCGGCCGTGACACCGCTCACCGCCGGTGTGCCGGTGTATTTTGCAGCTGACGCAGCCGGCCACAAGGACGAAATCGACGTGATGATCCTGTGCGGCGGTTCCGCCACCGACCTGCCCACCCAGACCCCTGAATTTGCCCAGTGGTTCAACGTGGTGGACAGCTACGACAATCACAGCTGCATTCCGCAGCACTTTGCAGACGTGGACAAAGTCTGCCGCGCCGCCGGCACCGTGGGTGCCATTTCGGTGGGCTGGGACCCGGGTCTGTTCTCGCTGGCCCGCATCTATGCCGGTGCCGTGCTGCCCCAGGGTGAAACCTACACCTTCTGGGGCCGCGGTGTCAGCCAGGGCCATTCCGACGCCATCCGCCGCATTGAAGGCGTAGCGGATGCCCGGCAGTATACGGTTCCGGTGCCCGCAGCGCTGGAAGCTGTGCGCAGCGGCAGCCAGCCCCAGCTGACCACCCGGGAAAAGCACACCCGTGAGTGCTTTGTGGTGGCAAAGCCGGGCGCGGATAAGGCCCGCATCGAGCAGGAAATCAAGACCATGCCTGCCTATTTTGCAGACTATGACACCACCGTGACTTTTATCAGCCAGGAAGAGCTGGATCGGGATCACAAGGAGCTGCCTCACGGCGGCAGTGTAATCCGCAGCGGCAAGACCGGCTGGCAAGAGGAGCATCATCAGGTGGTGGAGTTCCATCTGGATCTGGACTCGAACCCCGAGTTTACCAGCAGTATGCTGGTGGCCTGTGCCCGTGCGGTGTACCGTCTGGCCCAGCAGGGCGAGAGCGGCTGCCGCACCGTGCTGGATATTCCGCCGGTTCTGTACAGCGCCCAGAGCCCCGAAGAGCTGCGCAAAAAGCTGCTGTAAGCAAAAGCTGGGCAGCCCGGCGGGAGCAGCGCTTTCAAAACATAAAAAATAAAAACAGCCGGAGAAGTATTCTCCGGCTGTTCTTTGCTGTTTTTAAGAGGTTATCGGATGACCTTCAGCTCATAGCTGCGGGTGCCCAGACCGATTTTTTCGGCGTGCTCCAGACAGGTCTGCCAGTGGGTGTTGGGACTGGTGTTGGCAAAGTGATCGCCGTGGTCGCAGAAGTGGGGATCGGCCATGTGATCGCTCAGCAGGCTGCCGGGCAGGGGCTGCTGTGCAAGACAGGCATCCACACAGGCCTCATCCAGAGCCACCGGGTCAAAGCTGGCGAACATACCGATATCCGGCAGAATGGGCGCATCGTTTTCGCCGTGGCAGTCGCAATAGGGAGAAATATCCATCACCAGACTGATGTGGAAGTGCGGGCGGCCATCCACCACAGCCTTGGCGTACTCGGCCATTTTGCAGCACAGTTCGTCGTTGGCGCTGCTGACGGGGTTGTAGATGGCATCAAAGTTGCAGCGGCCCAGGCAGCGGCCGCAGCCCACGCACTTGTCCTGATTGATAACAGCCTTGCGGTTTTCATCAAGGGAGATGGCGTCCTGACCGCAGTCCTTGGCGCAGCTGCCGCAGCCGCGGCAGCGTTCGGTTTTGACCATGGGCTTGCCGCTGTGGTGCTGTTCCATTTTGCCGGCACGGCTGCCGCAGCCCATGCCGATGTTTTTGATGGCACCGCCGAATCCGGTGGATTCGTGGCCCTTAAAGTGGGACAAACTGATAAAGACATCCGCATCCATGATGGCCCGGCCGATCTTGGCGGATTTCAGGTATTCGCCGCCCTGAATGGGAACCTCCACATCATCGGTGCCCTTCAGGCCGTCGCCGATCAGAATCTGGCAGCCGGTGGAGAAGGGGGAAAAGCCGTTTTCGTAAGCGGCCTCAATGTGTTCCAGTGCGTGCTTGCGGCGGCCCGCATACAGGGTGTTGCAGTCGGTCAGGAAGGGAATACCGCCCAGACTTTTTACAACATCTGCCACAACCTTTGCGTAGTTGGGGCGCAGAAAGGTCAGGTTGCCGGGCTCACCAAAGTGCATTTTAATGGCAACAAATTTGTTTTCCATGTCAATCTGGCCGATGCCGGCGGTGCGGATCAGCTTTTCCAGTTTCTTTAAAAGATTGGTGCCGGGCAGGGCACGCAGGTCGGTAAAATAAACGGTGGACGGCTGCATATAGGAACTCCTTTGCTTTATGTGTGAAGCTTCGATCAATGAATCAGATATATCATAAACCATATTATTCGGTCCGTAAAGGGTACAGCGCAAAAGGTTTAAGTTGATTGGTTTCGACATGGACTGCAAAGCGAGCGGGATGTATACTAAAATATCATGGAAAATACCGCATTGCGGGGCTGATCAGGAAAAAGGAGGGGTATCCCTATGGAAGAGATCCGCCAACATTATGAGAGAAAGCGCCAGAATCTTCAGCGCAAACTGGAGCGCATCAATGCCCGGGAGCAGAAGGCTCTGGCACGTTTGGAAAATCGGCGCCAGCGGGGCAAAGCTGCGGCGGTCAGCGTAAATCGCGGGATCAACTGGTTCAATCTGTTCTGGGTGTTTTTTATCTGCTGCTTTCTGGGCGTGGTGGTGGAAACCATCTTTGTGTTTGTGCGCACCGGTCATTATATGCAGCGTACCGGCCTTGTTTGGGGCCCGTTCAACCTGATTTACGGCAGCGCTGCGGTGCTGCTGACCCTGTGCCTGCGACATTTTCAGGGCAAAAACGACCGCTGGATTTTTGTGGGCGGCGCTGTTCTGGGCGGCACCTTTGAGTATTTTTGCAGCTGGCTTCAGGAAACCGTTACCGGCACGGTAAGTTGGGATTACAGCGAGCTTACCTTTAACCTGAACGGACGCATCAACCTGCTGTACTGCTTCTTCTGGGGCGTACTCAGTCTGGCGTGGGTCAAAGAGCTGTATCCCCGCATTTCCGGCTGGGTGCAGCGGCATCTGGCCAATCGCTGGGGCGTAGCCATGGCCTGGGTGCTGGCAGCCTTTATGCTGGTAAACAGTCTGGTCAGCGGCGGCGCTGTGCTGCGCATGGCGCAGCGGTACGAGGGCGTGCCCGCCACCAGTGCCTGGCAGCAGGCTATGGACGAGCACTTCCCGGACGAACGGCTCCGGCAGATCTATCCCAGCATGGTACATACCAGTTAACACAATGCAAAAACCCCCGGCACAGTTTTTACACTGTGCCGGGGGTTTTGTACGTTCTGCCAAAAAACTTTGGAATTAATGCCAAAGTGAACGGAGTTTATTTGGTCATTTTATCAAACAGATCCACCATTTCGGCAATTTTTTCATTGGCGTTCTGGGCCTCCACCGCGTCGGTGACGCAGTGGGCCAGATGCGCCCGCAAAATTTCCCGGTTGGCTTTTTTCAAAATGGCCTGCGCCGCCATAATCTGATTCACAATGTCCAGACAGTAGCGGTCCTCGTCCACCATGCGCAGCACGCCGTCCAGCTGGCCGCGGGCTGTTTTAAGCAGCTGGGAAATTTGCGCAGAATCCGCCTGCATTATTCCACACCCACTACGGTGTAGCCGGCCTCGGTGACAGCCTTGGTCAGCAGATCCACGTCAAAATCGGCGGGGCACTCGCAGGTGGCGGTGCCGGCTTCCAGATTTACGGTGGCCTGTACGCCTTCCAGAGCGTTCAGGGCCTTGTCCACATGGGCCTGGCAGTGCATACACATCATGCCTTCAATTTTCAAAGTCTTTGTCATGGTAGTTGCTCCTTCTTTCTTAGCTTTCTTTTTGCGTTTATGATCGTGTTTGGTGCTGTGAACGTCCAGCAGATTCAGCCGCAGGGCGTTGGTGACCACACAGAAACTGGAAAGGCTCATGGCAGCGGCGCCGAACATCGGGTTCAGCTTCAGGCCCCAGATGGGGAACAGCAGACCCGCTGCCAGAGGAATGCCGATGGAGTTGTAGAAGAACGCCCAGAACAGGTTTTCGTGGATGTTCTTCAGCACACCCCGGCCCAGACGGATGGCGGCAGGCACATCCAGCAGATCGCTCTTCATCAGAACCACGTCGGCGGCGTCGATGGCCACATCCGCACCGGCCCCGATGGCAATGCCCACATCGGCGCGGGTCAGAGCGGGTGCGTCGTTGATGCCGTCGCCCACCATGGCCACGCGGCCGGTTTTGGACAGGCGGCGCACTTCGGCTTCCTTGCCGGCGGGCAGAACGTCGGCAATCACCTCGTCCACGCCCACCTGACGGCCGATGGCATTTGCGGTGCGCCGGTTATCACCGGTCAGCATGACCACGCGCACGCCCATGCCCTGCAATTCGCGGATGGCCTGTGCACTGGTGGGCTTGACCACATCGGCCACAGCCACCAGACCCAGCAGCATATCGCCGCGGGCAAAGTAAAGGGGTGTTTTGCCCTCTTCGGCCAGACGCTGGCCTTCCTCAGCCAGCTGACCGGATGCGCCCACAAAGGCGGCGTTGCCGCCGGTAACGGATGCGCCGTCCAGTGTGCCCCGCAGACCGTGGCCCGGCAGAGCCTGGAAGTCATCGGCGGGGGTAACGGTCAGGTTCTGCTCCTGTGCATAGGCAAGAATGGCCTTGGCCAGAGGATGCTCACTCTTGGCTTCCAGCGCGGCAGCCAGACCCAGCAGCTCGGATTCGCTCACGCCGGGGGCAGTGAGAATGTCGGTGACTTTGGGTTCACCGGCGGTTACAGTGCCGGTTTTGTCCAGTACAACGGTGTCCACACGGCCGGTGGATTCCAGACTGGCGGCGGTTTTAAACAGAATGCCGCTGCGGGCACCCTGACCGCTGCCCACCATGATGGCCACAGGCGTGGCCAGACCCAGTGCGCAGGGGCAGCTGATGACCAGCACGCTGATGCCGCGGGCCAGTGCAAAGCTGAAATCGTAACCGGCCAGCAGCCAGCCAATGGTTGCAAGGATGGCAATGGTGATGACGGTGGGCACAAAGACGGCGCTCACCTTGTCGGCGATCTGGGCGATGGGGGCCTTGGTGGCGGCGGCATCCTGCACCATGTGGATGATCTGGCTCAGGGTGGTGTCCTGCCCCACGCGGGTAGCGCGGCAGGTCAGGAATCCGCTCTGGTTGATGGTGGCGGCGGAAACGCCGTCGCCGGATGCCTTGTCCACCGGCAGGCTTTCACCGGTGAGGGCGGCCTCGTTCACGGCGCTTTCGCCCTCCAGAACCACACCGTCCACGGGGATGCTCTCGCCGGGACGCACTACAAAAACATCGTCGGTGCGAACTTCCTCAATGGGAACCTCCACCTGTGCGCCGTCCCGCACCAGCGTGGCGGTTTTGGGAGCCAGACGCATCAGACTGCGCAGAGCGTCGGTGGTTTTGCCCTTGCTGCGGGCTTCCAGCATTTTGCCCACACTGATCAGGGTCAGAATCATGGCAGAAGCTTCAAAGTACAGATCATTGCGGTAGGTCATGACCCGTTCCATGTCGCCGTGGCCCAGACCCCAGCTGATCTGGAACAGTGCAAAAATGCCGTACACCAGCGATGCACCGGAACCCAGCGCCACCAGCGCGTCCATGGTGGGCGAGCGGTGCAGCATACTGCGGAAGCCGTTGACAAAGAAGCTCTGGTTGATAATCAGAACCGGAACGGTCAGAATCAGCTGAACCAGCGCAAAGCTGGCGGCGTTTTCGGGCCCGTCCAGAAAAGAGGGCAGATGCAGCCCCACCATGTGACCCATGGTGACGTACATCAGCGGAATCAGAAAGCAAAGGGACGCAATCAGCCGCTTGCGGATGCGGGGCGTGGTGGTATCTGCCAGCATATCCTCGCCGGGGGCGGCAGCTGCGGCCTGACCGTTCTGGGGCTTGGCGCCGTAGCCGGCTTCCTCCACGGCCTTTACAATGTCGGCGGCGGTAACGCTGGCGTCGGCATCCACAGACATACTGTTGGTCAAAAGACTCACAGTGCAGCTTTTTACACCGGGCACGCCGTTAACCGCCTTTTCCACATGAGCACTGCACGCACTGCAGGTCATGCCGGTAACGGAATATTGTTCCATAGTAACCTCCTTTTGAAAACCCCGGACAGGCGGAGCAGCAAGCGGAAAAGCGGTTCGCCTGCACCCCACCCCCAGGGGGGTGTCTACGTGATACAAAATACCACAGCCCAGGCGGAATGTCAACGGGTTTGCCCTCTGCTTTGGAACTTTGTCACCAAAGCAGGATACAAAGTTTGTGAGGTTTGCTGAAAAGCGGAAGGCCCCTCTTTTAAAAGGGTGGCTGCAAGCCAATAAAAAATACCCGCTTTGCCCGGGAAAAGGCAAAAACGGGTATCGTTGGGATTAAAAAAGATCCGGGGGCAGCAGGATGTCCTCTTTGGGTACCCTGGCCCAGTCGAAATCCGCAATCAGGCTTTCGGCTGTGCGGGGGGCGGGTTCGGGCTGCTGCCCCGCCAGAAAGGCCAGACGGCCCACAATTTCGGGGCTCGAGTAGCGGCTGCGCAGCTGTTCCAGACTCACGTCACCATCCCGCTTGGAAAGACGGCGGCCGTCCGGGGCCAGCAGCAGCGGCAGATGGTAAAATTCCGGAGCCTGCAAGCCCAGCAGCTTATAAAGGTACAGCTGCCGGGGTGTGCTGAACAGCAGATCCGCACCCCGCACCACCTGCGTTACGCCCATGGCGGCATCGTCCACCGTTACAGCCAGCTGATAGGCGAATACCCCGTCCGACCGGCGCAGAATAAAATCGCCGCAGTCCCGGAACAGGTTTTCAGCATAGCGGCCCATGTGTCCGTCGGTGAAGCTCCACACCTCGTCGGGAATCATCAGGCGGGTGGCAGGGCTGCGCTGTTTGCGGCGCAGGGCACGCTCTTCCTCGCTCAGATGGCGGCAGGTGCCGGGGTAGATGGCCTGCCCATCCGACCGATGGGGGGCGCTGGCGGCGTGTACCTGTGCGCGGCTGCAAAAACAGGGGTACAGCAGGCCCAGCGCGTCCAGCTGATCCAGCGCCTGCTGATAAACAGCGGTGCGCTCGCTCTGGTAATAGGCCGGGCCGCCGGCGCTGCCGCCTTCGTCCCACACAAGCCCCAGCCAGGCAAGATCCTCCTCCAGCTGGTCGGCAAAGTGCCGGGGGCAGCGTTCCGGGTCCAGATCCTCAATGCGCAGAACCACCCGGCCGCCGGCGCTGCGGGCGCTCAGCCACGCCAGCAGACTGCACAGCAGATTTCCCAGATGCATCCGCCCCGAAGGGCTGGGGGCAAAGCGCCCCACCACGGGCTGGGATGTCTGGGGGTTCAGTGTCGTTTCCATTGCTTGCAAAGCTCCTTTTGTTCCGGGGTTATGCGCCGGCTTTCCCGCATTTTTTGCAGGGCCTTGTTCCAGGTGAAGTCATCCAGAGATGCGGCTTCCATGGCCCGCAGGGTGGGCTCAAAAGCCACGGCGGCACAGTCGGCATAGCACCAGGCCCGGGCCATCCGGGCATAAAAGGCCGGACAGCGGGCGGTGTGCAGGGCGGCGAGAACAGCATCCAGCGTGTCGGGTGCAGCCCAGTGCCGCAGCAGCACCACGCCAAAGCGGCAGATGAATTCCTCCGGGCGTTCGGCGCACGCCAAAGCCAGACTGAAATATTCCTCTTTGTATAATTTATCTGTTTTCAACGAAGAGCAGAACGTGTCACAACTGCACCAGTCGCAAAGAAAGGGGATATAAGCGCGAATCAGCGCAAAATATTCCTCTTTTTCCACGCGGCCCGCCAAAAGCCCGATGACCATGCCCCGCAGTAAAAGTTCCTCAAAGGTTTCATCCGGACAGGCAAATTCCACCCGCCAGTTTCCCTTTGCCAGTGCGCTTGCCCGCTTGCGCAGCAGCGGCAGACGCACGCCCATCAGATTTTCCACACCGGGACACAGTTTCTGTTGAAAACTTTGGTACTCAGGCTCGGCAGCAGCCGCAAGCTCTGCACACAGTGTGTCGGTCATAATCGGCTCCTCAGCCCAGAGTGTAAGCGCCGTCGGCCGTGCAGGTTACGGCTGCGCTGTAAAATGCAGTGCAGGCGGTCAGCAGATATTCGGGGTCCTTGGCGCCGGCGGTTTCAATGCAGGCGTGCATGGCCAGCTGGGGCAGACCCACATCCATCATGGGGATGCTGACCTGTGCGCTCAGCAGATTGCCCAGCGTGCTGCCGCCGGGCATATCGGCGCGGTTGGTAAAGCGCTGTACCGGAACCTGAGCCTGCTTGCAGATCTGGGTGAACAGAGCACCGGTCAGGCCGGTGGTGGTGTATTTCTGGCTGGCGTTGTACTTGAGCACCACACCGCCGTTCAGGGCAACAAGGGCATTGGGGTCGGCCTTGTCGGTCCAGTTGGGATGCTGTGCATGGGCGTTGTCGGCGCTCAGCAGCAGGCTGTTGGCCAGTGCTGCATGATGCTGCTGGGCGGTTACGCCGCAGGCGCTCTCCACACGGGCCATCACGTCCGGCAGGAAGGTGCCCTGTGCGCCCTGGCGGGTGCCGCTGCCCACTTCTTCGTTGTCAAACATACACCACACGTTGACCATGCCATTGGCAGGGGCTGCGGCCAGGAAGCCGCCCAAAGTGCCCCATGCACATTCCAGATCGTCCAGACGGGGGCCCTGAATCAGCTCGTTGGCACCGCCCAGCAGAACGGTGTTCTGGCGGGGGCACAGGGTCAGATCGGTGTCCACCACGTCCTCGGCGGCAACGCCCAGCTGCTGAGCCACCAGCTCGGTCAGGCTGGGGCCGCCCTCCAGACCGTACAGCGGCTGCATATCCCGCTGAGGATTCAGCTCGCGGCCGCTGTTGATGCTGCGCTCCATGTGAATGGCCAGGCTGGGAATGGTGAGCAGATCCCGATCCAGAAAGACCAGACGGCTTTCAATGCCGGTTTCGGTGCGCACCAGTGCACGGCCGGCCACCGTCAGGGGACGGTCCATCCAGCTGGCGGCGATCATTCCGCCGTAGCCTTCCACCGGCAGGCGCACCATGCCGCAGGGATTGCTCCCGGCCCAGGCATCGGCCTTGACCCGGTAGGTGGGGCTGTCGGAATGGCTGGCAGCCATGCGCCAGCCGGACAGTTCGCCCCGGGGCATCCGGAATGCAATGATGCTGCTCTGGTTGCGGGTGGTGTAGTAGCCCTTGCCCGGCTCCAGATTCCAGATGCTGCTCTCTTCAAGGCTTGTAAAGCCCGCGTCCTGCAAACGACGGGCGGCGCTGGTCACCGCGTGGAAGGGACTGGGGCTGTGATCGAGAAAATCCGCAAGATCTTTAAAATGCTGGCTCATAAAAAAGCCCTCCTTTATAATAAGTGTTCTTTACACCGGATAAATCAAATTCAAAAGCGACATAAATCCGCTGTGCTGTTCGTTTTTCATTATAAGCCTGGCGGGGCCGGGGCGCAAGCAAAAAGGCCCCCGGCGCAGCATCCGCACAAAGGCGGAAACCGGCCGGGGGCCTCAGAGGGATGAAATCGGGAAAAAGCAGGGCAAAGGGCATCGGGCTTACGAACGCTTTTGACTGCACACAGCGCGGGACAGCCAGTTCCGGCCCTCCACCAGCCGGCTCACCAGCATGGCGGCAATGGTGTCGCCGGTGGCGTTGATGCAGGTTGCGGGGGCATCCACCAGAACACCGATGGTGGCAATGATGGGAAAGGCCTCCGGCGGGAAACCGTAAACGGATACGATCAGCATTTCGCCCACAAGGCCGCCGCCGGGCACACCGCTCATCACCACGCCGCTGAAAATGGCAATCAGCAGGGCGGTAATCAGGGTTCCGGGGCTGGTAAAGTCCTGCCCGAATACGCCGAACAGGAAGGAAATCTTCAGAATACCGCTGAACACAGTGCCGTCCATGTGCATGGTAGCGCCCATGGGCAGCACAATGTCACGCACATCGTCGGGCACACCGATGGCGCGGCAGGCATCCACGTTTACCGGAATGGTGGCCACACTGCTTTGCGTGGCAAGGCTGGTCAGGGTAGGGGGCAGAATGTTTTTCAGCATCCGGCGTACCCCCTCGCGCCCGCCGGCAAGAAAAGCATAGAAGGGGAAGAAGAGGATAAAATATCCCGCGCACAGCGGCAGATAAATCAGCAGAGCGCGGCCGTAGTCGCTTAGGATGGACACACCCAGATCGCCCACAAGGCCCGCAAAATAGGCACCCAGACCAATGGGGGCGTACCACATGACCAGATCCACCATCTTCATGACCACGCGGGACAGATTTTCCAGCAGCCGGGCCACCGGACTGTCGGCACCGCCGCAGCTGGATACGCAGAAGCCGAACAGAATACTGAAAACAATCAGTGCCAGCATATGGCTGCGGCTGAGCAGCAGCGGGAAGTCGTTCACCGAAACGGCGTCCACAATCATCGAGCCGATGCTCTGTTTCTGGGCCAGCTCCGCCGCTTCCAGAGCGATGTGGGTGCCCTGTGCAGGCGGGAATGCAGTGACCACCGCCAGAATGATGAGGCCGGCCACAAGGCCCGTGCCGAAAAAGACCAGCAGCGTGCAGCCCAGAATCCGCCCCAGGCGTTTTGCGCTGACCATATGCCCCACGGCGTTGCTCAGGGAAACGAACACCAGCGGAACCACAATGCAGAACATCAGATTGAGAAAGAGATCCCCCAGCGGGGACAGAGCCTTGGAAAACTCGGGGGCCAGAACGCCCAGAATGCAGCCTGCGGAAATGCCGATCAGCAGGCTCAGCAGCAGACGGTATTGCTGCCAAAAACTTTTTTTGGTACCGGACATAGAAAAACCTCCTGGTTCGGGGGCGACACAAGACAGTGCCCCGGCACAGATTCTTACAAAATCATCATAACAGAACGAACGCGCAATGCAAGGTCTTATTTGTTGCAAAATGTTTTGGGGCGGGTTATACTTTGGTCAGAGAAAAATCCGCGCCCGAAAGGCGGGATATGAAGGGGGAAAAGCGCCGATGCAGTCGAACTGTGAATGGTGCACCAACTACTGCTGGGATGACGAGTACGAAACCTATGTCTGCGCCGTGGATCTGGACGAGGACGAGATGCTGCGTTTTTTGCAGGGCAGCAACCGATCCTGTCCCTGGTTCCAGATGGGGGACGAGTATAAGATCGTACAAAAACAGAACTGACCGTTTTTTTATCAGTAAAAGGAGGGCAGCGATATGCAGATGTATGTGGATGTGGGCGGTGTGCGCCTGTTTTGTGAAAAGCATGGGCAGGGTGCGCCGTTGATTCTGGTGCATGGCAATGGCGAGGATCACACCATCTTCGATCAGGTTCTGCCGCTGTTAAGTCAGAACTTTACCGTGTACGCGCTGGACAGCCGCGGCCATGGCCGCAGCAGCCGCACCAATTTTTATGATTACGGGCAGATGGCCGGTGACGTGGCCGAATTGATCCGGGTGCTGGATCTGGAAAAGCCGGTGTATCTGGGCTTTTCGGATGGCGGCATCATCGGCCTGATTCTGGCGTCGGAGCATCCCGGCCTGCTGAGCCGCCTGGTGGTGTGCGGTGCCAACACGGACCCCAAGGGCCTTACTGCCTTCTGTCGGTTCCAGATTCACACAGCCTGGCGGGTGACCCATGACCCCCGGCAGGAACTGATGCTTACCCAGCCGCATATCTCGCAGCAGCAGCTGGCGGATATTGCCGTGCCAACCCTGGTGCTGGCCGGTGAAAAGGACGTGGTTACCCCGGCCCATACCCAGGCCCTGGCGGCAGCCATCCCGGGGGCACGTCTGTGCATCCTTCCGGGCCAGACGCACACCGGATACGTGGTGCACAGTCCGCTGCTTTACTGGGCAGTTCAGCAGTTCCTGCTGGATGTATAACCAGCAGTTCCCGGGGCGACGGAGAGAATCATCAGAAATGGAGAGAAATTTTTTATGACAGCACAGGAACTCTGGAAGCAGTTCAGCGAAAAAAACGGGATCGCGCCCTGCCGGTATGAGGCGTGGTCTTTCGGTGAAGAGGCAGATCTGCTTGCAAAGCTGGTTGTGGATGGCGAAAAAACAGCTACCGCATCCCCGTACCCGTTATACGAACTGGAGAATGAGCCGCTGCCCCAGGTGGGCGCCTATAATATCATTCTGGATTCCCGGGACGAAGCCGTGTGCATCATTCAAACCACAAAAGTGTACGTTACACCGTTTGATGCAGTGACTTCGGAACAGGCATACAAAGAGGGCGAAGGCGATAAATCTTTGGCATATTGGCAAAAAGTACACGAGAAATTTTTTACAGAATGCCTGAAAGAAGTAGATCTGGAGTTTTCGCCCGCAATGAAAGTTGTGTGCGAGGAATTTGAAGTGGTCTATAAAGGCTGACGTCCGGGTTTCCGGGCCGCAGCAGAATAAAAAAACATTCAGGTCAGTGCCTTCACCCGCAGCCGGAAGGTACAGCTGCGGCCGCTGCCCACCGGGATGACCAGTCCTTCACCCACAAGACCGCTGAGGGCGGCATCTACCTGGGAGCGGGCAAGCCCCAGAGCGCGGGCCATCTGGCGGGCACGGCCCTGCGAATGATCCCGCAGGTAATCCAGAATGGCCTGCCGCGGTGCAGCCGCAGTGCGCGGCGCTTCGCCCCGGGGGAACATGCGCAGGGTCAGAAGGGTACTGCCCGGTGCCGGGAGCGCCAGCAGATGGGGCGGTTCCCAGCCCTGAGCTTCCCATACAGCCCGGATGCCCGGCAGACCGCTGCCGGCAGTCTGGGAGGCATCAATCCAGCGGAACAGCTCCGCCAGCAGTTCGTTGTGGGGGGTGCTTCCATGGGGCACTCCGGAATTGGTAATCAAAATACCGGAAGGCCGCCGCCGGATGGCAAGACCCTGCAAAGAGTCGTAGTCGGCACTTGTCAGGGCTGCTGCCAGCGCCTGATGCAGCGCTTCCTGAACCGGACTGCCGCCCGGAGGCTCGGGGTCGGCCAGACGGCCGCACACCTTAAAGTAAAAATCGAACAGACAGCCGCTCCAGCGGCCGTGCCCGGTGCGGATGCGCCGGGCCGAAGGCCGGGGTGCAGCAGGCTCGCAGTAGTCCAGCTGATAGTGGGGACGCACTGCGCGGATGGGCGACAGCCAGCCGAACATCAAAAGCCCGGCGGCAGTGGGATGTACCCGGTTATCGGTGCCGGGGGCGGCTGCGCCGATGCGGCGCAGAAACGACAGATGATCCAGCCGGTTCCAGGCATGATCGGGCCGCAGGCAGCGGAATACGCTGCGGTAGCGGGACACAGCCTGCCAGCAGAAGGCCGCAGGCGGAAACTGCTCCAGAACCGCACCGTCCGCCGGGCAGCGCCGGGCATCGCGCTGCATCTGATGTACCTGCTCCGGGGTAAAGCGCCAGTCGCCCTCACCGTTGCGGTAGTAGCTGCCGTGCTCGGCATCCGTGCCGATGTAGATCGGCTTTTGAAATCGGCTGGCCCGGGGCACTTCGATGGCCACAATGGGCAGGCCGCCGGTTTCCAGAATCTGCACATCGTCTGCACGCAGCAGGTTGCAGTTCACCACCCGGCAATCGTTCACCAGGGCCCAAAATTCCTCGACCAGTGCGTGGGGATCGGGCAGGGGAACCGGCTCCAGCGCTTTGGAAGGGTTTTGCTCTGCCACGCCCAGCAAAATCACGCCGCCCTCGGTGTTGGCAAAGGCAGAGTAGGTTTCCCACAGGCTTTGGGGCAGACCGCCCTGTGCCTTTTTTGCTTCGATGCGATTGTTCTCCTGATAGCGGCCTAAATCACGAAAATCCAGCATGGTGTGCCTCCCGGGGCGTGCAGCCCCGTATAAGATGTGACTGTTTTTCTCATTCTAGCATATGCAGGGGAAAAATGGCAGGGCCGGCAAATTGTAAACAACTTTAAAATATTGCGTTGACGATTAAAAAGGGCAACGCTATAATAGGGGCAGAAAAAGGGAGGGATCTGCATGACAACTCTGGAGCAGGTGCTGATGAAGCTGGAAGAGTGTCGGGGCAGTGCAATTTCCGGTCAGGCGCTGGCCCGGCAGCTGGGCGTGAGCCGCACAGCGGTGTGGAAGGCAGTGGAAGAGCTGCGGGCGCAGGGCCATATCATTCACGCCGTCCCTAACCGGGGCTACGGGCTGGATGCCGCCAGCGATGTGCTCAGTGTTGCGGGTGTGCGCTGCTGCCGGCAGCAGGACCTGCCTTTGGAAGTGTATCCGCAGATCGGCTCCACCAACAGCCGCGCAAAGGAGCTGGCCGCGGCGGGAGCACCCCATGGCACGCTGGTGGTGGCAGACAGCCAGACCGCGGGCCGAGGCCGCCGGGGCCGCAGTTTTGAAAGCCCGGCAGGCACAGGGCTGTATCTCTCCATGGTGGTGCGCAGTGTGCTGCCCATGGAGCGGGTGGTGCTGGTGACCAGTGCTGCGGCAGTGGCAGTGTGCCGTGCGGTGGAAAAAACCTGCGGCGTTTCGCTGGATATCAAGTGGGTGAACGACCTTTACCACAAGGGAAAAAAGTGCTGCGGCATCCTGACCGAAGCCGCAGCCGACCTGGAAACCGGCGGTCTGGATTATCTGGTGGTGGGCGTGGGCATCAACCTGCTGCCCCCGGCAAACGGCTGGCCCGAAGAACTGCAAAGCATTGCAGGGGCGGTGCTGCCGGCAGGGGCTTTGGTAAATCGCTGCCAGTTGGCGGCGGCCATTGCCCGGGAGCTGATGCAGGTGTGTGAAGAACTGCCCGGCGGCAGCTTTATGCAGGAGTACCGGGCCAGAAATCTGGTGCCGGGGCGGGACATTCAGATTCTGCAAAACGGAAAAAGCCGCCCTGCACACGCGGAATCCATTACGGACGAAGGGCATCTGCTGGTCACATTGCCGGACGGCAGCAGGGAAGAGGTAAACTTCGGCGAGGTGAGCGTGCGGATGCAGTAAACCGCATTCGCCGTTCTGTGCGGCGTGCACAGCAAAAAAAGTTCAAAAAAATTGGCGAAAAAAATGACGCAGCTTAACGAATATAATATTTTTTCAAACGAATTGTAGATAAATTGTGCAAATTGACCTTTACAAATTGCGAAAAATATGTATTATGTACAATAACCGAAAGGGATCCTTGGGCATTTGTGACAAAGCTGCGGACGTTGATGTATTGCGGTATAAAAGCCTTACAGGGTCAAGACTGTACGGAGTACGGTCAATGGTGGGAACAGCGAGCTGCAAATTTCCAAATGTCAGCAGGCGGAGAAGTCTGCAAACAGAGGAATCCCAGTTATCCAGGGAGCGGCTCCCCGGAACAGCTCCCGCAAGCTCTGGTGAGGTGTAGAACATGGAAAAACAGAAGAAAAAACTGGGCCTTGTGCCCCGCCTGATCATAGGCATTATTTTGGGCGTACTGATCGGTATGTATCTTCCCGAGGGAATCTGCCGTCTGGTCGTAACTGCCTCCAGTCTGTTCAGTATGTTCCTGAAGTTCGTCATTCCGCTGATGATTCTGGCCTTTGTAACCATGGGTATCGCAGACCTGACACAGGGTGCAGGCAAGCTGCTGGCTGTTACCGCAGTGATTGCCTATGTGTCCACCCTGATCTCCGGTTCGGTTGCATTTCTGGTCGCCAATGGCCTGTTCCCCAGCTTTATGGAAGCCAGCGCCCTGAAAAAGATTGCTGAAACCACCGGCGCTTCGGTAGAACCTTTTCTGAGCTTGACCATCACCCCGCTGCTGGACACTCTGGCAGCTGTGCTGCTGGCCTTCATTCTGGGCCTGTGCATGTCCACCATGCGCGGCAAGGGTCTGGGCAATACCCTGTATGATCTGATGCACGATTTCTCTGCCATCATCGACAAGGTGCTGCACACCATTATTGTTCCGCTGCTGCCCCTGTACATCTGCGGAACCTTTGTGGATATGACCCGCTCCGGCAAGACCTTTGTTATCCTGGGCATCCTGTGGAAGGTGTTCCTGGTGGTTATCGTGATGCACCTGGTTTACCTGCTGTTCGCTTTCTGTGTGGCCGGTGCCGTGGGCAAAAAGAATCCTCTGACCCTGCTCAAAAACCAGATTCCCGGTTACACAACGGCCGTTGGCACGCAGTCTTCTGCCGCTACCATCCCCGTGAACCTGCAGTGTGCCGAGGCGGACGGCATCTCTCCTGAAATCCGCAACTTTGTGGTGCCGCTGTGTGCAAACATTCATATGGCCGGCTCCATGATTACCATTACCGCCTGCGCTACCGCCGTATGTATGATGAACGGAATCCCCATCGGTCTGGGCAAAGTGGTTCCCTTCATTGCAACGCTGGGCGTGGCCATGGTTGCCTCTCCCGGTGCTCCCGGCGGCTCCATCATGACTGCTCTGCCGTTCCTGTACATGGTTGGCCTGGGCAGTGAGGAACTGCAGGCCATCATGATTGCCCTGTACATCACGCAGGATTCCTTCGGTACTGCCTGCAACGTGTCCGGCGATAACGCCATCGGCGTCATCGTGGATACCATTTATAAAAAGTGGATTAAAAAATAATCAAAATAAAAAGGGAGGGACGGGGTCTTACCCGTCCCTCTTTTTGGAAGGAGCTATTATGACTGTTTTTGACATCATCGGGCCTGTTATGATTGGCCCTTCCAGCAGCCACACCGCCGGTGCCGCCCGCTTGGGCTTTCTGACACACAGCATTCTGGGCGAACGCCCAGTCAAGGCGGATATTGTTCTGTCTGGTTCCTTTGCGCAGACCTACCGGGGTCACGGCACCGATAAGGCCCTGATTGCCGGCATTATGGGAATGCAGTCGGACGATGAACGTCTGCGCACTTCGCTGGAATACGCCACCGAGCACGGCATGGAATACAGCTTTGAAACCCGGGATATTCCCGGTGCCCATCCCAACACCGCGCGGATGCATCTGGTGGGCGAAAACGGCGCTGAGTGCACCTTGCAGGGTGCATCCATTGGCGGCGGCAACATTCTGGTCACCGAGATCAACGGCATGGAGGTATCCTTTACCGCCGAACACAATACGCTGCTGGTGCAGCACTATGATAAGCCCGGCACCATTGCGGCCGTGACCAACTATATGGCTTACTCCACCATGAACATCGGCAACTTCCGCCTTGCCCGGCCCAAAAAAGGCGGCGAAGCCCTGATGACCATTGAGGTGGACGGCGACATTCCCAAAAATCTGATCGAAAATTTGAACATCCTGCCCAACGTTATCAAGGTTGTGCTGGTGCGGGCAATTTAAAGGAGGAACCCCCATGTTGGAATATAATTCCATTCAGTCACTCTGTGAGGAGGCTCAGTCACGGGGTGTTTCGATTTCAGAGCTGGTGCTGGCCGATCAGGCCGAGCAGACCGAGCAGAGCCCGCAGGTATTGTATGACCGCATGGCCAACAACCTGCACGTGATGCAGCAGGCCATCGAGGCCGGCAAAAATCCGGACCTGCGCAGTGTGTCGGGCCTGACCGGCGGCGATGCTGCCCGCATGGAGAAGTATTCGCTGAACGGCGGCCTGATGGGCAGCTTTATGTGCCGCGCCATGACCCGCGCCATCGCCGTGGCCGAGTACAATGCAGCTATGGGCAAGATCGTGGCTGCCCCCACCGCAGGCTCCTGCGGCATCCTGCCCGGCACCATCGTCAGCCTGATGGAAGACCGGGGTATGGACGAAAAGGCGGGCGTTATGGCCCTGTTTACCGCAGGAGCCATCGGGATGGCCATTGCCAAAAACGCATCCATCGCCGGCGCGTCCGGCGGCTGCCAGGCCGAGTGCGGTTCTGCCAGTGCCATGGCCGCCGCAGCATTGGTGGAAATGGTCGGCGGCACGCCCATGCAGGCGGCCAATGCCTGTGCCATTGCCATCAAAAACCAGCTGGGTCTGGTGTGTGATCCGGTGGCGGGCCTTGTGGAAATTCCCTGCATTAAGCGCAATGTGTCGGGTATTGCCATCGCCTTCACCGCCGCCGATATGGCATTGGCGGGCATCGAGAGCAAAATCCCCGTGGACGAGGTGGTGGAAGCCATGCGTCAGGTGGGCGACAGCATTCCCTGCGCACTGAAGGAAACAGCTCAGGGCGGCCTGGCGGTGACACCCACCGGCCTTGCCATGAAAAAGAAAATTTTCGGCTGATGCTGCCCCCACGGCTCAATAGCCGAACGCAGTGCGGAACAAAAAAGAGCGGATCGAATTTCGATCCGCTCTTTTCATATGCCGGGATTGCTGCAAAAGCAGCCCGCGGCACAAAGAACGCAGGTTACAGTTCGGCCCGGCTGGTGCGATAAAAGGCAAAGCGCTCTTTTTGCACCGTGTTGGGATATTTCTCCCGGTCCACCGGGCTCAAAAACATATCCAGGGGCCGGCAGAACAGGCCGCCGTCGCCGTAAAGAGCACGGTACACCACCAGCTCTTCCCGGGTTTCGCTGTGCCGCGCCACACCCACAATTTCGTATAAATATTGCATGGGATCAGCCCAGCTGCCCTCAAACCGCTTGAAATGGGATACAATCGTGCCCGGTTTCAGCAGCTCTTCGGCCCGATTTGATGGATTCATTTCTGCACCCTCCTTCGTCAATTTGTGCCCAGTATACCATAAAACGGAAAATGCAGAAAGGGCCGCCCCTGAAGCCGCAAAGCGGCAGCTGTTTTTTTATAAAAATTTTTTTGCCCCTTAACAAAGAGAAAGGAGTGCCCCTAATTTTAAAATGACGGAAATGCCTGTGTCGGAAGCAGGCTGAAAATATTTACAATGATTTGGTGTAATGTTAAAATTAAACTGAGAAAAAACGGTGAAAAAGAGCGGAATGGGATATAAAATGGGGGACGAAACCATGAGCGGACAGGACGAAAAAAATGTGCTCCAGACGGATCGGCTGGAGAACGTCTGGACAATAAAGGATAAAGAGGATGCCGGTACATTTTTTCGGCAGCTGCTGGACCACAGTACCCGTTATATGACGGCAGGTCTGCGGGATGCGCACCGCGCGGCAAACCTGAGCAACGAGGAATTCTGGCGGATTCTGTTTTCCCAAAAGCCCCGGGAAAATCAGGCCGGATATTATCCGCCGCTGGCCGGGCCCGCTGTGCAGAGCAAGCATCAGCAATATCCGGATCAGGACCCCTACAGCCTTTTGGATTTTCAGGCCTGCAACAAATACCTGTATTTTGGTGCGCAGAACAACGTGGTTCGCCCCGAGGGCCGGATTACAAACGACCATCGGCAGGATTTTTACCGCTATTTCGGCATCAGCAATCAGGAAAACTACCGGGCAATTTTGCAGGAGTCCATCCGGCTGCGCAATCTGTATTCGCACAACGATGAAGTATCCATCGAGCAGGTAGATCCGGACGATCTGGCAAAGTCCATTGAAAATCTGCGCTTGCAGACCGATCCGCTGGCCCGGCGCCGCAGCTGGTGTGCGGGCCATCCGGAGCTGGAGTCTCCGGATGAGTACTGGATGACCAAAAAACAGGAATATGCACAGCGCTTTGGCGCACCGCCGGTGGATTTTTACGCACTGGCGCAGGAAGTATTGATGACCGCCGATGACCTGACCCCCAGGCAGGAAGCGGAGCTGTTTCAGGCCATGCACAAGCTGGGCCTGTTCAATATAGAAGGACATCTGGTGCGGGGCGTGGATGAGGATATGCTGCGTCTGGTGCTGCGCTCAACGCTTACTGCGCCCGGGGCAGAGGTGAAGATCACCCCGGAACTGATGGAGCAGGCAAAGCAAAAGCAGGCCGAGCGCCGCCGCGCGGACGAAAAAAAGCAGCAGGCCTGTAAGCAGGCCCTGCTTGCCCAGAAAGAGCGCGGCCGGCAGAATTTGCAGCAGTCGGTGGAGGCGAGTCGGCAGAGCACGATCCCGGTGAGCCAGCGTCCCTGGGTGATGGAGGGGCAGCCTTTGATGCAGCTGCGGTCGGTACCGGGGCGGCTGCTGCCCACACAGGCCCACATCGTGGATGCGCTGGTGAAAAACTTTACCCCCATGCTGGACGAAACCATTCTTCTGACCAAAGAGGGTCTGGAATTTATGGAGCGCTGTCTGGTTCCGGCCCTCAAGCGGGTGGGCCGCAGTGCTTATGTGGACGAATCGGTGGTCAGCGCACTGTTCCGGGTGCTGCGCAGCACCGGCAAGGGCGACCGCACGGAAAACCAGCAGGAAGCTGCCATGCGCCGTGAAATTCACGGGGACTATAAGCGGGCAATCAAGGCGCTGTCCTATGCCTGCAAAGAGGGCTGCTTACAGGTATCGGCCAGCCCCATCACCAGCCCGCACAGCTATGAAAACATTCGCTGGGCGGCCGAATTCAGCGATACCGTGCCGTTTCTGGTGTTCACCATGGACGGCAATCTGGCCGAGGAACTGGTGCAGATTCCCGGCAAAAACGCCGTGGCCCTCAAGGTTACGCGTGAGATGGAGCTGCTGATCTGGAAGGTGTGCGACCCCGTCTATCGGCAGATGCTTGCAGGCGCACAGATCGGGCAGCCCACGGCTTTCTCCGGCGGCGCCGGAACCGGCGATCACCCCATGCCCCGGAGCGGCGATACCGTGCTGATACAGGGCCCGGAAGGCCCCAGCAGTCTGAAGCTGGGCAAAAAACTGGGCGAAGGCGGCGAGGGTGTAATCTACGAAGCTGGTGCAAACAGCGATCAGGTGGCAAAAATTTACCACAGCAGCGAGGATGCCGCCCGGCGGCACAGGAAACTGGAAGCCATGGTGCAGCAGAATCCCCGCATCAGCGGGCTTTGCTGGCCGGCGGTAACGCTGCACAATACAACCGGCGATTTTGTGGGCTATCTGATGCCCCGCGCCTGGGGCAAGGAACTGGCAACCACCGTGTTCCGCCCGGGCCGCGGCTGTCAGCGGCTGTCCCGGGATATGGGCTGGACGCGGCGCAGTCTGGCAAAAATTGCCGAAAACATCGCCGCTGTCTTTGCCCAGATGCACGCAAAGGGCATCCTGATGGGCGATGTAAACCCCCGCAACTTTCTGGTCACCAAGGACTGCAAGGTGTATCTGGTGGACTGCGACAGCTACCAGTTCGGCGGATACAGCTGCCCGGTAGGCACCGACCTGTATACGCCTCCGGAGGTACACACCCGGATTAAGGCCGGCGCACAGAAGGGCTTCAATTATGTGCGCACCGAGCACAACGAGCGCTATTCGCTGGCGGTGCTGCTGTTCGAGGTCATCATGCTGGGCAAGGCCCCCTATGTGAGCCGCAACAACGACGCCGAAGACGTGGTGGACGCGATCATTGCCGGTGATTTTCCCTATCCCTTCAAGGACGGCACCTCCGGTCAGAACAGCCGCATGGCAGCCCCGCTGGGGCAGTGGCGGGACATCTGGAGTCACACGACCTTTAAAGTAAAAAAACAGTTCTATGCAACCTTTACCAAAGAAAACGACGACCGCCCCAGCGCATCCGACTGGCGGGATACCATGGCAGAATACGGTTATGCCATCGAGAGCGGCTACAGCACCGATGATCTGGTGCCCCGCGGCTTCAAGGATATCTCCCAGAGCAGTGATGAGGATGTGACCGCCATGGTTCAGGTGGAGTGCGAGCGCTGCCACACCGTGTTCACCATGGCCAAGGACCGCTATGAGAGCAAAAAGCACCGCGGCGAGCCGATTCTCTGCTCGGTGGATGAGGGCCTGCGCACCGTCATGCGCGGTATGCCCAAGCGGATTCTCTGTTCCCACTGCGGCAAAACGTTTGAGGGCACAGCTCTCGACTGGCTGGAGCAGCAGAAGGGCAAAAAGGTTTACTGCCCCGCCTGCGAACAGGTAACACTCAAGTGCAGCCGGTGCGGCGGCACATACAAATTAGACCGCGACCGGGCCCAGGCGCTGCAAAAGCAGGGCCGTGAGCCCATCTGTCCGGATTGCCGCGGCAGCCGGCCCACAGTGCAGTGCGAAGCGTGCGGCACCGAGTTCCGCATCTGGCCGGAAAAGCTGGCCAATCTGCGGGCAAGCGGCCGGCAGGTGCTGTGTCCGCAGTGTCTGGAGCGTATGCTGCGGGACCGCTGATCCGCAGGCTGAAAGAAAGGAATGATTTGCAATGTCATGGGAAAACGAACCGGGACGGTTCTATGAGTACAGCGATCCGGAGGAGTTTTTGCTGAACACCTCGGATCTGGTAAACAACGCCAATCCGCTGGCCCCGGTGCTGATCTGCGTGGACTGTTCGTTCTCCATGCGTCAGCACAGCCGCCTGAACCGGGTGCTGGAAGGCATTGAAAGCTTTCGGCAGGATATTCTCAGCGATCCGGTGGCCCGGGATTCTCTGGAACTGGGCATTGTGGCGTTCGGCGGCAAAATGGCCCGGGAGGTCATGCCGTTTTGCAGTGCAGAGCAGGCAAAGATTCCGCAGCTGGTGGCGGACGGAGCAACGCCCCTGGCGGACGCAGTGCGCACCGCGCTGGAGGTGCTGCGCCGCCGCCGTGAACAGTATCAGCGGTGCGGCAACGAGTGCTTCCGCCCCTGGCTCATCATCATCGGCGATGATGATGACGATATGAGCGCACCGGGCGAACTGGAAGAGATGGCCCGGATTCTGCGCCGGGAATACGATCAGAAGCACCTGAACGTTTTGTGCATCACGGTGGGCGATGAGGAAGCCATTCAGTATGCATCGCTGGCCCGCCTTGCTCCGGACGGACAGGTGTACTATCTGCGGGATCTGAAATTCCGCGAATTTTTCAGCTGGCTGAGCAGAAGCATCGAAAAAACCAGCCAGTCCATGCAGGGCGAAGAGATTCTGCTGGCACCCACCACCACCTGGGGCGAAGTGAAGAAGTTGGAGGCAAGACGCTGAACCATGGAGTATAAAGTGAGCCGGGCTGCGGTTCCCGGCGCGCTGCACACACCGGAGTCCATGCAGGATCAGGTGTGGGTGCTGAAAACCGACACGGTGTGCTGTGCGGCTCTGGCCGACGGCGCAGGCAGCCGGCGCAGCAGCGGGCATGGCGCGGCAGAGGTGACCCGTCAGACCTGCCGCACCCTGTGCGAAGAGTTCGACAGGCTGTGGCAGTATCCCGGCGAAAAAATCGCGCAATGGGTTCACGGGGCCTGTCTGGAACGGCTGCAAACGCTGGACGCTGCCCTGTACGAGCTTGCCAGCACACTGCTGTTTTTTGCCGCCCATCGGGATGGCCGTTTCATTGCGGGCCATCTGGGCGACGGGGTGCAGATCTGGGTGCAGAACGAAGCAATACGGGTGTTCAGCGCCCCGGAAAACGGCGATCAGCTCAACGAAACCTGGTTTGTTACCTCGCCGGATGCGCTGGAGCATCTGCGCATTTATAAGGGCAGCCTTTCCGGCAGCGGCACCCTGCTGATGATGAGCGACGGAACCGGGCAAAGCCTTTATCAGCACAGCACCGGTCAGCCGGCCCCGGCGTGCCGGGTTATGGCAGGCTGGATGCAGGATCACTCCGAAGACTTTGTGGAAAAAATTCTCAAAAAAAATATGCAGGCCGTATTTTCTCAGCGCAGCCGCGATGATCTGAGTCTGATTTTACTGGCTTGGAATGAGCCCAAAGAGAACGCCATCAACCCTGTGGAGTTCGGCACTGCCGGACCGCTGCAAACAGAGCAAGGAGAATAAGATGTTGGAACAAATGGATTATCTGGATTTGCTGGAAGAGGATCAGAGCAACCCGGAAGTGCAGTATCAGCTGGGTTTGTGCTATCTGGAAGGCCGGGGCGTGGAGGCAAATGCCCAGCGTGCCCGCACCTGGATGCAGGAAGCCGCCGATCAGGGTTATGAACCGGCATTACAGGCGCTGCGTCAGCAGGAAACAACCGAGCAGCTGAACGAGAGCAACCTGAGCCAGTGGTGTGCCCGCGCCGAGCAGGGCGACAGCGAGGCCATGTATCAGGTGGCCGTGTATCTGAAAGAGCATAACATCCCCGGCACAGAGCGGGATGTGCGCCGCTATCTGGAAAACGCTGCCGAGCAGGGGCAGGGAAATGCCTGCATGGTGCTGGCAGAGGAAATGCTGGCAAAGGGCGATGATGCCAGCGGCATCAAATATCTGACCCGCGCTGCCGAGTGCAGTCTGCGGGAGGCGATGCAGCTGCTGGGCGAATGCTATGCCGAGGGCCGGGGCGTGCCGCAGGACCCCGACCGGGCCGAAGCCTGGTTTATCCGCGCCGCACAGGCCGGGCAGGGCGATGCCCGCAAAATGATGGAGCTGGCCATGCGCTATAAGCAGGGCCGGGGTGTGGAGCACAGCTTTGTCAAGGCGCTGAGCTGGAAGCAGCACGCGCAGGATGCCGGCCTGGCGGATGCGTCCCGCCTGTTTGAGAGCGAGATGCTGGAGGAAGGCTGGGATCTGCCGCGCTGTCTGGAATTTGCCGCTCAGGGCGATGAGGAAAGTCAGCTTTGTGCCGCCCGGTGCTATGAACGGGGCGACGGCGTGGCCCGGGATTTGCAGCAGGCCATGCACTGGTATGAGCAGGCGGCCGATCAGGGCAATGTGCAGGCCATGGCCCGGCTGGCCGATCTGCTGGAGCAGCAGGGCAGTATGCTGGAAGCCCGCAGCTGGCGGGAAAAAGCAGCTTCCGATGAGGATGAGAGCCAGCAGATCAAGCTGGTCGAAAATCTGATGCAGGGGGACGAAGCCTCGGTGCAGCAGGCGCTGGAGCTGCTGAAGAAACTGGCCAAACAGGGCAGCGCAGCGGCACAGGTAAAGCTGGGTATCTGCCTGGAAGAAGGCATCGGCTGCCAAAAGAATCAGAGGCAGGCGGCCAGCTGCTACGAAGCGGCAGCAGAGCAGGGCGATGTGCAGGGTCAGTGGCGCTGGGGCCGCGCACTGTGGGGCGGTTTCGGCGCGCCGGAAAATCTGGAACTGGCCGCCTTCTGGCTGGAAAAGGCCGCAGCCCAGGGCAGCCCGGAGGGAATGCGCTTTCTGGGTGTGTGCTATAGCGATGGATACAATTCGCTGCCCTCGGGTAAAAGAAATGACGAAAAAATGCTTTACTGGTACGAAAAAGCGGCCCGGCTCAAGGACCCGGTGGCCTTCAACAATCTGAGCTGGGCCTACCGCAACGGCGAGGGCGTGGAAAAAGATGAGAAAAAGGCGCTGGAATATCTGCTTCGCGCGGCTGAACTGGGCGATGCGACAAGCCAGTATGAGATGGGCCGGATGTATTCCATCGGCGAGCTGGTTCCGGTGGACCTGCCCAGAGCGGCCCAGTGGTATCAGAAAGCGCAGGAAAACGGCAGCGGCGTGGCCTGCTATGCCCTGGGCAAGGTCTATCTGGACGGAACCGGCGTTGTGCAGGATACCGCCAGAGCCTGTGAATCCTTCCGCAAGGGCGCGGAGCTGGGCAGCAAGAGCTGCATCAACATGATGGGCCGCTGCTATGAGGAAGGCTGGGGCGTTGCACAGGATCTGAACATGGCAACGCAGTGGTATCAAAAGGCCGCCCGGGCCGGCGATGCTACAGCACCCTTCAATCTGGCTTGTATGTATGCGCGCTGCGAGCCGGAGCAGCACACGGCACAGGAATTGTTCAGCCTGTGCCAGAAGTCGGCTCAGGCGGGCCTGACGGTGGCGCAGTATAAGCTGGGCAAGTGCTGGGAAGACGGCGAGGGCACGGATAAAAACTGCGCCCAGGCGGCTGTCTGGTATGAAAAGGCCGCCCAGGCAAACAATGCCGATGCCTGCTATGCGCTGGCGGGCCTTTACTGGGGCGGTCAGGGCGTTGCTCAGGATATGGCCAAGGCCTTCAGCCTGTATGAACAGGCAAGCCGGCAAAATCATGCGGATTCGATCAACATGATGGGCCGCTGCTGTGAAGAAGGCTGGGGCACAGAGCAGAACCTTCAAAACGCCGCAGCCTACTATAAGCGCGCAGCGGATCTGGGCCTGGCAGTGGCGCAGTACAATATGGGCAACTGCTATATGTACGGCCGCGGGGTTCTTGTTGATCACCAGCAGGCCTATCGCTATTACAAGATGAGCGGCGAAAACGGCAATTCCGGCGGCATGAACATGGCGGGCCGCTGCTGCGAAGAGGGCTGGGGTATCGCAGTGGATTATCAGCAGGCCGCCGCGTGGTATGAGCGCGCCGCCCAAAAGGGCCTTGCAATCGCCAATCACAACCTGGGCAATCTGTATCAGCAGGGCCTGGGCGTGCCCGAAGATCAGGTTCGGGCGGTGGAGCTGTTCCGCACGGGGGCCCAGCAGGGTGACAGCAGCAGCCAGTTCATTCTGGGCAGATGCCTGCGGGACGGCCGGGGAACACCGGCCAATCCCGAGGCTGCCGTGGAATATTACCGGCAGGCCGCCGATCAGGGCCATGCAGCGGCGCTCAATGATCTGGGTCTGTGCTGGCTCAACGGCATCGGCGTTCAGAAGGATGACGAACAGGCACTGACCTGCTTCACCAAAGCCATGGAGCAGGATTATCCCCCGGCCTATTTCAATCTGGGCGAATTCTGGGAAACTCATCCCAACCGCTCGCCCAAAAATCTGGAATTTGCACTGAACTGGTATCAGCGTGCTGCGGAAAAGGGCGTTAACGGTGCGCAGGAATGTGCAGACCGGGTGCGCGGCATGATGGAAAGTCCCAGCATCGGCAGGGTGGCCCGGGGGCTGTTCGGCGGAATTTTCGGAAAAAAATAAAAAACAGGCTTAACTTTTTTGCCGGGCGGCCTGCAAGTTTAAAGTGAAGAAAAAAGCAAGCAGAATGTGCGAGGATGAAAAGGAGCAGGAAACATGAATTTTTGCGAGTATTGCGGCAAAGCACTGGAAGAAGGTCAGGTATGCAGCTGTGAAGGCGCACAGAAGGCAGCAAGAAGACGGCAGGCTGTCAGCGGCGCAGCAGAAGCAGTGCAGGACGGCCTTGAGCAGAATGTACAGGTGGCGGGCAAGAATATGCCGGTGAAAAAGCTGGTGATTCTGATTGCGGCCCTGCTGGCTGTGCTGATGCTGCTGAACGGGTTCCTTAAGCGGCCCACCAAGGTGGACTGGAGCAAGTACATCACGGTTAATGTAACCGGCGTGGACAGCCGCGGTACCGCAGAGCTCACGGTGGACTGGAACGGCCTGCTGGGTTCGGTCAGCTCTTCGCGCCGGGGCGCCCTGCGCGGAACCAGCATCACGCTGGATCAGGAAGAGCTGCTGAACAACGGCGATGAGATCACCGTAACCTTCCACTATGATCCGAGCTCCTTTGAGCGCAGCCGCCTGAAGGTAAAGGAAGATACCACCATTGTAAAGGTAAAGGGCCTGAAAAAGGCCAACCCGGTGGATGCCTTTGCCGATCTTGAAGTTACCTTCCAGGGCCTGGATGGCTTCGGCACCGCTGTGGTGACCAATCATTCGGAGGATGCCTTTATCCGTTCCATGGCCTTCTCGGTGGAGGAAAACCAGAACCTGAGCAACGGCCAGTCCGTACTGGTAACCGTGTCCTACGACCAGCAGCAGGCCGACGACAAGCAGATTGCCGTGCCCGAAAGCAGCCGCACCTACACAGTCAGCGGTCTGGGCACTCTGGTTACCAGCGTGGGCGATCTGACCGAGGATGTCCTCGAGGCGCTGGATGCTCAGTGCCGGGATTATATCACCACCAATCTGGGCTCTGAGAGCAACCGACTCAACTATAACCATATTCGCGGCTACTACTGCAACACCACTCCCAAGCTGCAAAGCGTCGAGCTGGAGCAGACCTATCTGTGCAGCCGCAAGGAAGTCAGCTCTGAGAGAGATCTGAACAACTTTGTAACCTGCGTGTACAAGATTCAGGCCGTGGATGACAGAAATCCCGATGGCTGCACCTTCTATTACGGCGTCAGCTATCCCGATTTGAAAAAGGCACCCGACGGCACCATTACCGTGGATCTGCAGCACGAGGTGGACGACTACAGCAACAAGGGCGGCGAGAGCCTGAACGATGTGTACAGCAAAACCGTTGCAAACGCTGCAAACTATTTCACCGTAAGTCAGGGGTGATTCCCGCACAAGGCGCCCCAGCAAAGGAGATCAGCCAATGAAACGCATTTATTTTACCGCGATTCCGCTGCAAAGCAATTTCGTTTTGCAGCCCTCGGTGCCCGAGCCGGTCAATTTTGATCTGAAGGATCAGCAGCCCCGCTGTTTTCCCATCATCCGCGTCATGGCCCAGACCATGCAGCCCGGCGACCAGGCGGAACTGGTCATTGTGCGCCAGCACAATAGCCAGCACAATGAAAATTACGATGCAATTCTGCAAGAGCTGCAAAGCCTGCACCTTGCCGATGTACAGGTTCGTGATCTTGCGCTGGAGGAATCCCAGAGCCGCAATGTGCTGATGCATATGTTCCGCTCCATGATCGAAGTGCTGGAACCGGATGCCTGCTATTATGCCTGCATGACCTTCGGCACAAAGGCCTGGCCGCTGGTGCTGGCATCGGTGCTCAATTATGCCGAAAAAATTCTGGACAATACCCAGGTGGCGGGCATCTATTATCAGGAGGCTCTGCGCCGGAACGGCCAGATTGTAAAAACCCGGATGTATGATATGAGTGTGCTGTTTTCGCTGAATTCCGTTGTGGATCTGGTGGCTGATTCGGATGGCGGCAGCAAGGAGGATGCCATTCGGATGCTGCTGGAGGGATGCTGAATGAAAAAGTACGATCCCGAACAGCTGGAGCGCCTGGCACAGCAGATCGAAACGCACCCCGCCCTTCAGGCAGCAAGGGAAAACCGTTTGCAGGAGGGCGACCGGATGGAGCTGGTCCATCTGCTGATGAAATATTTCCGGTTTGAGCAGCAGGCCGTGGAACAGAATCTGGTATCCCATGAGCAGGCCCTGCTGACCGGCAAAAAAACCGTGTTCGACAGCGTGGCCTTTATGGAGGCCTTTGCCCAGAGCCTTGCCGCGTATGACCCGCAGCGCGGCTCCTATCTGGCCTGCTTCAGCTTTTACTACAGCCGTCAGCGCAGAAAAGTGCAGGACGAGCAGTATAAAATCACCGGACGGCGCAGTCTGTCCATGGGCGAAAAAAAGGCAAGGCAGATCAAAAAGCTGCTGACCGTGCTGCACAAAACCGGCCAGTATAAGCCCGAAGAACTGCCCTCGGGGCTGTATCCCATCTATGCGCGGATGATGCAGATGGACCCTGCCGATTTTCGCGAGCTGATTGCTCTGGCCATTCAGGAACAGATGGCGGACAATACAGCCTGTCAGGATAAAGAGGGAAATGCACTGCCGGATCTGATGGATCAGCAGCCCGACCCCGCAGCCCTGACCCGGCTGGTTGCGCCCGAACGGCTGGACAGCCTGTGTGCTTTGCTGGAGCTGATTGCCGATCAGGAGCAAAAGGAGTATCCCCGGCTGTTCCTCACCAATCTGCTGGTGGGGCTGCTCAAGAGCGAAGAACTGATAGAGCAGGACCGCATTCTGTGCGCAAAGGCCATGCTCAGCCGCGAGGAATTGCTGTGGCGCAGCATCTTTATCCAAAGCTATCTGGACTTTGTCTATGACCTGGAGCCGGTTCCCAATACCGTTCGCAATCTGGTCATCGGGCGGCTGTGCCGCAAGCCGCTGAACGCCACTGTGGCAGAGTATAAGCACGTCAGTGCCGGTGCGGTATCGCAAAATGCAAACCGCTTCTGGTCCCGGCTGCGCAGCAGGGAAAGTGAGCGAATCCGGGAGCTTCTGGGCTGAAGTATTTCCGGTATATAAAAATCCCCAAAACCGTTTGTTCGGTTTTGGGGATTTTTTTTGAAAAAAGCCTTAACGTTTTGTTTTTGCGGCCCCTAAAGAAATAGTGGAAAGAGAAAGCGCTTAAAGGAGGAAACACCGTGATCGAATTTTGCAAAAGCCTGTTCCGTAAAACAGCAGCGTGCTGTCGGCATCCCATCTGCTACAGCAAAAAGGTGCTGAAGGGGGAGGGAGACGGCAGCTGGGAGGAATGTGCGGCATTGCTTCTGGGGCTGGCACTGGATGGATCTGCGATTTTGGTGGCCGCCGGCGTTTTCCTGACCGTTACGGCCGTACTGATTGCGTTTTGCGCAATCGGGCATATGGGCGATGACAGGGACCCCTACACGCTGTGGTATCTGTATGGTGACAACTGACGGAACGATTTCGTCTGTCAAAAATGTAGAAACAAATTGAAAAAACGGAGGAATTGAAAATGAATTACTTTACTGCTGAAATGGACCTGAGCCTGGTATTCCGCTGGCTGCGCAGCAAAATTGAGGTAACGGAAAACAATATCCAGATCACCGAGCCCACCACATTGCTGCATATGATTCCTGTGGGCAAGGCCGATCAGAACATCCCTATGAGCAATGTCACGGCATCTCAGGTAATCAGCCAGGTGCGGGGCAAAATGCTCGCCGGCGGTATTTTTCTTGCACTGTGCAGTCTGACATCTGTGACGCAGGAGCCGCTGCCGGCACTGCTGGGGCTGGCGGTGAGTGTGCTGATTATTGCCGGGGCATTTCAGTCAACGCTGTTCATTCAGCGCGGAGGCAATGATTATGCGGTTTCGGTGCCGTTTACCCAGGCGGGCAAGCTGAGGGCGGTACACAATGCAATTCAGGGTGCTCTTGAGTATACCGAGAATAAGAAGGATGTGACCGCGAATACCGACCGCATCATTGATGCGCTGGATCGCAAGTAAAGCGATAAAAAGATCCCCCTGCCATACGGCAGGGGGATCTTTTGGTTTATGGTGCGCCCGACTGGATTCGAACCAGCGGCCTTCCGGGTCGGAGCCGAACGCTCTATCCAACTGAGCTACGGACGCATATCATTGCTGTGTTGATAATTATATCATATCCCATACTAAATGAAAAGCCCCTTTTTCAAAAGCCCCCG
>RCNI01000021.1_pt1 | contig 101419 bp, 88 predicted proteins | sample 2041151 | NCBI WGS metagenome assembly RCNI01 (sample SAMN09708214, study PRJNA481090) | feces metagenome | isolation source: feces | place: Antarctica: Albino Rookery
GTACCAGCTACGAAAGCAACCAGGCCTAAGCAGATGATCAAGATGGTTTGATAGTTCAAGAAGGATTCTGCGGACATGGTGCAACCAGTACCAGTTGCCAAGAAGATGGTTACGATATTCATCAAAGCGTTTTGAGCGGTGTCGGACAAACGATCCAGGCAGCCGGCTTCTTTGAACAGGTTACCAAGCATCAACATACCAATCAATGCGGTTACGGACGGTAACAACAAGGAGATAACGATGGTGCACATAATCGGGAAAGTGATTTTCTCGAATTTAGATACCGGACGAAGTTGTTCCATAACGATTTTACGGTCAGCTTCAGTGGTGAACAGTTTCATGATAGGCGGTTGAATCAACGGAACCAAAGACATGTAGGAGTATGCAGCAACTGCGATTGCACCTAACAGTTGAGGAGCCATTTTAGCAGCCAGGTAAATGGAGGTAGGACCATCGGCACCACCGATAATACCAATAGCAGCTGCTTCTTGAACGGTGAAGCCCAACATCATAGCGCCCAACAAAGCGATAAATACGCCTGCTTGAGCAGCAGCGCCTAAGAGCAGGGTTTTGGGGTTAGCCAACAAAGGACCGAAGTCAGTCATTGCACCTACGCCCAAGAAAATCAACGGCGGGAATACTTCATGGTTGATACCATAAGCGATAACGCTCATAACGCCAGGGAGTTCAAAACCGTTTTTAGGAATATTAGCCAAAATACAACCGAATGCAATCGGAGAGAGCAGCAAAGGTTCGAAACCTTTACCAATAGCCATGTACAGAAGAACCAGACCAACAACGATCATGATTACGTGACCACCGGTCAGAGCAGAGAAACCACTGTCATTCCATACAGATGCCAAAGCAACAAAAAATGCCTCAAACATGTGATAATTTTCCTCCTTATTTCCCTCAAAGGGATTATTTATAAGTCCGTATTGTCAATGGACAATAATATACCTCGTCCTCAATTCTTTTTAGCAGATTCATTCTCATAGCCTCCCCTTACTCAGAAAAAGAACTCCTCGCCAGCAAGCCTTCAGGACAAAGCAGCTTAAAGCAGTTACTGCTTCTAAACCTTATTTAGCTTTCGCCTTAGTAGGATCAATGATTTGTAATACGCTCATCAAAACACCTAAAGCAATCAGAACACCAAATACAATGACCATATTAATCACTGCAATTAACCAAGGATTAGTAGTCAGGGGACCCATTACACACACCTCTTTCTTGAAAAATTTAGGTAAAATTTATAAGCTCTTGTCTTACTTACATAAGTATAAATTTTCTCTTTTCTTTAATCTGTTGCTCTGGCTACACTTTTATTTGTTACATTAGTTACATTGTTTACTAAATTATAGCCGTTTACTTACTTAAGTTTTAATTAAGTTTAATAAATGCTCCAGCTTTTTTTACTACTCGTAATCACTTTTCTTAACTAAAAAATACACTTTCCTCTAGATTTTCAAAATGGTATTTTCTTTACCTGCTTATAAAAAAAGAGGCCCTACCTTAGTAGGACCTCTTTAATCTATGGGAGAAAATTATAATTTTATTTTATCATTTAGCTACAAGACTAATCATGGCCAACATAGTGCCAGCAGCAACTGCGGTGCCGATTACACCTGCTACGTTGGGTCCATAGCATGCATCAACAGGAAGTTAGAAGGATTAGCCTTTTGACCAACAACCGGGGATACACCTGCTGCCATAGGTACAGCGGATACACCTGCGGAACCAATTAACGGATTAGTTTTGCCACCATCCAGCTTACACATAATCTTACCAAAAACAACACCTGCCCAAGTACCTGCTGCAAAAGCAACTAAGCCCAAACCGATAATGAGAATGGTTTGATAATAAAAAAAGAACTCTGCAGACATGTTGCAACCGGTACCAGTTGCCAAGAAGATAGTTACAATATTCATTAATGCGTTTTGTGCAGTATCGGACAAACGGTCCAGGCAACCAGCTTCCTTAAAGAGATTACCTAACATGAGCATGCCGATCAAGGCAGTTACAGGAGGTAATAATAAGGAGATAACGATGGTACACATAATCATAAATACTACTCTTTCAAATTTAGATACAGGACGCAACTGCTCCATGACAATTTCTCGTTCTGCTTCACTAGTGAACATTTTCATAATTGGCGGCTGGATCAGGGGTACCAGGGACATATAGGAATATGCAGCTACTGCAATCGCACCTAAAAGCTGCGGAGCCATTTTGGCAACCAGATAAATAGCTGTAGGACCATCAGCACCACCAATAATGCCTATTGCAGCAGCCTCTTGAACGATGAAGCCAAGCATCTTGCACCTAATAAAGAAATGAAGACGCCAGTTTGGGCAGGTGCACCTAAAAGTAAGGTTTTAGGATTAGCAATTAAGGGACCAAAGTCAGTCATCGCACCTACTCCTAAGAAAATAAGTGGTGGGGAAAACCTCGTGATGGATATCATACATAATAACACTCATAACACCCGGTAATTCGAAGCCATTTTTAGGAATATTAGCAAGAATACAACCAAATGCAATGGGAGAAAGCAGCAAGGGTTCAAAGCCTTTGCCGATAGCCATGTACAAAAGTATAAGACCTACGGTAATCATGATAACATGACCACCTGTCAATGCGGAAAAACCACTGTCATTCCACACGGACGCCAAAGCAACTATAAATGCCTCAAACATTATTTTTCCTCCTTATTCCCCTCTTGGAAGTTTTCATCATTACCTATTGTCCTAAAACAACAATATACCTAGTCTGATATGCAAATAATATGCACCGCTCTTCACTGCTTTCCCTAGACAGTATAAAATTTATGAATATCTCCCAGGTAGCTTAAAGCAGTTTCTCGCTTTGAAACCCTATTTGGCTTTGGCTTTTGTAGGATCAAGAATTTGCAATAAACTCATCAATAAACCTAAAGCAATTAATACCCCAAAAACAATACTCATATTAATTACTGCAATCAAGCAGGGATTAGTAGTAACTGCACCCATCCTCCTCACCCCTTTCTATTCTGTTAAAATAACTAACGGAATATTATAAATGCGGCGTCCGAAACCTTTATGCAAATTATAAAGATACTCATTAATATATTCTGTTGTCTATGTCACATAGACAGTTTGAAAACAACTTACAGTACTTGCCTAATTATTGTTAAATAATTAACATTTTATTTAGAAAGTTATTTATTTTCTTATACAAGTAGAGTAGTTTATTTTAGAGAAATTTGCTTTTTTATAAATTTAATAAAACTTTGGTGAAAAAGTAAAAATATGCAAAAAAAAACAGTATTTCTACACCTTTTTATGAGTAGAATATACTGTAATAATCTTTAAATGCAGTTTTAAGCCCCTTAAATCCTCCCTCGAATATAAATATATATGCGTGAGCATTTTAAATACGCTAAAAAAAGGATTTAATGGTTTAAAAGAGATATTTAGATTTTAAACCATTTTAGACAAAAAAATAACCGACACTAAAGTGTCGGTTATTTAAAAGCCAAAGCTTAAATTATTTAGCAACAGGACCAATCATAGCCAACATAGTACCAGCAGCTACTGCAGTACCGATAACACCTGCAACGTTAGGGCCCATAGCATGCATGAGCAGGAAGTTTGCGGGGTTAGCCTGTTGACCAACTTTTTGGGATACACGTGCTGCCATCGGAACTGCGGATACACCTGCGGAACCGATCAACGGGTTAGTTTTACCACCGTCAACAATGCACATAATCTTACCAAAGATTACACCCAAAGCAGTACCAGCAATGAACGCTACCAAACCAAGAACGATAATCAAAATAGTTTGATAGTTCAAGAAAGATTCTGCGGACATGGTGCAACCAGTACCAGTTGCCAAAAAGATGGTTACGATGTTCATCAAAGCGTTTTGAGCGGTGTCAGACAAACGATCCAAGCAGCCAGCTTCTTTGAACAGGTTACCGAGCATCAACATACCAATCAATGCGGTTACTGACGGTAACAACAAGGAGATAACAATGGTGCACATAATCGGGAAAGCAATTTTCTCGAATTTAGATACCGGACGAAGTTGTTCCATAACGATTTTACGATCAGCTTCAGTAGTGAATAATTTCATGATAGGCGGTTGGATCAAGGGAACCAAAGACATGTAGGAGTACGCAGCAACTGCGATTGCACCTAACAGCTGAGGAGCCATTTTAGCAGCCAAGTAAATAGAAGTCGGACCATCAGCACCACCGATAATACCGATAGCAGCTGCTTCTTGAACGGAGAAGCCCAAAAGCATAGCACCCAACAATGCTACGAATACACCACCCTGAGCAGCAGCACCTAAGAGCAGAGTTTTAGGATTAGCAAGCAAAGGACCAAAGTCGGTCATTGCACCTACACCCAAGAAAATCAACGGCGGAAATACTTCATGGTTGATACCATAAGCAATAACGCTCATAACACCAGGTAATTCAAAACCGTTTTTAGGAATATTAGCTAAAATACAACCGAATGCAATCGGAGAGAGCAACAGGGGTTCGAATCCTTTGCCAATAGCCATATACAAGAGTATCAGACCTACTACGATCATGATAACATGGCCACCAGTTAAAGCGGAGAAGCCACTATCTGCCCAAACAGACGCTAAAGCAACGAAAAAAGCTTCCATTAAATTTCCTCCCAATGTTCAATTTGTGGAAGGCTCCTTGCGAATGGAGCCTTCCAAAGGATCAAGTATTAATCAATTTAAAGTTAATCTTGCGAAGAACTAACTAAAAATTAGAGAACAATCATAACGTCGCCAGTGGAAACGGTTTGGTTAGCGGAAACACGAACATCGCTAACAGTTCCGTCAGCCGGAGCCATGATTTCATTTTGCATTTTCATAGCTTCGAGGATTAACAGAACGTCGCCAGCTTTAACAGCGTCGCCAGCTTTAACGTTTACAGACAATACTTTACCAGGCATCGGAGCGGAAACGGTGGTTGCACCTGCAGCAACAGGAGCAGCAGCTTTCGGAGCCGGAGCGGGAGCCGGAGCGGGAGCTACCGGAGCGGGAGCAGCTTTCGGAGCAGCAGCTACAGCAGCGCCGCCTTTTTCTTCTACAGCAACTTCATATGCAGTGCCATTTACAGTGATAGTATAGTTTTTCATGGATATGAATCCTCCTTAAATCTCGTTTTTTAAATAGGTTTTCTAATTAATCAAATTAGAAGCATTCTTTACGAACGCTTACAGCTTCAACACGAGCATTGGTAGTCCAACCAGTATTATGTACACGGCGGATGCAAGCAATGTCTTCAGCAGAGTGACCCATAGCTGCTACAGCTGCAGCGATAACAGCGATAACTTCGTTGTTGTCTTGAGCTGCTACAACAGCAGGAGCTGCTGCCGGAGCTGCTGCCGGAGTAGGAGCTACTGCCGGTTTAGCAACTTTTTTTTTAGTCGGATCGATAATTTGGAGAACACTCATCAATACGCCCAAAGCAATCAGAACGCCGAAAACGATGGTCATATTGATCAAAGCAATCAGCCAAGGATTAGTAGTAACAGGACCCATTTATTTCACCTCATCTTTAACTAAATTAAATTAGATACTAAGCAACTGCTTGTGAATTACAAAGGAATGTTGCCGTGGCGTTTAGCCGGACGGGTTTCACGTTTGCTTTCGAGCATTGCCAAAGCATTGATGATGGTGGGACGAGTGTTTTTAGGTTCGATAACCATGTCAACCATACCGCGCATAGCTGCATAGTACGGAGTAGCAAAGTTTTCGATGTATTCTGCAGTTTTAGCTTTAACATCAGGATCTTTTCTGAAGATGATGTTTGCAGCGCCTGCAGGACCCATAACTGCGATTTCAGCAGTAGGCCAAGCGATAACTTGGTCAGCGCCCAAGTCTTGAGAGCACATTGCCAAGTAGGAACCGCCGTAAGCTTTACGGGTTACCAAGGTGATTTTTGCTACGCTAGCTTCAGAGTAAGCATAGAGCAATTTAGCACCATGACGAATGATACCGCCGTATTCTTGGTTGCAACCAGGCAAGAAGCCAGGAACGTCAACCAGGTTCAACAAAGGAATGTTGAATGCGTCGCAGAAACGAATGAAACGAGCACCTTTATCGGAAGCATTGATGTCTAAGCAGCCAGCCATAACTTTCGGTTGGTTAGCAATGATACCAACGGTAGCACCGTCCATACGAGCGAAGCAGGTGATGATGTTTTGAGCCCAGTATTTTTGGGATTCATAGAATTCACCATTATCAACGATAGCTTTGATAACATCATACATATCGTAAGCTTGGTTAGAGTTGTCAGGCAACAAAGTGTTCAAGCTTTCTTCAACACGCATCGGATCGTCGCCGGTTTCAACAATAGGAGCAGTTTCCATGTTGTTGGAAGGCAAGAAGGAAAGCAGGTAACGGATTTGTTGCAAGCAGTCTTCATCGTTTTCAGCAGCGAAGTGAGCAACACCAGAAGTGGAGTTATGAGTCATAGCACCACCCAATTGTTCTTGGGTTACATCTTCACCGGTTACGGATTTAACAACTGCAGGACCGGTAATGAACATTTTAGAAGTGTTCTTTACCATGTAGATGAAGTCAGTCAGTGCCGGGCTGTATACAGCGCCACCAGCGGAAGGACCCATGATTGCAGAGATTTGAGGAATAACGCCAGAAGCCAAGGTGTTCTCGAAGAAAATCTTACCATAGCCAGCCAAAGCGTCAACAGCTTCTTGAATACGAGCACCGCCGGAATCGTTCAAACCAACGAGGGGAGCACCCATTTTCATAGCTAAACGTTGAACTTTAACGATTTTAGCAGCATGCATTTCACCAAGAGAACCACCTTCAACGGTGAAGTCTTGTGCGAATACATAAACAAGACGACCATCAACGGTACCATAACCAGTGGTTACACCTTCACCAGGAAGTTCTTTCTTTTCTTGGCCGAAGTTAGAGCAACGATGTTTAACGAAACGGTCCAATTCAACAAAAGAACCTTCATCAAGCAGAGCTGCAATTCTTTCACGTGCAGTCATTTTACCGGATTCATGTTGTTTAGCAACGCGTTTTTCGCCACCAGCAGCCAGAATCACTTCGGACTTTTTGAGCATTTTCTCAATTTTTTCTTGAGTAGACAAAATCTTACACCTCCATCAATTATTGGGAGAACAAATTTTTTATATACAGACATGGAGTGTAGTTCATTACACTCCATGTCATGTATCAAATTAATTGGAACACTAAACCGAGCTTACTTTTACTAATTAATTAGTCTTTGTAGGTAGCAGCGGGTTGGCAGAGTTCGAGCAGAATGCCAGCAGATTTCGGATGAACGAAAGCAATTTTCATGTTGCCAGCACCGTTACGAGGAGCTTTGTCGATCATTCTTACACCAGCTTCGAGCATATCGCCGATAGCAGCTTTGATGTCGTCAACGCGCAATGCCATATGTTGGATGCCAGGGCCGTTTTTAGCAATGTATTTGCCGATAGGGCCATCGTTGTTTTCAGTGATATCAACAAGGAGTTCGAGGAGAGTTTCGCCACAAGGAATGAACACAGTTGCAACACCTTGTTCTTTAACTTCTTCACGAGCAGTTACTTTAAGACCGAGTACTTCGGTGTAAATTTTGGTAGCAGCGTCTAAGTCAGCGCAAGCAATACCAACATGGTCAACACAAATAGTTTTGAATGCCATAGTAAATTCCTCCTAAAAATTTGAATTTTTGGTTGTTTATTTTAAAACTTTACCAACAATATCATCAACGACAGAGTATGGTTCGATTTCACGGTTCTGCATTTTAACAACTAAATTGTCAAATTCATCAGTGGAAACGACTTCTTTGTCGATGTAGCGATTTACACGGTCATTGAGCATTGCAGTAACCTCGTTTTTAATACGAGCTTTACGAATATCTGCCAATTTACCAGTTTCAATCAAATATGCTCTGTGTTCCTCAATAGAGTCCACAACAGCTTCTATACCTTCACCCTTGCTAGCTATGGTCCTGTTAATCGGAGGACGCCAGCCAACATGTTCGGGATTCAATTCGAGCATCATTTCAATCTCAATGTTGAGCTTGTCTGTACCTTCACGATCAGCTTTATTGATAGTGAAAAGGTCACCGATTTCAAGTATACCTGCTTTAATTGCTTGGATATCGTCGCCCATGCCAGGGATTACAACAACCATGGTAGTATCTGCAGTCTTTACAATGTCAACTTCAGATTGGCCTACACCAACGGTTTCAACGATAATTACATCCATGCCAAAAGCATCCATAAGTTTTACAGCATCGCCTGCTTTTTGAGACAGGCCGCCAAGGCTGCCGCGAGTTGCCATAGAGCGAACGAAAATTCCTTCGTCTGCAGTCAAATCCATCATTCTAATACGGTCGCCCAAGATAGCGCCACCAGAATACGGGCTTGTGGGGTCAATAGCTACGATACCAACAGTCTTACCGCGTTTACGGTACTCTTTTGCGAGTTTATCAGTCATGGTACTCTTACCAGCACCCGGAGGGCCAGTGATACCAATTACATAAGCGTTACCAGTATGGGGATAAATTTCTGTCATAATTTTGACAGCATCGTCATATTCATTTTCCACAGCAGTAATAGCCTTAGATAATGCGAGACGAGAATGATTCAAAAGTTTTTCTACGATTTCCATAGTCACACCGCCTTGTCTCGATCAGTGTATTTTTTTAATGCAGGCCGGACAAGCCGACCTGCATAGGTTAGTTAAAAATTAATTTATTAAATTAAAATTATTTAACGTGAGCGTTGATGAAGTCAACAATTTTGCTAGTAGCGGTACCAGGAGTGAATACTTCTGCAATGCCAGCAGCTTTCAAGCCGGGGATATCAGCGTCAGGAATAACGCCACCACCGATTACGAGAACGTCTTTCAAGCCTTTTTCTTTCAAGAGTTCAACAACAGTCGGGAAAAGAGTGTTGTGAGCGCCAGAGAGCAAGGACAAAGCTACAACGTTAACGTCGTCTTGCAGAGCAGCTTCAGCGATTTGTTCCGGGGTCAGACGGATACCAGTATAAATTACTTCAAAACCAGCGTCGCGCAATGCACGAGCTACAACTTTAGCACCGCGGTCATGACCATCAAGACCCGGTTTAGCAACTAAAACTTTTACGTTTGCCATTATAAGTTACCTCCGTATATAGTTAGTGTTTACAAATTAAAGAGTGGTATGAGCTTTGTATTCGCCGAATACTTTTCTCATAACGCCGCAGATTTCACCTTCGGTAGCATATGCACGAACTGCATCGAGGATCAAAGGCATCAAGTTAACAGATTCATCTGCGCAACCAACTTCGAGAGCTTTCAAAGTTTCTTCAACTTTTGCGTTGTCACGACGAGCTTTCAATGCAGCGATCTTGTCAGCTTGCAATTTGCCTACAGAACCATCTACGCGGAGAAGGTTTTTCGGAGCTTCTTCTTCTTGAGTGAATTTGTTTACGCCAACAATGATACGGTTGCCGTTTTCAACATCCATTTGCCATTTGTAAGCAGAATCTTGAATTTCTTTTTGGATGTAGCCTTTGGAAATAGCTTCCGGAGCGCCACCGATTTCGTCAATTTTGTTAATGTATTCCCAAGCTTCTTTTTCAATCTTGTCAGTCAAAGCTTCTACATAGTAGGAACCGCCCAACGGGTCAACGGTATCAGCCAGACCAGATTCGTAAGCAACGATTTGTTGGGTACGAAGAGCGATAGTTACGGATTCAGTAGTCGGCAATGCCAAAGCTTCGTCCTTGGAGTTGGTGTGCAAAGATTGAGTACCACCCATAACAGCTGCAGCAGTTTGCAAAGCAACACGAACAATGTTGTTGTTAGGTTGTTGAGCAGTCAACATGGAACCAGCAGTTTGAGTATGTACACGCAACATCATGGATTTAGCTTTTTTAGCACCAAAACGTTCTTTCATAACTTTAGCCCAAACACGACGAGAAGCACGGAATTTAGCAACTTCTTCGAGTACGTTGTTATGAGCATTCCAGAAGAAAGACAGACGACCAGCGAATGCGTCAACGTCCAAACCAGCTTTGATAGCAGCTTCTACATAAGCGATACCATCAGCAATGGTGAATGCAATTTCTTGAGAAGCGGTGGAACCAGCTTCACGGATATGGTAACCAGAAATGGAAATGGTGTTCCACAGAGGTACGTTTTTGGAGCAATATTCGAAAATATTGGTAATCAAACGCATGGAAGGTTTCGGCGGGAAAATATAAGTGCCGCGAGCTGCATATTCTTTCAAAATATCGTTTTGAATGGTACCACGCAGTTTATCAGCAGATACGCCTTGTTTTTCAGCAACTGCAATGTACATAGCGAGCAATACAGATGCAGGAGCGTTGATAGTCATAGAAGTGGAAACTTTGTCGAGTTGAATGCCATCGAACAAGATTTCCATATCAGCCAAGGAGTCGATAGCTACGCCTACTTTACCAACTTCGCCTTCGGACATCGGATCAGTGGAATCATAACCGATTTGGGTAGGAAGGTCAAATGCGCAGGACAAGCCGCTACCACCATTAGCTAACAGGTAACGATAACGTTTGTTGGATTCTTCTGCAGTGGAGAAACCAGCATACATACGCATGGTCCAGAAACGACCACGATACATGGTGGGTTGTACGCCACGAGTGTAGGGGTATTCACCAGGGAAGCCGAGTTTTTCAACATAGTCGAAATCTTCACCAAGATCCAACGGGGTGTACAATCTGTTAGGTGCGAGGTTTGCACGTTCAGGGTTTTTTACGAGTTTAGCTTCTACATCTTCATTGTATTTAGCTAAGCCAGCTTTAATTTCTTCAAATGCCATTCTGAAAATCCTCCTTAAAATATTACTTACATATCTCGGATTGGACGGATCCGAAATGATGGTGAGAGTGTCCGTCAATGACGGTATATGGCAAAGCAAATGCTTCGTCAACAATTTATATATATCCGCCCGTAGAACTTGCATCTACGGGCGAGATACAATACATAGTCTAACCTATTTTCAATACTTTCTCAAGGGGTTTTGAGCAGTTTTTGAAAAGATTATTTTACCATGCCTTCCATGCTACCGGTTTCAGCAAAAACTTTGTAGCAATCGAATGCTTCGGAAAGGATGTGCGGAGTTTGGCTGTTGCCGCAAGCTTCGCAAGCTCTCTTGAAGTAGTCGTACAACCAGGGTTGATATTTGGGGTTAGCGATTTGATCGATGATGATAGGAGCTTTTTCTTTCGGGCTCAAGCCACGGAGGTCAGCTACACCACGTTCAGAAACGATAACGTCAACGTCGAGGGTTGCATGGTCAATATGGCTGCAGAAAGGAACTACGGAGCTGATTGCACCACCTTTAGCCAATGAGTTAGTGAAGAATACGGTCAAGTAGCCGTTACGAGCGAAGTCGCCGGAGCCACCAACACCATTCATCAATTTGGTGCCGCAAACATGAGTAGAGTTTACGTTACCATAGATATCAACTTCAATAGCAGTGTTCATTGCGATTACGCCGATACGACGAGCAACTTCAGGGCTGTTGGAGATTTCTTGAGGACGGAGAATCAAATATTTTTTATATTTGTCAACATTTTCATAGAATTTCTTTTGGCATTCAGGAGACGGAGTCAATGCAGTACCGGAAGCAACGCGGAGTTTACCAGCGTCGATCAGGTCAAACATACCATCTTGAATTACTTCAGTGTATACAGTCAAATCTTCGAAATCGGAGTTAACCAAGCCGTTGATAACTGCGTTTGCTACGGAACCTACACCGGATTGCAAGGGGAGCAGGTTTTTGGGGAGACGACCTTCTTTAACTTCGTTTTTCAAGAAGTTAACGAGGTTAGCACCCATATGTTTAGCATCTTCATCGATTTCGCCTAAAGGACGAACTTTGTCGCCGATATCGCAGGGAACTACTGCAACGATCTTGTCTAATTCGCAAGGAATGTACGGAGTACCGATGCGGTCTTCAGGTCTTTCGATAGGAATAGGTTTACGAACAGGGGGATCCAAAGGAACATAGGAGTCATGCATACCTTCCAAGCCAACAGGTTGGGTGGTGTTAACTTCTACGATAACTTTTTTAGCACCAGCTACATAAGTGGAGCTGTTACCCATGGAAGTGGTAGGAACTAAGCCAACCATGCCGTTGCCGAGGTCGTTGATTTTGCAAACTTCTATGATTGCAATGTCAACACCTTTACGGTTAGCCATGAAGCCATAACGAACCATTTGGCCCATGTGGCTCAGATGGATGTCGGCATATTTTACTTTACCAGCGTTGATTGCTTTACGCATGGTAGCATTGGTTTGATAAGGAAGACGACGATCTACGATGCCAGCTTCAACCATTGCTTGGTCGATTTCTGGGCCTACGGATGCGCCAGTCCATACATTAACTTTAAAAGGAGATTTTTTACCTCTTTCAGCAAGAGCAAGAGGAACAGCTTTAGGATAGCCAGACGGAGTGAATCCGCTGAAACCTACGTTGTCACCATCTTTTACAAATTCTGCAGCAGCTTCAGCTTCCATAACTTTGCCAGCTACTACGTCGCAAATGCGATCTTTAATATCGATCATTTTTACCTTCCTCCTTAAATGATTTTAGGACATTTGCGGGAGTTACCTCCCATTTAATAAAACTTAGCCACATTCTTTAAGAACATAAGCTAAGATTTTACTCTTAATTTGGCAGCTCATGTGCAGTAATTTCTCCCTCACATTCGCTCAGGTATAATATTCGACATGCATTAAAAAACTCCTGCCTTTTACAACAAGAGCAGTAATTTGGTTCTTCAATCGTCTGTAAAGATTATAACACATTTTAAAAATTATTCACATACTTTTTAAAAATTATTTTACTCCCTTTTTAGAGCTTTCAATGTGCTTTTTTACTGACGTCTACTATCATACCAAGAAAAGTGTAACATAGCAAGTATTTTCTTTACAATTTTATAAAAACACCCTCTCAATATAATATTAAGAGGGTGTTTTTATAGTATTAATTTATCAATTTTATCGTTTTTGGGGTGTAAAGTGCGTGTGGAGTAGACGATGTGCTCTTTCTCCTAAGGGTTTTCCCATCCAAGTTTCATATAATGTAATAATTTCTGGATTTTCATGGGATTTTCTGATAACAGAGGCCTGGTCACAGGAAAGTAATGCCTCACGGCGTTTTTTCCTGATTTCCTGATTTACAGGAATGGGTTGACCGCCACCACCGATGCAGCCACCAGGACAAGCCATAACTTCAATAAACTGGTAATCCGCGGTACCTGCTTTGATACGCTCCAGCATTTCCTTTGCAGATTTCAGAGTATTGACTACTGCTACCTTTACCTTTGTTTCTCCTATGTCAATAACTGCTTCCCTAGTTTCAGCCATGCCACGTACTTCCTGGTAATCAACCTTGTCCAGAGATTTGCCAGCCACTACATCAGCCACAGTGCGTAAGGCTGCTTCCATAACGCCACCGGTAATACCGAAGATAACAGCTGCTCCGGAGCTGGTACCCAAGGGAGAATCATACTCTTCATCAGTCAGATTCTCAAAATCGATACCTGCTTCACGAATCATACGACCTAGCTCACGTGTAGTAATAACGATATCTACATCACGGTAACCGCTATCGCACAATTCAGGACGCGCAGCCTCAGCCTTTTTCGCGGTACAGGGCATTACAGATACGCAAACAATCTTCGCCGGGTCAATGCCTGCCTTCTCAGCAAAATAAGTCTTAGCTACCGCGCCAAACATCCCTTGAGGGGATTTAGCAGTGGACAAATGGGGCAACAGCTCAGGATATTTTAACTCGATCATATTAACCCAACCAGGGCTGCAGGAGGTAATCATGGGCAGTACCCCACCATTCTGCAGACGATCCAGGAATTCATGACCTTCTTCCATAATTGTCAGATCGGCGGAGAAATTAGTATCAAATACCTTATCAAATCCTAATTGGCGTAGAGCTGCTACCATTTTACCGGTCACCACATTACCTACAGGAATGCCTAATTCTTCACCGAGGGCAACACGTACGGAGGGAGCTGTTTGTACAATGACCACCTTCTCCGGATCGGCAATTGCTTCCCATACCTTATCCGTATCATCCTTTTCCATAATTGCGCCGGTAGGACAAACATTAGCGCATTGACCACAGTAGCTGCAGGCAGCCTCGCCCAGTCCATTACCAAAGGCTGGAGAAACAACCGTATTAAAGCCACGACCAACAAAGCCGTAAACGCTCATGCCCTGTACATCGCGGCAGACGCGGACGCAACGACCGCAAAGAATGCACTTTTCCTGATCACGTACTAAAGAGGGATTACTATAATCCATCTTAGGTACCTTAGTCGCACCGCCTTCAAAGCGGATTTTTCTTAAGCCCAGATCAGCTGCAATTTTTTGTAATTCACAGTCACCGTTCTTTTGACAGGATAAGCAATCCTTGGGATGGTTAGCCAGCAATAGTTCGACAATAGTCCTTCTAGCCGCACGTACCTTAGCAGTATTAGTCTTAACCTCCATTCCCTCAGCAACAGGATAAACGCAGGAGGCCACCAGAGTACGGGCACCACTAGCTTCTACCATACACAGACGGCAGGCACCCTCTGGCTTCAAATCCGGATGGTAGCATAAGGTAGGAATATAAATACCATTAGCACGAGCTGCCTCCAGGACAGTGGAGCCTTGAAGAGCTTGTACTTTTTTACCATTAATAGTCAAATTTACCATATTAGCCATTTTCTACGCTCCTCCTCAACCCTTCTCAATCGCCTTAAAGGGACATGCACTGAAGCATGCACCACATTTAATGCAGGCTGCCTGGTCAATAACATATTTTTCTCTAGGCTTACCGGAAATTGCCTGTACCGGACAATTCTTAGCACAAAGACCACAGCCACGGCAATTATCAGTAATAGTGAAGCCTACCATCTTTTCGCAAACCTTAGCAGGACAGCGTTTTTCCTTGATATGCGCTTCATATTCATTACGGAAGTACTTCAATGTACTCAAGACAGGGTTAGGAGCAGTTTGACCTAAACCACAGAGAGCAGTTTCTTTAATTGTGTACGCCAGACTCTCCAAAAGCTCAATATCACCCTCGCGTCCTTCGCCTTCAGTGATACGATTCAGAATTTCCAGCATTCTCTTGGTACCCTCACGGCAGGGAGTACACTTACCACAGGACTCAGACTGGGTAAAGTTCAGGAAGAACTTGGCAACATCCACCATACAGGTGTCTTCGTCCATAACAACTAAGCCACCACTACCCATCATCGCACCAGCCGCTATCAGTGAATCATAATCCACCGGCAGGTCCAACATACTTTCGGGTAGACAGCCACCGGAGGGACCACCAATTTGTACAGCTTTAAACTTCTTACCATCGGTGATACCGCCACCGATATCATAAATAATTTCCCGCATGGTTATACCCATGGGAACCTCTGCTAGACCGGTATTATTAATCTTACCAGTCAGAGCAAATACCTTCGTACCTTTGGACTTCTCCGTACCGAACTGGCAGTACCAGTCTGCACCATTAACGATAATCTGAGCTACGTTAGCAAAGGTTTCTACGTTATTGATATTGGTCGGTTTTCCCCATAAGCCGGAAACAGCAGGGAAAGGAGGACGAGGACGGGGCATACCACGTTTACCTTCAATAGAAGCCATCAGTGCAGTTTCTTCACCACAGACGAAGGCACCGGCACCCTCTTTAATATGGATATGGAAGCTGAAGCCGCTATCAAAAATATTATCACCTAAAAGGCCCATAGCCTCTGCCTGTTCAATTGCTATACGCAAACGTTTAATTGCCAGAGGATATTCAGCACGTACATAAATATAGCCCTCATCGGCGCCAATAGCATAACCGCAGATGGCCATGCCCTCTAAGACGCGATGGGGATCGCCTTCCAGAACACTACGGTCCATAAATGCACCCGGGTCACCTTCGTCGGCATTACAAATAACATATTTCTTATCGCTGACGGACTGTTTAGCAAAGCCCCATTTCAAGCCAGTGGGGAAGCCGCCGCCACCACGACCACGCAGGCCGGATTTTTTTACCTCATCAATAACTCCATCAGGAGTCATGGTGGTAATAGCCTTAATCAGGGCTTCATAACCGCCCACGGCAATATATTCTTCTATTTCTTCAGGATTGATAGCACCGCAATTCTTCAATACGAGACGTTCCTGTTTCTTATAGAAACCAATCTCTGAATAATCGGGAACCTGTTCATGGGTGAGAGGTTCATGATATAACAGTCTTTCAACGATACGTCCTTTATACAGATGGTTTTCGACAATATCCTTAACATCCTTTTCCTGCACACGGCAATAAAAGGTTCCTTCAGGATAAACGATAACCAGCGGACCATGCTCGCAGAAGCCATGGCAGCCGGTAGGAACTACTGCTACCTCATCCTGTAAATTATATTTCTTTAACCATTTTTCAAAGCTGGTCATCAGCTTTTCTGCACCAGCAGCCCTGCAACCAGTGCCGTTACAAACCAAAACATGCGCTCTAATATGCTGCATCAGTTATCTCCTCCTCCATTAATCTTGGGACAACTTGCCAACTACCATATCTTCGACGATACGGCCGTTAACCACATGCTCCGCAATAATTTTTTTAACATCTGCAGGAGTTACTTTACCATAGGTAATACGAGGTTCACCAGGACGCACTACATCAACCAGTACTTCCTGTTCACACATGCCGATACAACCAGTCTGGCGTACCTGTACATCATTTAAATTTCGTACAGCCAATTCATCCAGAATAGCGGCCATTACCTCGCGTGCGCCTGCAGCAATACCACAGGTACCCATACCAACGATAATAACAGTGCCTTCATTTTTGCGCAATTTTATATCTTTTTTTAATTTTTCACGTAATGCATGTAAATCTGCTAAACTTTTCATCCTACATCCTCCTTGCCCTGGACACGAGCAATTTCTTGTCGTAAATATTCCTCCACCCATTGATAAACTGCAGGGTTAGTAAAATCTGCCGTCGGTCCTAAAATCTCACGTACCGCCTTAGTAGCAAAATGCAAGCTTCGGGGAGGTCGAATATAATCTAGGACTACATCAATTTCCGGTGCTCCAACTAAAAGTACCTTTATACTAGAAGCTAAGTCACCCAGGGGCGGTCGGTCTATATTATCCTTTTCAAAGTAAGCCTTGATTTCTGTACCCTGACCTAAACTGGATTTAATATCCACATGGCCTCCGCACTGTTGTGCAACCATATCCATGAAAGGAATACCCATACCCACCTTGCGTGTTTTCCGCGAGGTAACAAAGGGGTCACGTACCTGACGTACCAGCTCTTCACTCATGCCACGACCATCATCTGCTACGGTAATTACGAAAAAGCCCTGCTCATCCTCATTGACGGTCAGGTGAATATTTTTCGCAGCTGCCGCAACGCAATTCTGCGCTAAATCTAAAATATGCAGAGACAGTTCACGCATTTATCATTCATACCTTTTCAGGATTGCCGGTAATTTATCAGGAGTAAGACGTCCATGGGTATCATCATTAATCTGCATAACTGGAGCTAAGCCACATGCACCGATGCAGGCTACAGTCTCCAGGGTAAAGCGCAAATCAGGAGTGGTTTCACCAGCTTTGATGCCTAACTCCTTTTCAATTTTTTGTAAAATAGTTTTACCTCCACGTACATGGCAGGCAGTACCTTGACACACACGGATAATATTGCGTCCACGAGGATTCAAATGAAACAAAGAATAGAAGGTTACAACGCCATAAATTTCAGAAACAGGAATCTTTGTTTGTTCCGCTACATACTCCAATACATCCTTGGGTAGATAATTATACATACCCTGTACTTCTTGCAAAATCGGAATTAGGGAACCCTGCTTGCCGGCGTATTTAGCTAGGATGGCATCCACTTTAACCTTCTCCGGGTTATCACCGCCACAGCAACTACATTTGTGATCAATAAGGCTCATAATAATTCTCCTTTACTCTAAGTATTATCGCATCATAAATAGTATAGCATATTTAGTTTAAGTGTACAATACTTATCTATTCGCTCCAATATCAATTACTTAACGTAAATCTACGTCTAAAAAATGACCAGGCTTAATAGACCGCCCCCCCTTGTGTTGAAGGGCCAATTTAATTTCAGCAATGGACAGCTCCTCCACCTGTAAAATATTCTTAGGTCCTTCAATAAAATCATATATATTATGGGCATCAGAATCAGTAACATATGGTAGAAAGCCTGCCAGACGCTGTAATTTACTTTGTAAATTCCTATTCCAGCCGGCACGGGATATCTCTGCGGCCACAAACCCAAAATCAGGCTCAATAAAGCCTAATTGTCCAATAATACTATTGGATGGTCTGTCTATATGGGCGGCAATAGTTATCCCACCTAGGGCCTCCACCTGCTCCACTACCTCTTTAGCTGTCATTTTCGTGGGAGCAGCCAGCATCCGCTCTTCCTCCCACAAAAAATTATCATCATCATCCACGACGAACTGGGCACCCAATTTTTCTGCATTATTCTTAAGCCCACTCATCTTTTTATCTACCAGCTGCTGCCACTGCCGACTTTGCTCCAGGGTGTCAAATAAAGCCAAGATATGGGCTTCCTCCACACATTCTACTTCCATCCCAGGAAAAACCTTCACACCGTAACGCTCTCCAGCCTTCAGCGCTGCCGATATATTGGCTGAGCCATTGTGGTCCGTAATAGAAATAGCACCAATACCGAATTCTGCTGCACGCATTACAATATGATGCGGTGTCATTTCTACCTCCGCACAGGGAGAAAGCAGAGTATGAATGTGAAAATCTGCTACAACCTGTTGCATAGTCCTACACGCCTAAGCTGTAAATTTTACCTACTACTTCAAAGGCTGGCATACTAGTAGAAAAGATTACAACCTCATTCAGCTCCGCCTTAGCCAAGGTATCCTCACCTACAGGTGCGCCTCCCGCTACAATAACAGCTGCCAGGCCAATCAGAGAAGCGACTGCCGCTACGTTCTGATGACCCTGCATGGTTACCCAAACCATTTTTGGCTGGGCCTGTCCCATCACATTGCTCAGTAAATCAGAAGCATAGCCTCCCTTAATTTCTCCCGTCAGACTGACATTGGGAGTCAACAATTTCAGATTTAACGCAGACATTAATTCATTTACCTTCATCATTATCATCCTCCACTGTGTTCAGAGGCTCCGGTTCATGGGAGATGGGTATCTGCTTTACCAGGTCAGCCATACCTTGAGCTAATTTATGTACACTGCTACGTAATTTAAAAATACAATCTATTTCATGAGCCTTGCCCTGCACAATATCCTCTGCCAGACATTGACAGCTGGGAGCACCACAGGCACCGCAATCCAGACCGGGCAATGCACAAAGGACCTCTTCCATTCTTTCAAACTTACGCATGGCCTCCATAATATCATCATCAAGCTGCATCATAGGTCTTGCCACCAGTTCCTTATGGTAATCTTTAGAGCAAGGAAAATCCTTCAGCTTCATAGTCACAGCCAAAGTCTCCTCTCTAGAAGCACCCTCCTGACCCCGCATCAGCCTTACCCGCTGCTGCAGGTTACTTTCAGCCACAAACTTATTTTCGGCCGCCAAAACACCACCAATACAGCCCCCCTGGCAGGCACTACATTCCACATAATCCAGCTGGGGCATTTTATTCATGGAAATCTGTTCCAGAAGCTCACCAATATTTTCAATACCATGGACGGCAAAAGCATTGGGCAGGTCAGCTGCCAGCAGCTCACCACCGGCAAAATCCCAGCTCATACCATAGGAAGAGCCTGTAGGAACCTGTAACATTGCGGCACCGCCTAAATTTTTTAATACCAGACCATAAATTTCGCCCAGTCCTATACTGCCCGTCAAAGCACTGTTCTCCACGTCCACAGCCTGACGGATATTAGCCTCCTTAGCCGGACAGGGTGCAATATACCAGATACCTATGTCCTCTGGAGCCATATGCAGTCGTTCCGGAGCATGCTTACGTAAATAAATTGCTGCCAGCTCCTCGGGTGGTAAAATAGGCACCACCTGGTTAATCAGTTCAGGGAATTTTACCTGAATTAAGCGCAAAACAGCTGGACAGCTGCTCGAAATAAGCGGCTTGGCTCCACCAGTATACTGCTCTAAATATTCTTTCAGCTCACAGGCTGCATACTCTGCAGCTAGAGAAACGTCAAAAATTTCATTGAAGCCTAAATTTATCAGGCTTTGCCAAATATCCTCCCTACTGACGGAAAGAGCAAACTGACCGTATAGGGCAGTAGGTGGCAGCACGATATTATACGCATATTTTGATAAAACCGACAAGGGATTTACCTGAATATGAAAAGCATGGTAAGGACATTTAGCGGCACAGGCACCGCAGTCGATACAACGATCTCCTAAAATTTCTGCTTTACCATTACGCACACGGATGGCCTCCGTAGGACATACCTTTACGCAGCCAACGCAGCCCTGACATTTATCCCGCAATAGTTCTACAGCATGGAGATACTCTGTGGTAACCATCGTACCACCTCTTTTCTCATCAATTTTATAAAAATCATTTTACATGCTGAAACCGCATAACAATGGTGGTACCCTCACCCACCGCAGTTTCAATTTTAAAATCATCGGAGCATTTAACCATGTTGGGTAAACCCATACCAGCACCAAAGCCCATCTGACGCACATAATCCGGCGCTGTAGAATACCCCTCCTCCAGAGCCTTATCCACATCAGGAATACCAGGTCCCCGGTCACTTACCGTAATTACAGTAATATCGCTAAAGGTTTCAGCAACTACATTGCCACCACCTGCATGGATAATAGCATTCATTTCTGCCTCATAGGTACCAATAGCAATTCTACGTACCACGTCCGCAGGCACCCCCAACCGTTGAAGCATCTTTTTAATTTTGGTAGAAGCCTCTCCAGCTCTTTCAAAATCATTACCAACCACTTCGTAGCTCATTTTTAAAGATTTATTCTCACTCATAAAAGCACTCCTTTTTTAGAGCAGCCCCGTAGGCCTGCCTGAAAAAGGAGCCCACAAGTCTCAAACAAAGTATAATCCGTGGTCATGACGGGCAAGCAGTTTTCCTTGGCCATTTTAATAATTTCTTCGCCAGGAGTTTTACCACGTACGACCACCACGCCACACAAATCGGCCATATCAGCAGTACGAATAACCTGCAAATTTATTAAACCAGTGCACAGTAAGGTTTGACGATTAGTAAAAGCCAAAACATCGCTCATTAAATCGCTACCAAAGCACTCCCCTACCTGACGATTCAAATACTCTTCGCCAGTTAAAAGACGAGCATCCAGCAGCTGCTGCACCTCTCGTAAATTCATACGCACCTCTCCTTGTTTTCTTTATCAATATTAGCTTCTGTTATATATTTATTTTTTTCGATATCTATACTATTTTATTGTACTATTTTAGGATAGATTAGTAAACAGTATTTAAAACTGAGTCCTTGCTTGCATTAGTACTAATACGGATAAAGCTGCCTTTCACCCATAAAAAAAAGGCGAGTCCGTAGACTCACCCTAATTTTTTGTGTAATTTATATTAATGATAAATAATATTTTCAGGCTTCAAAAGTACTGAGCTTTTTGCAGAGCATGGTCAAAATTCCCAAAGTCCAAAAGAGCAACCCCATCTGCGTATTAAAATAAACATGATCCGTCAAGCCACCCACGGCAATACCTATGGAAGCCAGCACGTAGCCGCGTCCCATAGCTAGCAGCCAAGGATTTTTGCTCGTTTTGGACAGCTGCACTGCGTTATAGATAAACATACCCCAGACCAGCAAAAAAGCCAGGAGTCCCTGAATGCCCAGCTCAGCCCAGACATTAAGAAAGATATTATGGCAATGATACATAATTACCGATTCATCCGCCAGATAGTAATTATAGGTAGGATAAACAAAGCGATAACCGTACCAGCCCACACCCCAGGGAAAGGCCTCAATAATCCACTTCGTACTACGAAAATAAGCCATCCGCAAAGCAATGGAGGTATCCTGCCCGTTCAAAATAGAGCCTAAACGCTGCCAGACAGCAGCGCCACCTACAGCAAGTCCGACACCACCTGCCAAAATTACCGGCAGTAAGGCCTTCCAGGAATAGAACAGGCAGAAGGCCAATAGCAGCGCCACACAAGCTAGCCAATTACCCCGGGAATAGGTATATAACAGACACCAGGTCGCTAATACACCTGCCAGACCACAACCGATACGAACATATTTTTCCCGTAAAGTTGTCCCCCAAGCCGTGGCATAGGCGATAACCAGTACCAGATAACCGGCTAGAATATTAGGATTTACCAGAGTAGAAAAAACTCGAACCTTTAAATCAGGAAACTGCTGGGGATCCACCCATATCCCCTCCGCCGTCACACCCAGGAATTTTTGAGCCAGTCCAACACTGCTGACCACCAAGGACATGAGTAGAAAAACTCCTAATATCTGTATGGGACGGGGCAAATTCTGCAGCTGATGCCGCCAATTTCCACCTGGTACCCGTTTGGTAAAGGGGCGGGGCTTTTGCCAGCCATAGTGGAGAAGCAGATAAACCATGGCCGTATACTGCCCTACTACATAAACAAAATTGCAGGAGGAAATAAACTGATTCTGCGAAAAATGTAGGGATACCCAGGCCAAAAGCAACAGCAGGTAAAGCACTCCCTGCTGCCATTTTTTTAGAACCCTCGGCTGTTGTGGACTACCACCCCAACGGGCCAATAAAGCTCCCAAGAAAGTTAAGAGTACTGCAGTGGCCGCCACTTCCTGATGCAGGGGAATAATCGCTACTGTAAATAAAATTAAGGGATAAATATATTTATCCAGCCTTTGGGCACGTGCCTTTAATTGCATTGCTCCTTCTCCTGCTGCAGCATCGCCTTAAAGCTGCCGACTAAATACAAGCTGCCACAAACACAAACCACGCCTTCACTACCAGCGGTAGCTACAGCCCTACCATAGGCAGCACCTAAATCTGTCTCCGGGATAGCATTTGGTCCTACCAGCTTAGCTAAATCCGCTGCTTCTGCTGCACGGTTACCCTGGTCAGCACGGACAGTATATACTACGTCCTCTTCATGAATCAAGTTTTTAATAACATTGCTCATATCCTTATCACCCATCATGCCAAAGACGAAGTGAATTTTTTGACCAGGATAATACTTGTCCAAAGCCTTGCGTAAAGCTAAAGCACCATCAGGATTATGGGCACCATCAAGAATAATATCCGGCTTTTTATGAATTCTTTCTAGACGTCCAGGCCACAGGGTATTAGCTACACCCACATGCAGAGCCAGCTCATTAATACGATCATCCTGCTTGGACACCAGCTTAGCAGCAACGATGGCTACACTGGTATTTTTAATCTGATGCTCACCGGGCAGCCTGATACTGTAATCAGAATGATAAAAATCACCTGCGTGAAGAGTAAAGGTTTGTCCATCCATGGAGCTTGTTACCTCAGTACCATAAAAAGCCTTACCGTAGAGGTAGACAGGTGCTTCCTTAAACATAGCAAAGCTGACAATGGGTCCCAAAGCTTCATTGCCTTCAGCTGCAGTTACCACAGGAACCTTTTCCTTAATAATACCGGCCTTTTGCATAGCAATGCGTTCGATGGTATTACCACATCTGTCCATATGGTCCATCTGCACATTGGTAATAACGGATACTACGGGTGTAATAACATTAGTAGAATCCCATAAGCCACCCATTCCCACTTCAATAACTGCATAATCCACCTTTTGTAAATTAAAATGTAAAAAGGCAGCTGCAGTCAAAATCTCAAACTGGGTAGGCTGCTCACATACACCCTTCCGGACAATACTATCAGCTGCTACCTTGACTGCACTGATAGCTGTAGCAAAATCTGCATCAGTGATATCCTTGCCGTCTACTTCGATTCTTTCATTGTATTTTACCAGATGGGGCGAGGTAAACTTACCCACCTTCAAATTAGCAGCACGCAGGATATTGGTAATCATACTGCTGACAGAGCCCTTACCATTAGTACCAGTAACATGGACGCATTTTAATTCCTTTTCAGGATTGCCAAGTTCACGCAGCAAGCCCTCAATTCTTTCCATACCCAATTGAATGCCAAATTTACCAATACTTTCTAAATAGCCAATGCTTTCTTGATAATTCATATATCCTCCAAAAATAATACTCCCCCGCCATCCGTTAGGATGGCCCATCCATAAATAGATTGAGGGAGTAGCATTTACTTAAAAATTATAGGGTTTTTTAAATATTCCAGGCGTTCATTAATGGCAGCCTTTTTGCCGTTCAATTCTTCAGCCTTAGCCTTTTCCTTGGCAATAACTGCTTCCGGAGCTTTAGCCAAAAAGCCTGCATTACCTAATTTGCCTTCGACTCTGCTTAATTCTTTTTCGATGGTAGCCAGTTCCTTATTCAGACGTTGATTTTCCTTTTCTACATCAATCAGGCCTGCCAGCGGCAGATAAACCTCAATACCATTAACTACAGCAGCCATAGCATTTTCAGGTTTAGCAGCATTTTCATCCAAAATGGTCAGCTCATCAATAGCGCCCATCAGATGGATGTAGTTGGCATTAGCTTCTACGCCAGCTTTCAAATCAGCTGCTACCAGCATAATTGCCGGTACCTTTTTACCAGGGTTAACATTAACCTCGGCACGCATATTACGGATAGCCTTAATGCTTTCCATAATTGCGCCCATAACACGCTCTGCTTCATCATCCATCAAATCTTCCTTAGCTGTAGGCCATTTGGAAACCATAATGCTTTCTGCTTCATGGGGTAGGCATTGATAAATTTCTTCAGTAATGAAGGGCATATAGGGATGGAGCAGCTGCATAGCACTGGTCAGAACCTCAGCCAGAACATGCTGGGCAGTAGCACGCTCAGCTGCATTTTCTTTATTGTAAAGACGGGGTTTGGCTAATTCGATATACCAGTCACAAATTTCACCCCAGATGAAGTCATAAATAGCACGACCTGCTTCACCTAATTCAAATTTGCCCAATAGCTCGGTAACATCCTTGGATACATGCTGCAGGCGGGATAAAATCCATTTGTCAGCCAAAGTATAGGGTGCCAGCTCTGCTTTAGGATCATAGCCTTCGATATTCATCAGTGCAAAGCGGGAAGCATTCCAAATCTTATTGGCAAAATTACGGGTTGCTTCTACACGTTCCCAATAGAAGCGCATATCATTACCAGGAGTGTTGCCGGTAATCAACATAAAGCGCAGGGTATCAGCACCGTATTTATCAATAACCTCCAAGGGGTCAATACCATTACCCAAAGATTTGGACATCTTACGACCCTGGCTATCACGTACCAGGCCATGGATGAAGACCTTATCAAAGGGATGCTCCTTCATGAATTCCATGCCCATAATCAGCATACGTGCAACCCAGAAGAAAATAATATCATAGCCGGTTACCAGGACACTGGTAGGATAGAATTCCTTCAACAGAGGAGTTTTATCGGGCCAGCCCATGGTAGAGAAGGGCCAAAGGGCACTACTGAACCAGGTGTCCAATGCATCCTCATCCTGATGGATATGAGCACTGCCGCATTTAGGACAGGTCTGCAAATCAATACGGGAAGCGCTCATTTCACCGCAGTCATCGCAATACCAGACAGGGATACGATGGCCCCACCAGATCTGACGGGAAATACACCAGTCGCGGATATTATCCATCCAACCGGTATAGGTTTTGGTAAAGCGTTCAGGCACGAATTGGGTACGGCCATCTTCTACACAATCTACAGCAGCTTTAACCAAGGGCTCCATTTTGACAAACCATTGGGTGGAAACCAAGGGCTCTACTACGCAACCGCAACGCTGGCAGTGACCAACAGCATGGGAATGCTCTTCAATTTTTACCAGATAGCCCTGTTCTTTTAAGTCTTTAACAACGTTCTTACGGCATTCCTCACGGGTCTGACCTACATAAACGCCCGCTTCTTCAGTCATCAGACCATTCATGCCAATAACGACAATGCTGGGCAGATTATGACGAATACCCATTTCATAGTCATTGGGGTCATGGGAGGGAGTGATTTTTACAGCACCAGTACCAAATTCCAGATCAACATAATCATCGGCGATGATAGGAATAATACGGTCGGTCAAGGGTAGGCGCAGGGTTTTACCAACAAGATGACCATAACGTTTATCAGCAGGATTAACAGCAACAGCGGTATCACCCAGCATAGTTTCCGGACGGGTGGTAGCAATGGTCAGGTAAGTACCTTCCTCTTCTACTACCGGATAACGGATATGCCACAAATGACCCGGATCATCCTTATGCTCTACCTCAATATCACTTAAAGCAGTATTACAATTTACACACCAGTTGGTAATACGGGTACCTTTATAAATCAGGCCCTTTTCATATAAGCTGCAGAATACCTCACGTACAGCCTTGGAGCAGCCCTCATCCATGGTAAAACGCTTACGCTCCCAGTCACAGGAAACGCCCAGGCACTTTAACTGGTTGATGATACGGTCGCCGTATTGTTCCTTCCATTTCCAGACACGGTTAAGAAATTCTTCTCGACCTAAATCATAGCGGGTCTTGCCCTCTTCTTTTTTAATTACTTCTTCTACCTTAATCTGGGTAGCTAAGCCAGCATGGTCATAACCAGGCATCCATAAGGTGTTATGTCCCATCATACGGTGCCAACGGATTAAAATATCCTGCAGGGTATTATCCAGAGCATGGCCCATATGTAACTGACCGGTAATATTCGGAGGAGGAATAACAATACTGAATGCTTCCTTACCCTCTTCAATTTTTGCATGGAAATAATGATTATCTTCCCAGTATTTATACCATTTCTTCTCTACGGAAGCAGGGTCATAAACCTTAGGAATATTATGCTCTTCACACATTTGCAAATCCTCCTCATAAGCTTTTTATAGTAACCAAAGTTTAGGCCACAAAATAAAAAAATCCTGTTCCACTGAACAGGACGAATTATCGCGGTACCACCTATTTTCCCTTAGCCAGGCTAAGGGCACTTTAGACACTTAACGCGTGCACACGTTTTTATCTACTACTACTTCGATAAAAAAGCTCCAGAACTACATCCACTAGTCTTCAGCTACGACTTGCACCAACCGTCGCTTCTCTTGAAGCCTATTACTAGCAACCTTCCCTTCCTAGCCTCTCGTTTATTTTGCTTTAACTAATATAATAACAACAAGGACCTGTACCTGTCAAGCATTCTGCTTAAAAATATCCATATATGCTAAAGCTACTATATATAGTATTTATTTTTCTTATCCAGTACTAAATATGCTAAAATATTTTTTCAAAAGAACTTGACTACTGCCTAAATTCAGTTATAATGGTCTTACAAGTTCATAGGCGATATGGAACTGACGGATTAGTGGAAGTAACCACATGGACCATGTCGCATTTTAGCCGACCGTCTGGGCAAGCATTTGTGCCTAGACGTTTTTTTGTGTCCAGACAGCAGATGCTCTCTTGCAAATATTTTTATAAAGCGAGGTTTTTACTATGCAGCAACACAAAAACAAATGGCTTATTGCCCTGGCTGCCATCGGCATCCACATCTCCATCGGCAGTGTTTATGCCTGGAGCGTTCTCACCAATCCTATTATGGAAGCAATGGGCTCCAACCTACGTGCTACTACCTGGGTCTTTTCCATTGCTATTCTTTTTTTAGGTCTTTCTGCAGGCTTTTTAGGCAGCTATGTAGAAAAAATAGGTCCCCGTCGTAGCGGTTTGACCGCTATGTGCTGCTTCTGCGGTGGTATGCTGGGTACGGCTTTGGCTATTAAGCTCCAAAACATTTTCCTCATGTATATCTGCTACGGTGTTATTGGCGGCATCGGCCTGGGTGTGGGCTATATCACTCCCGTTTCCACTCTAGTCAAATGGTTCCCCAACAATCGTGGTCTAGCTACCGGTCTTGCCATTATGGGCTTTGGCTTTGCTAGCCTTATCGCAGGGCCTTTAATGCAAATTCTTACCGCCCAATACGGTCTAGTAAGCAATTTTATTATTTTGAGCTGTATATATGCAGTTGTCATGACTATTTCTGCCCTTTATCTGGAGCCACCGCAACAGGTTGTGGCCGATAGTAAGGAAAAATTTATCATCAGTACGCCCCCCACTCCCAGCTATACAGTTCAGGAAGCCATGCACACTTGGAAATTTGCCGCACTTTGGTGGATTTTCTTTATCAATATTACCTGTGGCATTGGTCTTCTGGCAGTTGCCTCCCCTATGGCCCAGGAAATAATCGGCATGAGCCCCTTAGCAGCAGCCTCCATGGTGGGCATTATCGGTCTGCTCAATGGTGGTGGCCGTATTTTCTGGTCCACCGTTTCCGATTACATCGGTCGTCGTAATACCTATGTAGTCTTTTTTGTAATTGAGATTTTTGCTTTCTATCTTCTGGCAGATGTTACAAATAGCCTACTCTTCCAGGCTTTAATCTTTATTATTATTACCTGCTATGGTGGCGGTTTTTCCTGCATGCCGGCTTATTTAAGCGACCTTTTTGGTACTAGACAGCTAAGTGCCATCCATGGCCGTATTCTCACTGCCTGGGGTCTGGCAGGTATTGTTGGTCCGCTTTTATTATCCCTTATCTACGAACGGACTCACAGCTATAGCTTAACCCTCTATTTCTTTTCCGGCTGCTTTGTTCTAAATCTGATTGTAGCTGTAATTTTAAAATATAAAACTCAAAATCGAGCTTAACCTCCCCTGATGTAGTTCTCCTAAGCTTGAGTAACATTGCGTAACGGACCTGTTCCGTTGCGCAATGTTTATTTGGCCAGCCATTTTTGAGAAAAAGCTTCAGCTCTCGCCTCCAGCTCCGGGGTAATGCGGGTCGCTAAAAGTTGCAGCCCGTAGCTGAGAATCAGGACATCATCACAATAACCGCCTATGATTGTATCCGGTATCAAGTCTACTACCACAATGAAATAGCCTAAGGCACCGGCAATAACGGATCTTTCCGCAGTGTTCAAATCCTCCTGCCACAGGAACCACAGCTTTAAGGCCTTAAGCACCAGCTCCCGTAGTCCTACCTGTTGAGTCAAAGGACTCAGCTTGCGGATAAAATCTATTTCATTATACTGGGGCGCATATTGATATAAAGCATCCTCCAGCATTTTCTGGTCCATTTTCATACTACCAGCCTCCTTTTCAGTAGCACCAGCATACTCCAAGAAGGCTGGTACCTGGTTTATCGAAAAGAAACTTTAAAAAATGCTATTAAAAAAAGCATCTTCCAGAGTAAGTCTTCACTCTGAAAGATGCTATTTTCTTATCTTCACTTTGACTTTGCGCTTATTTATTTTGATAAAAACATTCCTGTTCAATGGTTACTCCATAGCGCATAATGGCAGCAATAGCTTTCTTAAAGAGAGGATAGCTGTCTGCCTGTGCCTGAAGCCTGTCCAAATAAGCCTGCTCCCTAGGTAGACCTAAAGCTGCATACTTTTCCACCTCTTGGGCACCCATGCGGTAGGGCTGAAGTCGGGGCAGAACCTCCTGCAGCTGCTGAAAAATCTTAAAACCGCCTAAATCGATATCCGACCAAAGGTAGATGGCTATGCTTGGAGGAGCCGCCTCCCCTAATTTACTAAGAAAACGAAGCTTTAATTTGCTGGCAAAGCCACCCAAATAGAAAATCAGAGTCCGCTCCTCCGGTTCCTGGAACAGGAATTCGTCATAGCAGGTTTTATTTTCAATGCAGATAATCCTGTTAATCTCCTGTAAGGCAAAACCGCAGACATTCTCCAAGGAAGAACTGGGAATGCCTAAACCGTAGGGATAGTTGGCACCAACATCTAAGCTGCCGCTTTCAGTCAGCAGCTGACATTTACCACTAAGCACAAAAAGCTCGGGGCGGGCATAAATCCCCACATAGGCCAGCTTCTCCCAGGTACTTAGTCCAAAGCCATCCTTCAGCTTGGCCTCTTGCTCCAGCTCAGCTAGTTCCTCATCATATTTTATGACTATTTTGAGAAAATCTTCTCTAAGCTCACGTTCAAAATACTTACTATCATTAAAAGCCTTAATACTAAAGCTCCGCAGACTTATGCCCTGCCCCTGCAGCTGCTCATAAAGCTGGAAGGCATGACAGAGATTAGTCAATCTTGGCAGCAGCTTCTTCTGTTCACCCTGAAGCTTCTGCTTAGCCTGGACAACAGAATTTTCTTTGGCTTGCCAAGCCCTCAGCCAGGGCACTGAACTATTTTGAAAGGCCTGCAGCTGCTCCACCCAAAGAGTAACCTGCTGCTGAGGTGATAGCTGCCCTAAATAGGCATAAGCCTCCTGAATCCGTGTCAACTGAAGCCGAAGGACCTTCATCAAAATCTGATCAGGATAATATTCTATTTTCAGAAAGCCCAGCTGCTGCAAATGCTCTGCCGCCTCATTATAAGCATGCAGAATTTTAGAATTGGTGGTTTGATAGTCCAGATATTTTTCCATTTTATATCTGGACTTTTTTTTATTAATTTTCTTCTCATAGGTATTACTGAAATTAATTTGTGGTAATCTCATAACCTTTTTCGGTTGCAGCAAACAGTTGGAGCTCTCCTCGTATTTTTCCAACAAAAGGCTTAATAGAATCTGCTCTATTGCTTCTGCTGCCATTTCTGTAACACATCCTTACTATAGGGAATGACCTGCATACGATACCCCTCGTTAACTACAGGAATGGAATAATCTGCCAGGGGGGCGATATCAGGCATCTTATCCGGTGGTGTGCAAATAATGGCCTGTAGCCCCAGTTTACGCAACAGCTTGACACTTTCTACAATACGTTCACTATCCATCTTGTTAAAGGCCTCGTCGAAAATAACCAGCCGTACCGTATTATTGACCATGACGGAGGGATTATCCACATGATAAAGCTGGGCAAAGGCCGCCAACACCGCAATATAGAAGGGAGTTTGAGTTTCGCCACCGGACTTCTTATTCAAGGTTTTTGAGAGTAGCTGCTTAGTGCCGTTCTTACTGGTAGTTTCCAGGTCAAATTTCAAATAGGTGCGAAAATCTGTGAAGCGCTCAATATTCTGCTGTAGCTCACTCTGTTGGCGAGCATTGGTCTGCTCAGCATCAGCCGTAACAATACGACTAAAAAGCTCCTCTACTAGGCTGCCATATTTTTCCTGGAAGCCATAGGAGAACAGTCCCTCCGTACCCTCCAACAGCTCCTGGGACATAATCATATCGTAGTACTCGGCATAGTCCGGATTCTTTTCTACCTTAAACTGGTATTTATCAGCACCAAATTGTCCTTGGCGTAGGGCCTTATTTAAATTCTTCACCTGTCCCTGGACGCTTTCAATACCGGAACGCAGCTTGCCTACAAAGTCACTTTGGAATTGAGCTAAAGCACTGTCCCGGGAACGCTTAATCTTGGACATATAGACGGGCAGCTGATTATCCTGCAGTAATTGCAGTTCGGCGGCAAACTCCTCATTGTCCTCTCTTTGGATATTAAAGGAACAGGGTGGAAAGCGGAGCACATATTGCTGACGCTGCTCCAACAAAAGCTGGGCCGCCACCTCCTGCTTCTTTCTGGTGTTAGCCAGAGTACTGGAAATTTTTCTTTCAATGACCTGGGGCTTTTTATATTGCGCCAAGGCCTCCTGATAAGCAGGCAGGCCCGTACCATTTTGATAGTCTTCACTAAAGCGTTGGCTTAAATATTCTTGTTTTTCTGCCATACGGGCGTAAAGTCCAGGTAATTTGTCTTTTTTCAGGAAATCTACCTCACTTTCCAAATGGGCAATCTTGCGCACAGTAGCATCCTTCTGCCCCCCCAGCTCACTAATCTGCTTAATTAATTGCTGGAGCTTCTGCTCCAGCTGTTCACTATAGAATAAATCCAGCTTGCCTAACTGTTCCAAAACCTCCGTTAATTCCTGCTCTATTTCTAGACCACGACGATAGTCCGCCTTCCGTTCCGTAATTTCTACATTGACAAAATGCTCATTAAAGCGCAGGTTACGAGACTTCCAGCTACCTAAAATAGTGCAGACGGAGGTTACTGCCTCCAGCCTTTCCTGGATTTTCTGCAGCTGGGCAGCGATGGTTTCTCGCCGGAGCTCCACGGCATGTTGACCAATGAAGCTGTCCTCCATATCCCGGCGAAGCAGGGGTCGAGCCACATAGCCCTTATAGAGCATGCCCTCCACAGTAACAGCAGTGGGATAATTACGTAAATCGCTGGCCTGGTCACAGCAGACTACCCGACCTAGCAGATAGTCAATATAGGTACGGGCCCAAGGATTTTCTGTTTCCACCTTGTTGGCTAAAGCCCGCTCCACCTGATGCAGCCTTTCATGCTCTCTCAGCTTGGCAATATCCACCAGGCCCCATGATTTTTTATAATTTCGTTTCTGCTCATCGTACAGTTCAACAGCCCGTGCGTAAGCCTCCGGCTCTACTAACAGATAGAATTTCTGCTTATTTAAATAGCCTTCTACTGCACCACGCCAAGCTTCACAGCCTGGGGCAATTTCCAACACATCTGCTAAAATATCCACCTGGACCGGCTTGCCCGCCCATTGCTGAAGCTGCTTACGCAGGGAATCTCTTAATTGAATAATTTCCAGGGGATAGTCCTTAATATTCTTCTCCAAGTCCCGCAGAATGCGAATTTTCTCCTGTTGATCCTGCTGGTACTGCTTCTGCTGCTCCTGCCATTGGTACAGCTCCTCCTGAACCTGCCCGGCAAAGCTCACTGTACGCTCCTGCAGCTGGCGAAAATAATCCACTGATTCCTCTAGACAATTTAACTGGACATTAGTTAAGGGCTGATACTGACGTAGCAGAGCTTCCGTAGTCTCCTGAAGAGCTTCCCGCTCCTGGAGTGCTTCCACCTCCACTACCTTCTTAGCAAAATTAATAATGGTCTGTGCCTCCTGACGGATATCCAAAAGCAAGCGTTGCAGCTTACCCTGGACCTGTCGAGCCTCTGCTTCTAAATTCTGCTTACGATGTTCCAAATCTGCCTGCAGCTTCTTATTAGGGTCCTGAGCTAATTCCTGGTGCAGCTGAACCTTCTCCCTATCCAGCTCCTCCAAGGCCTTGTTCATGGAGCTTAGGCCAACTCTTTCCACTTCCACCTCGTCCAGAGCATTCTGCACCTTATTTTCCTGCTGCTGAATAGCCTCGGCAATTTGCTCCTTACCGGCCCAAGCCATAATAAAACTTTGTTTTTGCAGTGCCGCAGCTGCCTCCTGGGACCGGGCGTAGCTCTCCCCAATTTTTTGAAGTGCCTCCACCTTCTGCTCCACCCGTTGGGCCAGCTGCTCCTGTCTTTTATAATCACGGATATTCTGCTGCATCAGCTCAATATCCGGTTTTTCCATAGTGTCACAAATATTTTCCGTAATAAATTTTTGGATATCCACAATGGGCTTAAATGATACTGCCCGCTTCAGCATTTGGCAGACCTGCTCATTATGTACATTCCAACGGGAAAGCAGCTCCTCACGGTACTCATTACGCCGGTCAAAAATTTTATAGCTGCTGATGGCCTCATTCTGCTTCAACCAGGCACGGAATTTACTAATATCCATGGCCGTCTGCTCCTGAATATAGCAATGCTCAGGAATCATACCATCATAGATAAAGAAATGGTCCACATAGCTGCCATCACTACGGCAGTCGAAATTAATACCGGCTACAAAGCTTTTTCTTTCCACATCATCATAAAACTCGCAGGCAATATAACTGGCGAAATCCTTCCCCCGACGGGATTTACTATTTTGCGGGTCGATATCTCCTCGTAAATAACCGTCCACTGTACGATGGGAGGTACCACTGGCCGCCTTATTAAAGTTATTTGTAGAAATCTCACCGAGGAAAACTATCTGCAGGGCATCGATAATAGTAGACTTACCAGCACCATTCTTACCCGTAATGAAGTTGATATCCCCCACCTCAATGAGCTGCTTGGAAAAGTAGAGCCAGTTAATCAAGAGTATTTTCTTCAGCTTCTTCAACTTCATCATCCTTTCGTAGTCCTTCTGCTACCTGGGCCAAAAGCTCACTGGGTACAGCCGCTATAATGGTTGGTAGAATCGCCAGCTTAGTCGTGGGCTGATTTAAACGGCCCTCTAACACCTGAATTAAATTATGCTGGGCAAAAATGGTCAAAGCCTTCTTTACCTCGGCCATATTGGGATTATTTCTTAAAATAGCATGCTCCGTAACCACCTTTTCCAATAAATCTCGAACAGAGCATACTGCATCCTGCTCCAGTCCTAATTGATTTAAATTTTCTTCATAGAAAAGGCGCAGAGACAGGAGTAGACCCGTTTGTACCTTATTTAAAACTAAGCGGTTAGCTTCGTTCGTATTCTTGACATAGAAATAGCCGTTAACATCATCCTGGTACAAATCCCAGTTGGACAGGGACAGGTATTCACGGATGACCTCTGCATGTATGGTTAAAAAATTATAGTATTTATTATGCACCCTACCTTTGTCCGGCACGTAAAGGCTACGTACCACAAAGGTATTACTGAGCAGCTGGTTGCAGACAGTCCTAAAATCCTCTAGCTGCTGTTCATTAAACTCTGCTAATTCCTCTAACAAGATTATTTCCCTCCTTACGTGTAAAGCGAATCTGGGGAATTTTATAAATACCCTCCAGATAAAAATCATCCAAATATTCCACTGTATAGAAGCTGTCCTGATCCCCACCGCGTAGAAGGGCCATCATCTGCATAATATAGTCCACATCATTGCCAAGCTGTAGCTCATTGGAATAGATAACCTGCTTCTCCCCAAATTGACTCAGCATAAAGTTCCTTACGGCCTGCTTGCTAAAACGGGATTTAAGCAGCTGCTCCATCTGGGCCTGGGCCTCCTGGTCCACGGCTTCGTTCTCAATCACCACTGGAGCGGACTTCACTCTTTGGACGGGTTCCCGACGATGATACAGGCTGCGGCTGGCTAAATAACCCTGTTGGGAAAGGACAAAGCAGTCCTGCAGGCCTTCGGCCACTGCCTCCCCCTCCGGCTCTGCCAGCTTATCCAAAAGAAAATTAACATTGCCACGTATATTCTGGTCATGGGTGGTCAAGCTTTCTATCTTCAGCGTAGTAGCACGAGTATAACGGCGTACCTGACGGTCAATTTCTTCCAAATACTCCTCTTCCATAGTATCGTAGCGATCCTTGATTTTAAAAATCATCTTACGAATTTCATCATAGGCCTCATTAAAGGTTTTCTGCCGTCCCTCCTGTAAGGAAGCATTAGCTATCTCCCTAGTCACCTCATCCACCAACCATTCATCTAGAATCTGCTGAATAGGTATTTTATATTTAGGCACGGAATCCTTAATTTTTAAAGGGCGGATATATTTTTCGACTACATTCTCACCAAAATCATCAAAATGCTTAGCCAACACGTCATTAACCTGGTAAAGCTCCAGCTGTATCTGGAAGAAGCGGCGTACATTATGATAAACCTCCTTCAGCAGCTTTACCAGCTCATCAGTATGCTCGTAGGCAGAATAAAGAGCCATCATTTTATCATAGGCCCTATCCGTTTCCTGAGCAATCTTCAAGGAGGAATAGGTACTGAACACGTAAAGAGAACCCTTGCGAGTATCACCATAGAGCAGCTGATGGAACATTTCTAGAATTTTACTACTATAATTAGGTACAATAATATATTCCTGAAAGTCCTTATCCCTTTCCCTGGCAAACCACTTTTTGCTGTAGAGCTTGCGAATAAGGAAGCGGGCACGTCCGGATACATCCCGAAGCTCCTCCTCGTAAATATCCTCATCCTCAAAATCGGCCTGGGCCAACTGCTGCTCCAAACGATTGCGTAGCAGCATATAAAAGCTTTCTTCCTGTATCTTTAAGCTATCCTGATAGCTCTCGTAAAGAATTTCCAAAGCGTCCGCATAAAGCTTCCTATTGGGAGAAGCTAAAACGGAAAAGAGCTCTTCAGGGATAACAGTAAATAAATTCATCCTCTGCTCACCTCAATCATTAAAAAAATAAAACGCACTAGATGTTAACTAATTATAACATCTAGCACGTTTTCTTGCCAAAAATAGCTTTTATCTATTGGTATAGGATTCCCGTTCCACGCCAGCAGCAAATTCAGCTGTTTCCTTTGCTAAGGCATCTACAGAGCGGCCTAAATAACCTAGAGCAGCAGCCCAATCTACATTTTCAGGTTCAGCAGCTTCGATTCCATCACGCATTTTTTCCAGTCTGGCGATGATTCCATCCATCTCCGTCAGCTTGCCATCCCAGTCAACCGTATTCTTTGTCGGGTCCATAGTTCTTCCCCTACCCGGGTCCTGAGCATCCAAATTCTCCAACTGAGAATCTAAGCCGTCCAAAGCCTGTAAAACTTTTAGCAAATCTTCCATACTATTCAAATCCTTTACCTTATCCCTTCTTGACCATAGTATAGAAGAAAAACTTTTTCAGAGGGTTTACCCTAAGGAAACTTCACTACCCTTCGTCCATTTTTTAAGCTACTACCGTTTTTTCTGTTCGTCCAGATATTGTCCGACGATTTTTACCGCGCAATATTCACCACACATGGAGCAGGCCTCTTCCCCCTCCTGATTCTTAGTTTTACGATAGCGGGTAGCCTTGACGGGGTCCAGAGCCAAGCGTAATTGCTCCGGCCAGTTTAATTCCTTACGAGCCTTGGCCATAGCATTATCCCAAGCCCAGGCTGCCTGATTCCCCTTAGCCAGATCTGCTGCATGAGCTGCAATACGAGAAGCAATTACCCCTTCACGAACATCCTCCAGGTCGGGTAACCCCAAATGCTCTGCCGGCGTTACATAACAGAGGAAATCAGCACCGCTCACAGCTGCCAGCGTACCACCAATGGCAGAGGTAATATGATCATAGCCAGGTGCGACATCAGTTACCAGAGGTCCTAAAACATAGAAGGGTGCACCATGGCAGAGGCGCTTTTGCAGCTGCATATTAGCAGCAATCTGATTATAGGGTACATGCCCCGGTCCCTCCACCATAACCTGGATGCCTCTTTTCCAGGCCCTCTGGGTCAGCTCACCAAGAGTCAGAAGCTCTTGAATCTGAGCACGGTCACTGGCATCAGCCAAACAGCCTGGGCGCAGACCATCACCTAAGCTGATGGTTACATCGTATTCCTCACAGATATCTAACAGCTCGTCAAAATATTCATATAAAGGATTTTCCCTATGATTATGCAGCATCCAGCCGGCAATAAAGCTGCCACCACGGCTGACAATGTCCATAATCCTCCCTTCCTCCGTTAAGGCATGCAGAACATTTTGCGTTACCCCACAATGCAAGGTCATAAAGTCGGCACCATCGGCAGCCTGCTGACGGATAACCTTGAACAGGTCCTCCTTAGTCATATTAACTACTGCTCCGTGAGCCTTGATGGTTTCTACAGTTACCTGATAAATAGGTACCGTACCCACCATAACTGTGGATGCGCCAATAATCGCACGACGGGAGGCAGTAATATTATTACCGGTAGACAGGTCCATAACCGAGTCAGCTCCAGCAGCAATAGCAGCCTCCAGCTTGGCCAGCTCTGGTTCAGGATCTGGGAAACAGGTGGAAGTGCCAATATTAGCATTAACCTTAATAGTCAAGCCCTCACCTACTCCTCGTGGCACCAGGTTCTTATGGTTTACATTACAGCAGATAGCTACTGTACCCTTAGCTACCCGCTCACGAATAAGCTCTGGAGCCAAATGCTCCTGTTCAGCCACCAGCTGCATTGCCTCTGTGATAATTCCCTGTCTTGCTAATTGCATTTGTGTTGCCATAATCTTCCTCCTCAAAAAAATACCGCTTCCCTGAAATAAGGGAAACGGTATGTTTCATCGGTTTTTTGAGCCCCTAGGGGTACAACTCAAAAATCGCTTTCCTACGCCGGTATTATCCGTATATCAGGTTCAAAGGGTCGGACCAGGTCCTCTCAGCAAAATGCGCCCCTAGCGGTTTATGTATTTGTCCCTCTTACCTTAGCACCTTTTAAGAAAAGTAGCAAGAGTGATTTATTATAATTTTTTGTAAAGAATCCTTACAGCATTTAGAACGCAGAGCATGGCGATACCAGTATCAGCAAAAACTGCTGCCCACATAGAAGCATAACCAAAGAGGCCTGCTATCATAATGGCAATTTTACTACCTAAAGCCATGACCACATTCTGCCAGGCAATGGCAGCCGTAAGCTTCGCCAATTTAAAGCCCTTGGGCAGGCTATCCATTTCAGAATTCATGAAAACCACGTCAGCAGCCTCCAATGCGGCATCAGCACCACTGCCCATAGCGGCACCTACATCAGCACCTGCCAAAACAGGAGCATCGTTAATACCATCACCTACAAAGAGCACCGGACCATATTTTTGGCGCAGCTCCTTGAGTGCTGTTACCTTATCCTGGGGCAGCAGACCTGCACGAACCTCATCCACGCCGGTTAAACGGGCTACCCGTTCAGCTTCATTCTGAACATCACCAGTCAAAAGCACTGTTTTCACGCCCAGCTTCTTCAGCTTAGCTAAAGAAGCTACGGTATCCTCTTTTAGGGTATCATTAACTATCAGCTTACCTACATAAACACCATTGCGTGCCACTAAAACCTCGCTACCACCACAACGGGAGCTGTCAGTAACAGTAACCTGATAACGTGCCATTAATTTTTCATTACCGCAAAGCAACACGTTCCCGTCTAATTTACTCTCCAATCCCTCACCGGCTATTTCCTTAAAATATTCCGGTTGGGGAAGGCTTAAGCTTCGTTCCTGAGCTGCTGCTACAATACTTTTGGCCAGAGGATGATTGGAGCTCTGCTCAGCCGCTGCACAAAGGGTCAAGAGCTCGTCCTCACTGATATCCTGGGGCACTACCTTCTGAAGAACGAAATTACCCTTAGTCAAAGTGCCTGTTTTATCAAGAGCTACAACCTTTATATTCTTAATAACATCCATAGTCACAGCACCCTTAAAAAGGATACCGTATTTAGAACCAGTACCCACGCCGGCAAAATAAGACAGGGGTACGCTTAAAACCAAAGCACAGGGACAGCTGATAACCAGGAAGGTCAGGGCTGTATATACCCATTCCTGCCAATTACCAGTAACTAAAGAAGGAATTATTGCTGTCGCTGCTGCAATAACTACAACAATGGGAGTATATACCTTGGCAAAACGGGTAATGAATTTATCCATTGCCGGCTTACTCTCCGCCGCATTTTCCACACTGGCCAGAATCTTGCTGACCATGGATTCAGCCAATACCTTGGTTACTCTGACCTTAAGCATCTCCGTAGTATTAATACAACCGGACATTACGACATCACCAGCTTGACGACGTTGGGGAACGGGCTCACCAGTAATGGGAGAGGTATCGACAAAGCTATTACCCTCGACTACGATGCAGTCCAAGGGAATTCTTTCACCGACACGTACCAATAATTCATCGCCCACCTTGGCACTGGCCGCAGGCACAATCCTGGTTTCACCCTCCACCAGCAGATTAACATTTTCTGGACGCATATCCACCGCTTCCATAATCTGCATCCGGCTCTTAGAAGCTGCATGATGTTCAAAAAGCTCTCCTAAACGACAGAAAAGCATAACACCTACAGCCTCTTCCCAGGCATGAACGGCAAAAGCACCCAAAGTGGCAATGGACATCAAAAAGTTTTCATCAAAAACTTCACCACGAGCAATGCTTTTAGCAGAGGACCAGAGTACACGCCAGCCTAAAATCAAATACGCTACAACCAAAACCGGCAACTGCAGTTCTTCAGGAAAAACATCAAACAGAAAAGCAGCTATAAATAGAACTGCGCCAAGAACCAGCTCTGCTACGAAGAGCTTACCACCTTCAGTATGATGTTCATGGCCACAGCAGCAACCGTCATGATGGTGATGATGCTCATGGCCACAGCAGCAGGCTTCATGATGATGTTCGTGTCCGCAGGCTTCATGATGATGCTCATGGTTACAGCAGCCGTCATGGTGATGATGTTCATGGCAGTTATCTTTATCGTTGGGTACCAAAATCTTCTTATTTACAACCTCTAGTTCCATTTTTACCTCCTCATATGAGTGATTGCTCATATATTTTGCAAAAAAATATTAAACCTGCCCAGGTTTTAGAAAAATTTAGTATTTACATGAACAATTATTCAAAACCTATCCTTCAAGGCCGGTTACCTCAGTAATGAACAATATATGAGCATTTGTTCATATATTGTTTAAAAAAATAAACCGAACTCCGCTCAGACCTTGAACAACTTAAACAATATGAGTAATTGCTCATATATTCTACAAAAAATAAAAACACCAAAGCACTTTTCTTAAGTGCATTATAACATATGAGCAACCATTCATCAATAAGTTTGTAAAAAATTTTAGTGAGAAAGTCACTGCCCCTTCCACTCCTTCAGCTTATAATATGTTATATAATAGAAATATGAAATTATGAACAAAGGACGTGTATATTTATGGCAATTCTCCATCCTAGCGGCGCAGAAGTACGTGCAATGCTTGCAGCAAAAAAAACCTTTTTAATCGACTTTTATGCTACCTGGTGCGGTCCTTGCAAAATGGAAAGCTATGTTCTGGAAGATATTGAAAAAATCATGGGTGATCGTATTGATCTAGTAAAGCTTGATGTGGACCAGGAACCAGAGCTGACCGAATATTTTCAAGTTAACCTTATTCCCGGCCTCCTCTTTATCAAGGACGGCGAGCTGGCCTCCCGTTACGCCGGCTTTCTTCCTAAGGAACGCCTCCTGTCCAGATTGGAGAAGCTTTTAGGTAATGAACCGCCATTAGAAGCAGCTCCTGATGAACATTACGACCTGATTATTATTGGTGGCGGCCCTGCTGGCCTAACCGCTTCCATTTATGCCCGCCGTGCCGGCTTAAAAACCCTGGTTTTAGAATCCTATGCCCCAGGCGGCAAGCTTATTAAAACATTCTCCCTAGAAAACTGGCCCGGTCTGCAGGCAGTCAACGGCTCCCAGTTAGCCTATGATATCTATACTCAGGCAATGACCTTAGGCACCAGCTATTTATACGAAATCGTAGAAAATATTACTTTAGCAGGAAAACAGCGTCAGGTTCACTGTGCCAGCGGCAAGACCTTTACCGCTCCCGCCGTAATTATCGCTACCGGTACAGTAGAACGTATGCTCAATGTACCTGGAGAAGCAGATATGGTCGGTCATGGCATCAGCTTCTGTGCGGTTTGCGACGCAACCTTCTATCGCGATAAACCAGTTATTATTGTCGGTGCCGGTAACGCAGCCTTTGAAGAAGCCCTTTATTTAACTGATTTTGCTTCCGAGATCACCATTGTTGCTCGTCGTGACCAGTATAGGGCGGATCAGATTGTGCAGGAAAAGGTGCTTAAACACCCTAAAATAAAAGTTCTTCCCTTCTGGCAGCCGGTAGAGGTCTTAATTACAAATGAACATGTTTCCGGCTTGCGTATAAAAAATACGCAAACTGGTGCGGTACAGGATTTGACTGCTCATGGTATCTTCCCCTATATCGGTGCCGATCCGGCCACCGGCTTTGCTAAAGATCTGGACATTTCCAATCCCCAGGGCTATCTAATCGTTAATCCGGATATGTCCACCAAAATTCCCGGCATTTATGGTGCTGGTGACTGCTGCGATAAAATTCTCCGTCAGGTAGTTACCGCAGCTAATGATGGTGCGATTGCCGCTCAAAGCGTCATTAAATACTTAAGGGATTAACAGTTATAGAACGCTAACTTATTAGTAACTCTATTCATTAGCTATACCTAACTATTTTTGACTTAATGCTCTTTTCGTGATACAATTTACCTAGTAATAAGCTGAGCAGGTGGACTGTTTTTCAGGACATCGGGCCCTTAGGCAGCAGATTTTTTACGTCTGCGGGACAGTGTGAAACTATTCCGCAGGCGTTTTATTTTTCTAAGCAGATTTACAACAAGTAAGGAGGACCTTTATGAACTTTAAAAATAGTGATGAACATATCGCCATGGTAGTTTCCTTCCATAGCATTTTAGTTAATCTCGCTCTAGCTCTAGGTAAATTAGCCGCAGGTCTGGTAGCCAATTCTGCCGCTATGATTTCCGATGCCATCCATTCAGCATCCGATGTTTTTAGTACCTTTATCGTCATCATTGGCGTAAAAATGTCCCATAAGGCTTCTGATCAGGACCATCCCTATGGACACGAACGTCTGGAATGTGTCGCTGCTATTATTCTTTCCGTCCTGTTAACCCTGGTAGCCGTAGGCATCGGCTATAGCGGTGTAAACAAAATTCTTTTTGTAGACGCAGAAGAAATGCTTGTACCCGGTCAGCTGGCTCTTTGGGCAGCCGCAGTCTCCGTACTGGTCAAGGAGGCTATGTTCTGGTATACCCGCAGAGCTGCTAATAAAATAAATTCCGGTGCTCTTATGGCTGACGCCTGGCATCACCGTAGCGACGCCCTTTCCTCCGTAGGCAGCTTTATTGGTATTTTAGGCGCGCGTATGGGCTATCCCATCCTAGACCCTTTAACCAGTATTATTATCTGCTGTATGATTCTTCATGCCTCCTGGCAGATATTTACTGATGCTATTGAAAAAATGGTGGACCACAGCTGCGATCCTGCCACCACCCAGGCCATCAGTAATCTGGTAGAAAGATTGGACGAGGTGGAATATTTGGATTCCATCCACACCCGCATGTTCGGTAACCGTATTTATGTGGATATCGAAATCAGCGTCCAGGACCATCTCACCTTAGTTCAGGCACACCATGTAGCAGAAATTGTCCACGTGGCAATTGAACTGAACTTTCCCCTGGTAAAGCATTGTATGGTACACGTCAACCCGGTCAGTCAAAGAAACACCAAACGCTGTGCCTATATTCCCCGCGAACTACTACCCAAAGATAATTTTTTACCACGTCGCTGATTCATAAAAAAAGCTACCCTTCATTTTACTTGAAGGGTAGCTTTTGTATTTATAAATTAAAATTTTTATGCCTCTATATGAACAGAAGCTGCTTCTACTGCTTTTTTCCAGCCGGCTAGTAATTTTACTCTCCGTTCGTCTTCCATCTGCGGCTGGAAGGTACGGGCAATACTGTGATTTTGTTTGATTTCTGCTTTGTTCTGCCAATAGCCTACGGCCAACCCGGCCAGATAAGCAGAGCCCATAGCCGTAGTTTCTACACAACAGGGACGGGCCACGGGTAGATTCAAAATATCTGCCTGGAACTGCATAATAAAATTATTGGCACAGGCACCACCATCCACCGCTAACGTGGATAACTTGATACCACTGTCCTCCTCCATTGCCTGGAGGACATCGAATACCTGGTAAGCAATGGCCTCCAGGGTTGCTCGAACAATATGCTTACGATTTACGCCCCTTGTTAATCCCACAATGGCACCACGGGCATACTGGTCCCAATAGGGTGCACCTAAACCGACAAAGGCCGGCACGACGTAACAGCCGTTATTATCCGGAACGGACTTGGCCAGCTCCTCAGATTCTGCCGCCTCACGTAGCATTCCCATTTCGTCACGTAACCATTGGATGGCTGCCCCAGCTACAAAAATAGAACCCTCCAGAGCATATTCCACCTTACCATCCACGCCCCAGGCAATGGTGGTAACTAACCCATTTTTAGAGCTTACCGGTTTCGTACCGGTATTCATTAGCATAAAGCCACCCGTACCATAGGTATTCTTAGCCTCACCGGGAGCAAAGCAGGTCTGTCCAAAAAGAGCGCATTGCTGGTCACCGGCAGCACCGGCAATGGGAACATGTTCCCCAAAGATTTTACTATCAGTATAGCCATACACATGACTGGAGGGTTGGGGCTTCGGCAGCATCTGACGGGGAATATCAAGCAGCTGCAGCAGCTCCTCATCCCACTCCAGGGTATGAATATTAAAGAGCATGGTACGAGAAGCATTGGAATAATCCGTAATATGTACCTTGCCGCCAGTCAGCTTCCAGATAACCCAGGTCTCAATCGTACCAAAAAGTAAATCTCCCGCTTCGGCCTGAGCACGAGCTCCTTCCACATGGTCCAAAATCCATTTCAGCTTCGTGCCGGAGAAATACGCATCCAGGACGAGACCTGTTTTCTGACGGATAGTTTCAGTATAGCCCTGCTCCTTCAGCTGGTCACAATAAGCTGCCGTACGACGGCACTGCCAGACGATGGCATTATACACCGGTTTACCAGTATGCTTATTCCACACTACTGTAGTTTCCCGCTGATTAGTAATACCAATGCCTGCCATCTCCGCAAAGCTGACATCCAGCTTGCTCATTGCTTCGAACATCAGGCCGTTCTGGGTTGCCCAAATTTCCTCGGCATCATGCTCCACCCAACCGGGCTGAGGATAAATCTGCGGAAATTCCTTTTGGGCGATACTGCAGATTTTACCTGCTTTATTAAAGAGAATACAACGACAGCTGGTAGTACCTAAATCCAGCGCCATAATATATTTTTCCATGGTCAACACACCTTTCTGCTGCTATTGTAAAAGAAAAACAGCCCCTCTGCAAGCCCTAAGGGCCGAGAAGGGCTGCAAAAGTACTTCTATTATAAATTGGGAATAAACATAATGAGTGCCGGGCAATAGGTTACGATGAGTAGTGCAACCAACAAGGCTATAATGAAGGGGACTGCTTCCTTCATAAACTCACCTAAGGACGTTTTCGTTATGGCACAGACCGTAAACATCATGGACCCAAAGGGTGGCGTCAGACCGCCAATCATAATATTCACAATGCAGATAATACCAAAATGAACAGGGTCAACGCCCAACTTAGTCATTACCGGTACCAGAAGCGGTGCCAAAATAATCAGGGCTGCACCGCCCTCCAGGAACATGCCCAAAACCAGGAGTAGCAGATTTACCATCATCAGCATCAGATATTTATTTTGGGTAATATCCAGCATACCGGTGGTAATTTGCTGAGGGATGCGTTCCCAGTTCATGTAGTAGCCAAAGAAGGAGGCTGCTACGATAATGAAGACAACGGAGCTAGTACCATAGATAGTTTCCTTCATAATGGGCCACAGGTGCTCCAGCTTTAATTCCTTATAAATTACTGCACCCACAAAAATGCAGTAAACAACGGCTACAGCACCAGCCTCGGAAGGAGTAAACATACCTATACGCAGACCAGCAATAATGCCAAAGGGGAAAAGCAGAGCCCAGATGGATTCCTTAAGCTGAGCCATAAATTCACCGAAGGTAGCACGTTTTTCACGTGAGGGCTTGTAGCCTCTTTTTTTAGAAATAACGGCAACCACAATCATCATGGCAACAGCCATCAGGATGCCGGGTACATAACCAGCCATGAACATCTTAGTAACAGATACACTGGCAATCAGCGCATAGACGATGAGGTTAATACCGGGGGGAATAACCGGAGTAACAGCAGAGGATGCCGCAGTTACTACGGAAGCAAAGGCCTTGCTGTAACCACGTTTCTCCATCTCCGGTACCAGCATTTTACTCTGCATAGCCGCATCCGCATTTGCACTGCCGGACACACCACCCATTAACAGGCTGAGCAGTACGTTAACCTGAGCCAGACCACCAGACAAATGACCGGTCAAAACATCAGTAAACTTCATCAGCTTAGAGCTGATACCGGAATAATTCATAATGGAACCAGCCATAATGAAAAAAGGAATAGCCAATAACGGGAAGGATTGAGTGCTGGTAATAATTCTCTGGAACATTAAATGAGCCGGAGAAGAAGCATCAATAAAAGAAAAATAAGTTACCGTAGCACCAAAAAGTGCATAGGAAATAGGAATACTAGAAAAATATAGTACAAAAACAATTAATACAGGAAGATAGGCAATCATGCTTTAACCTCCTTCTTCATAGCAAGATCCTGCCAGACAAAGCGCAGAGCATAAAAAGTCATCATCGCAAAGGAAATGGGTACGACTGCACTGATGTAAGCGGAGGAAACCCCTAAAACCGGAGTCATCTTAGTATGGGTAATCATAACATAGGTCATAGCCAGATATGCCATGTAACTATTCAAAAGTACTAAAATGATGTCCATTAGTAAATTAACACCCCATCTGGCAGTGGGTGGCAGTAATTTTACCAGAATATCCACACCTACGTGGCCACGATGCTTAAAAGCAGCAATGCCCCCGATAAAAACAGACCAGACGAAGCAGCCTGTTGCAACCTCCTCGGACCAGATGATACCAGAATTAAGAAAATAACGCATAATAATATTTAAAATAACCAGAGCCGTGGTAATAATCAAGAAAAAAGATGCGATAATCTCTTCTATATTACCCAGGCTGAATGTAAATTTTTCGTTCATCGCTCTTTAAGCCTCCGTAAAAGAAAGCGTTTCGCTTAACAAAATTTAAACGAAACGCTTCCCAACCAAACTAATTACTTCTAAAATTATTTCGCAGCGCGAATTTTAGCAATTTCTTCTAACAATCTAGCATGAATACCAGGGGTTGCACCTTCTTTTTCCTCCATAGCCTGGAAGACCGGAGTAGTTGCTTTGGTGAAGGCTTCATGATCTACATCATTGAACTTAACACCTTTTTCCTGCAATTCCTTATATACCTGATTGTAGGAATCAGTGGAAATCTTAGTCATTTCCTTACCACCATAAGCAAATTCTTCAGCGATAATTTTACGGTCTGCTTCAGAAATCTTATTCCATACCTCAGTAGAAATATAAACACCACAGGTACCCAGGAAGTGTTTGGTAGTAGCTACATTCTTAGTATACTCATAGCATTTGGTACCGATATTAGTAAATTCAGAGCCTTCCAGACCATCAACTACGCCTTGGGAAACGCCGGACAAGGTTTCAGAGAAAGGCAGGCTGGTAGCAGTAGCACCCATTGCATTAATAGTATCAATAAAGAGCTTGCTGCCGGGAGTACGCAATTTTAAACCCTGCAGGTCTGCAGGAGTGTGAATTTCTTTGTTGGTCATCAGATTACGGAAACCAAAAACATAGTCCAAAGCCAAAACCTTAATGCCCTTGTCTTCAGCCTTAGCAATCATATCCTTAACCAGGGGAGTTTCAATAATTTGTGCATATTCGTCATAGCTCTGGTAAAGCATGGGGCCTACCAAAGGCTTAAAGTCGGGCACGTAATCGCCCAAATAGGAAGGATCTTCGACAGAAATAAAATTAGCACCATGAACAACCTGTTCCAAACCATCTTTATAGCATGCTAATTGATTTTGACCGAAACATTGAATTTCTACACGACCCTCGGTTTTCTTGTTAATACGTTCAGCAACCATTTCCATAGATTTGTAAAGCTGTTCATCAGGAGAGAAAACATGGCTTAATTTCAAAACAATTTTTTCACCATTTGCGTTATCTTCTGCTTTTTTTTCGCCGCTACAGCCAACTAAAGCTAACATACAGACAGCCATCATTAAAAGAACTGCTATTTTTTTCATTTCTTCCTCCTAGTTATGTTGAAATTTGTTGAATATTTTACTGGTAGTTTCTTACCAAAGTCTTCCTTAACATCTTAACAGAGCTCCCGAATATTGTCAATAAACTTACAGTATTTTAAGTAATTCTGCCTAAATTATTACTTTAGGCCAATATATGTCCTATGTGGACATTCTTAGTCCCGCTTGTTATTAACGTAAAAATATGCTATTATTTTAGTTAATATCGTTGAATTTAGTTGAAATTCATTGTGTAAATTAATAAAAAAGAATTGTGAGGATGTAAATCATGACTAAAATTTTTGCTCACCGCGGTTTTTCCGGTTATTATCCTGAAAATACTATGTTAGCCTTCACCAAGGTTGCTGAAGAAACCCTAGCTGATGGCATAGAACTGGATATCCAGCTGACTAAGGATGGAGAAATCGTCATCATGCACGACGAAATTCTTGACCGTACTACTAATGGCAGCGGCTTTTTAAAGGAGTATACCTTAGCTGAACTGAAGGAGCTCTCTGTCGGCGTTAATTTTAAAGGCTTCTTCCCCCGTCAAACCATTCCCACCCTGCGAGAGTTTTTTACCTTCCTTAAAAAGACAAAATTAATTGTCAACATAGAATTAAAAACCAGTGTTTTTGAATATACCGGTATTGAAGAAAAATTAATTGCCATGGTTCACGAATTTGCTTTGGAGGACCAGGTATGGTATTCCTCCTTTAACCATTACACTATGGAACGTATCTTGAAATTAATGCCGGAAGCAAAATGCGGCCTGCTGATGGATACCTGGCTCATGCATCCCGGCAGCTATGCGGTAGAATGTGGTGCTATGGCAATCAACGCCTGCACTCCCTTCTGCCTGAAGCCCGGCATTGCTGATGAACTGCATCAGCAAAATATCATTATGCAGGCTTGGACCCCTAACGAAATAGAAGTCATGCAGCAGCTGGTAGCTAACCACGTGGATGTGCTTATTACTAACTATCCTGACCGCGCTGCCCAAGTGTTAAATCGTCGCTAATCTCCTAGGAGGAGCAATGAAGAAAAGAGTAACCCTAAAGGACCTTGCCGCCCAGGCCCAGCTTTCTCCCGCCAGCGTATCCATGATTTTAAACCAGAAAAGCATTAACCGCTTTAATCAGGAAACCGTACAAAAGGTATTGGAGCTGGCAGAAGCCATGGGCTATCAATATCATAAGGAAAAGCAATATGCCCTGGTGAAGCCGGCGGACAAGCTGATTGTCATCGTCTGCCCTTCTCTCTTTAACCCCTTCTATACAACCCTTATCCAGGGCATTGAAATAGCTTCACGCAAGCTTGGCTTTATCGTCTCCGTCCGCACCACCTATTGGGATACTACTACGGAACGCCTAATCATGGAGGAATCAGCCAAGCTCAATGTAGCCGGTATTATTTTTGCTATGATTCCCCAGCAGCCGGAGCTGGCCTGCCGCTTAAGTCAACAACTTCCCGTTGTAGCCATCGGTGACAGACGTAACGATCTGGAGCTGGCTACCGTGGATATGAATAACTTCCGTGCCGGACAGCTACTTGGTCAGCATCTGCTAGAGATGGGCCATCGTCAGCTGGCTTACCTTTCTACTACTTTGAACGAACAGCACAGCTCACGTGTACGCCGTGCCCAGGGCCTACAGGCTGCCTGCAATGAGGAGCCGTCTGCTAAGCTGACAATTATTACTCAGGACATAACTCCAGAACACGAAATCACCCACGTCGATGTGGAATATACTACTGGCTATAAATTGGCTCAGACCTGTCTTAAGCAGGCCCCCGCAGTCACAGCCATGGTAGCAATCAATGATATGGTAGCCTACGGTGTCTACAATGCTGTAATTGATGCCGGTTTACGTGTTCCTGAGGATATCAGCATAGCAGGCTTTGATAACATCTTTCCTTCCCGCATTCATGGTGTGGACCTGACCACCATGGATAACTCCCTCGTAGAATGTGGTAAAAGTGCCTTCCATCTGCTACAAGAAGAAATGGACGGTTACCGCAGTCGCGGAAAATTTGCAAGCATCACCCATGTAGAATACAAATGCAAGCTGATAGCTCGTAAAAGTACCGGTCCAGTACCTACCCAAGCAAGCTGTAAACGACAATAGAAAATTCAATTATTACTGCGTAACAGATTTTTCTGTTACGCAGTTTTTATTATAAAACAAAAAAGCGCTCACCCTTACACCGGGTAGCGCTTACATGTTCTTCTCCATCTCAATGCACCATATAAAAGCCCAAAGAGCAGAGAGCCTTATAAAATTTTTCAAAAGTCATTTTCCTGCCTCATTTCTTAGTGAATCATATAAAAGTTCATTCTGTACAATGCTTCAACAAATTTCTCAAAAGACATCTTCCTTACCTCCTTCTAGTTTCTTTTCCGGTCACTTCCCAACCCATGCCTAGATTATAGCACCCTATGTCATATTTGTCCAGTATGGACATTATTTGTCCCTATGTAGGTAAAAAGCCCATGAAATCAAGGCTTTCCGTTTTTTTACTTATTAAACTAAAAAAACTCTAATTTATTTCACATATTTTTTTCAATTAACAGCACGGAAGCAAGATAAGTTCCAAGTAATTCAGTATGCCTGCTCCAAAAGCTTCTTCAGAAGTCCTCCTGCCTCTTATAAAATAAAAAAGGACGCTCATCAGAGCGTCCTTAAAAATATTCTTATTTACAGCTTATTCCGCATATTCCTGCAGAGTGTCCATGATACGGGTAATCAGCTCACTCCGCATAGTATGCTGGGCAGAAGTATAGGTCATCAGCTGCTCATCCGTCAAGCCCAATTCCCGACGAAAAAGCGCCTTTTGGGACATAGCCGCATTTTTGGACAGCTTATCAGATTTAGTTAAAATAACCTGTATCCTTAGGCCACAGCTTTGCAGCCAACGATAGCATTCCAAATCACTGTCAAGGGGCTTATGACGAATGTCAATCAGCTGGCAGACCAGTGCCAAATTATCACTACCAGAAAGATATTTACTAATAAAACCGGACCATTGATCCTTGTTGCCCTTATTAGTGCGGGCAAAGCCATAACCGGGCAGGTCAACCAGATGGAAGGTAGCTCTTTCATCGCCACCCTCTTCCAGGCTCCGCTTAGCCTCCAGTTCATAGAAATTAATAGTCTGGGTTTTACCAGGAGTAGAGCTAACACGTGCCAGACCATTACGGCGGCACAGGGAATTAATCAAGGAAGACTTACCCACATTACTACGACCAATAAAAGCTACTTCAATTAAAGCAGGGCTTGGATACTGGTCAGCACGTACGGCAGATGCAACATATTTAGAATGAATAATATCCCAATTACCTTTACTCATGTTTTTCCTCCAATGCAATTTTTAAAACCTCATCCATATGGCGTACTGGAATAAATTCCAGTTGCTTACGGATTTCTTCAGGAATTTCCTCAACATCCTGTTGATTACGACGGGGAATAATGATGGTCTTAATACCACAACGGTAAGCAGCTAAAACCTTTTCCTTAAGTCCACCAATGGGCAGTACTCTACCAGAAAGGGTTAATTCACCCGTCATGGCTAATCTAGCCTTGATAGGACGCCTAGTTAAAGCAGAAACCATAGCTGTAACCATGGTAATACCAGCAGAAGGACCATCCTTGGGTACGGCACCCTCGGGCACATGAATATGCAAATCTTCAGTTTCATAGAAATCCTCGGCCAGTCCCAACTCCTTGGCACGACTACGAATATAGGTAAAACCAGCCTGGGCTGATTCCTTCATGACATCCCCCAGCTTACCTGTCAGCGTGAGTGCACCCTTCCCCTTATAGCAGAGTACCTCCACCTTCAATAGCTCGCCACCTACACTCGTCCAGGCTAAACCATTACAGACGCCTATTTCAGAGCCTACCTCCGTATCTTCCTCCAGATAGATAACTGGTCCCAGATATTTTTCCAAATTCTTTTCTGTTACCCTTGCTACCTTACATTCACCAGCTACAATCTTACGGGCTACCTTACGGCAGATATTGGCCAACTGCCTTTCCAGATTACGTACACCAGCTTCACGGGTATATTCGCGAATAATACGCTGCATAGCCGGCTCATTAATATTCAAGTTACATTTTTCCAGACCATGCTGTTTTCTTTCCTTGGGCAAAAGATACAGCTCAGCAATTTTCTCCTTTTCCTGCTCTGTATAGCTGGACAGCTCAATAACCTCCATACGGTCATAAAGCGCAGCTGGAATTGTGGAAGGATCATTAGCTGTGACAATCCAGAAGACATGGGAAAGATCAAAGGGCAATTCAATAAAATGGTCACTAAAGGTATTATTCTGTTCCGGGTCCAAGGCTTCTAACAGCGCGGAGGCAGGATCACCCTTGTAATCAGAAGAAAGCTTATCTATTTCGTCCAGAAGGAAAACCGGGTTCATACATCCACAATTTTGCATACCATGGATAATACGTCCAGGCATGGAACCTATATAGGTACGACGATGACCACGAATTTCAGCTTCATCATGAATACCACCAAGTGAAAAACGTGTAAATTTACGTTCTAGAGAGTGAGCAACACTTTGGGCTAAGGAGGTCTTACCCACACCGGGAGGACCAACCAGACAAAGAATAGGCCCTTTCAGATCCTTATTCAAAGCACGTACGGCCAGATATTCCAGAATACGTTCCTTAATCTTCTTTAGGCCATAATGTTCCTTATTCAATACTTCTTCAGCATGTTTCAGATCAAAATTATCCTCTGTATACTTTCCCCAAGGTAAATCTAAAACAGCATCTATATAATTGCGTACCACTGAAGCCTCTGGAACAGCATTTGTCAGCTTCCGCAGCTTATCCAGCTCTTTTTTGAGCTTCTCGCGGACCTCTTCAGGCGAATCCAGGGCATCCATTTTCTTACGATAATTTTCTAGTTCAACTTCCAGGTCTTCAGCGTCACCAAGCTCTTTGCTGACAACCTTCAACTGCTCTCTTAGATAGTATTCTTTTTGATTGCGATCAATATTGTCATGTACTTCCTTGGCAATTTTCTTTTCCAGATTACCAATTTCTAGCTCTAAGGCTACAGTTTCTACTAAAGCACGTATCCTTGCCGAGGTATCGGCAATCTCTAAGATTTCCTGCTTCTTATCAGGAGTTAAGGTCAGATAGCCGGCTATCATATCTGCCATCACGGCAGGGTCCTTTTGGTATTTAACAGTTTGTAAGACATCACTGGAAACCTTCTTGGTCAGTATAATCCACTTCTCAAAATTTTCCAGTAGCAGTTTGGTCAAAGCAGCAATTTCCTGCGGTGAGCCTTCACCAGAAGACAAAATGTGGTAATGACCTACAAAATAATTATTCTCACCGGCAAATTCGGTGATAGAATCAGTTTCCACACGTTCCAATCCTTCAACAAGAATGCGAATAGCGCCATTAGGAAGCTTAAGGAACTGCTTAATCTCTGCCAAGGTTCCTACCTGATATAAATCCTCTAATCCGATTTCTATAACCTCAGCATCCTTTTGGCAGACCAGCAAAATACGGCGATCAGCTTCCATAGCAGCATCTACAGCCTGTAAGGATTTTGTTCTTCCCACATCCAGGTTAGTAATCATACCTGGGAAAACAACCATGCCTCGTAAAGCTAACAAAGGCAAAGTCAAAATTTCTTCCTTCATCCTATCCCTCCTTTATATGTAAATAAGGGAGAAAGGTATATCCCTTCCCCCCTTATTGGTTTTATTTCTTCACCATTTTTGGCTCCGCATGCTGACGCATGGTTGCTTCAGTAACGATACATTTATCAATATCATCACAGGAAGGAGCATCATACATCACATTGCGCATAATAGTTTCGATAATAGCACGTAGACCACGGGCACCGGTATTACGAGTCAACGCTTCCTCGGCAATAGCCTCCAAAGCACTGTCCTCAAACTCCAATTCCACGTCGTCCATGGCTAAGAAGCGCTGATATTGTTTAACCAGAGCATTACGTGGTTCACTCAAAATGCGTACTAAAGCATTTTTATCAAGAGAATCCAAAGTAACAACAACAGGTAAACGTCCAGAGAACTCGGGAATCAGACCAAATCTAATCAGATCCTCCGGTAAGATATGCTTGAAGACCTCGTTATTATCAACTTCTGTCTTCTTTTTCACATCCGCACCAAAGCCCAGACTTTTCTTGCCAACACGACTGTTTATAATCTTCTCCAGACCAGCAAAAGCACCGCCACAGATAAAGAGAATGTTAGTGGTATTAATCTGAATCATTTCCTGGTTAGGATGCTTACGGCCACCCTGGGGAGGCACACTAGCTACAGTACCTTCCAAAATCTTTAACAGAGCCTGCTGTACACCCTCGCCGGAAACATCTCGGGTAATGGAAACATTCTCGGACTTACGCGCAATTTTATCAATTTCGTCAATGTAGATAATACCACGTTCAGCAGCTTCTACATCATAATCTGCATTTTGGATCAACCTTAATAGAATGTTTTCCACATCCTCACCCACATAACCAGCTTCGGTTAAAGTAGTGGCGTCGGCAATAGCAAAGGGCACCTTTAGTATTTTAGCTAAAGTCTGTGCCAAAAGGGTTTTACCACTACCAGTAGGTCCGAGCATAAGAATATTGGATTTTTGTAATTCCACCTCACGCTCATCTGCAGGATTTTCCAGTTCGTAATTAATGCGTTTGTAATGATTATATACGGCTACGGCCAAGGTTTTTTTAGCTTCATCCTGACCAATAACATAATCATCTAAAACAGCCTTAATTTCCTTCGGTTTAGGCAGGTTGTGCTGCACCTTAGAAGCCTTCAGCTCTTGGGCTACACGCTGCTTATCATCGTCCAGCATCTCCTTGCAATAATCAATACATTCATCGCAGATATAGACGCCACGACCGGCTATCAGCCTACGTACCTGACTTTCACGTTTGCCGCAAAAGGAACAGCAGAGGCCTTTATCACCATCATCATATGCCATATTTTATTATCTCCTTATAATGTATCTCAGTGACGTTCCAAAATAGCATCTACCAGGCCGTATTCCTTAGCCTCAGTGCTTGTCAGGTAATTGTCACGTTCTGTATCAGCAGCAATTTTTTCAACGCTCTGACCAGTATGCTTGGATAAGATATGATTCAACTCCTCACGGATACGGAGAATTTCACGAGCATGGATTTCAATTTCAGTTGCCTGGCCTTGAACACCACCCAGGGGCTGATGAATCATCACTCTGGAATAAGGTAAAACATAACGTTTGCCAGGGGTACCAGCGGTCAACAACACGGAAGCCATACTTGCCGCCATACCCATGCAAATCGTAGAAACATCACATTTGATATATTGCATAGTATCATAAATAGCCATACCAGCGCTAACGCTACCACCAGGACTATTAATATACATATGAATATCCTTATCCGGGTCCTCGGACTCCAGGAACAGTAATTGAGCAATGACGAGATTGGCCATGTTATCGTTAATTTCACCGGTTACAAAAATTATTCTCTCTTTTAGCAGACGTGAATAAATATCATAGGATCTTTCGCCAGAAGCAGAATTTTCAACAACGATGGGCACATAATTCATAAATGTCATTCTCCTTTTTCTTTACACACAAAAATTTCGTCAGAAATTATTTTGCGGTATCGATAACAACATGAGCTGCTTTGCGGCGCAGGATGTTAGCCAACAAGAGACCCATGGTACCATTACCACGGATAATTTCTTTAACTTCGTCAACTTTAGCACCATGTTGGGTAGCAATAGCTTGAATTTCAGCATCAACGTCAGCCATATCTACTTGAATGTTTTCTGCTTTAGCAATAGCGTCCAGAACCAGGTCGGTCTTAACGTTTTCTTCAGCTACAGGGCGTTGGTTTTCACGGATTTTATCCATGTCCATGCCAGTGTATTTCATGTACATATCCAAGTTCATTTTACGGCTTTCCAAGCTCATTTTCATTTCTTCTACCATTTGGCTGATGCGGTCTTCTACCATGATTTCAGGTACTTCAAATTTAGCATTAGCAACAGCAGCATCAATCAGAGCACGTTCATATCTAACTTTAGCATCTTCTACAGCAGCTGCCTGCATGCGTTCTTTGAAGTTAGCACGCATTTCGTCAACAGTTTTGAATTCACTGTTTGCTGCAACATATTCGTCGGTCATTTCAGGGAGTTCTTTACGTTTAACGTCTTGTACATTTACTTTGAATACAGCTTCCTTACCAGCTAATTCAGCAACGAAATATTCAGTCGGGAAAGTTACTTCAACATCAGTGGAATCACCTTTTTGCAGACCTACCAGCTGGTCTTCAAAGCCGGGGATAAAGGAGTTGGAGCCAACTTCCAGAGGATAACCCTTGCCTTCGCCACCGCTGAAGGGTTCGCCATCAACAGTACCAGCAAAGTCAATAATAGCAAAGTCACCTTTTTCAATCAGAGTACCTTCAGGAGCTTCTACCATTTTAGCATTGCGGTTACGCAGTTCATTAACTTGAGCTTCTACTTCTTCATCGGTTACAACATGTTCTTCTTTATCTACATGCAGACCTTTGTATTCGCCCAATTCCGGTTCGGGTTTCAAGGTAACGGTAATGGTCAAAGCCAAATCCTTGCCTTCTTCAAATACGGATTCAGTTACTTTAGGATCATTTACAGGAATCAGTTTTTCCTGATCCAAAGCTTCACGGTATGCCTTATTAGCTACGATTTCAAAAGCTTCTTGTCTAACAGCCTCTTTACCATAATGCATTTCAACAATATTACGAGGAGCCTTGCCTTTACGGAAGCCAGGAATATTTACATTGTTAGCAATTTTTTGTACAGCGCTCTTAAAGCCTGCATTTACTACTTCTGCAGAAGCGGTGATTTTCAAAGTTGCTTCATTTTGTACTCTTTCAACAGTTACGTTCATTAATAAATCCTCCCTTAAGGTATATGTGGGTATAAATAAATATTATCGGATTAAAGGGGCCAGCCTTCCAAACAATTATACCAGCCGACATAAATCGCTCACAATATCATATCACAATGAATGCTTCTTGACAATACTAAAAAACCTTTCAGACTAACTGAAAGGCTTAAATTTTTAATGGAGCGGAAAACGAGATTCGAACTCGCGACCCCCTCCTTGGCAAGGAGGTGCTCTACCACTGAGCTATTTCCGCATATGTAATTGTTTCTTGTCCCTGTTGTTTGGAACGATACTGATTATACGATAGCTAGATTGTTTTGTCAATACTTTTTCTAAAATTTTTTAAAAATCAAATATTTCCCTTTTAACAAGGCCTCTTATGCCTGCTTGCAGCTAATCTTTCACAACCACTGCTACTTTTCTAATATTCCTAATAAAATTTTTAATAAGATAATCATGGAGCACTTGAAAGTCCTATTTTAATTTAACGCTGGCACTAATAGACAAGAATATAGAATCAGAAACAACCGGACTAAATATTTGTACCAGGATAATTTTACTAGCTTCATTTCTGCATACCTCATCAAAATCTTTGTCATATTTTTAAAGTAATTTTTCAAACAAAAAAGCTACCGCACAAAGACGGTAGCTTTTTTGTTAGGACTCACTGCACCCATTCAGTAAGCCCAGAAATGGAGGAGAAATGCGAAAGGAGTTATCAGAACAACACACAATATACAAAGCAAATGTCCGTTTTGCTTTATGTCCTGTTTTGTAAATCAATATTTCGACCTACGCCAATAAGAAAAGCCCTGTTTAGCAAGCTAGAACAGGGCCATGTATCAACAATTCCGACTACGCCACTCTCACATAAACGTAGACTTTCTTGAATCACACTTTCCTGTCGCTCGCAGGCAGCATATGCTATACATTAAACCCTGCTGGTTTCAGGCTAGCCTGTCACAGCGGCGGGACCACTTTGGATTTGCACCAAATGGGTTCATGTACGAAATATTGATTTGATGTGTTAATTGTACTCGATACCATTAAGTTTGTCAATGTTTTTGTCAATATTTTTTAAATATTTTTTTTGCAATAACATTTCCTATTAAGCATCATCTCGATTTTGAAAGTTAAGTATCCATAGGCCTTTAAGCTTTTTCACTAGTATCAAGACGCTCTATGCTGCAGTAGTCGTTTTAAATACTTAGTGAGAGCACTTCCTGCTACAACAAGACTTACTGCGGTAATAATAAGAAACAGACCCAAGCAATCCCTAGCTGTCAAAACCTCATCAAACACCGTAATTCCGAAAAAGATTGCAGTAGCTGGTTCTAAAGCCCCCAGAATTGCCGTAGGAGTAGAGCCGATATACTGTACTGCAGTAGTAGTCGCCGTCAGAGACATGGCTGTAGGCAGCGCGGCTAGTCCTAAAAGGCTCAACCAACCCAAGGGTGTTTGTGGCGTACTTAAGCCCCCCTGCACCAAAATCCCCACAATATATACGCTTAAGCCAAAGAATAAAACATAAAAAGTAATTTTGATGGTGGGCATTTCACGTAGACCACTCTGGTTTACGCCAATAATATAGAATGCATAGGTAATTGCAGATACAAAAACGATAAAGGTTCCCCAAGAATCCAAGGTAGCCCCATCACTCCCCTTGTACAGAAGCATAATGCCAATGAAGGCAGTAAAAATACAAGCCTTAGTCAACCAGGTCAGCTTTTCCTTAAACAGCAGGGACATAAGTACTGCTACCAAAATAGGGTAGACGAAGAGTAGTGTGGAAGCGATACCTGCATCCATGTACTGGTAGGAGGCAAAAAGCGTAAGTGATGAAACGCCCATCAGAAGTCCCATCAGGGCTAACGGAAAAACCTCCCTTCTATAAAGAGCAAAATTTGCATGATTCAGCTTAAAAAGAGAAGCCAAAATAGGCAGAGCCAACAAATAGCGGAAAAATAAAACCGAATGGGCGTCCATTCCTTCTGCGTAAAGCGGCAGCGTAAACAAAGGATTCATACCATAGGTCACTGAAGCTACAATAGCCAAAAAATAACCCTTTACCATGTCACTCATAATCCTGCACCATCCTTTTTATTAAATAATCTATAAAATAACTGCTAGTAAAATACTACGTTTTACCGTGTATTACATCATAGTTAATAAGCAATATTTTGTCAACAACAAAGCTTAAATAATTCTTTTACAAAAAAAGCATCAGTAAAAACTGATGCTCAAAGCTAAGCTTAACTCCTATAAATTATTTACCCGTTGTAAAACGGCCGCCACCGACTGCTGTGGAAGCTCTCTAAAAGGTACCAGCTTCAAAGGAGCTCCCTCATCTTCCGTCAGACTTTTTTCCAACCATACAACGTCAAGCCAGCGGTTCTGTTTAAAGCCTGCCCTGGTAAAGGTACCTATCATTTTATATCCTAACGCACGGTGCATATTAATACTATGAGCATTATCACCAGTAATGCAGGCATACAGATTTCTAACCTGCTGTAAACGTAACAGCTGCTCTAAAGCACTATATAATAGAGCTCCTAAGCCCCTTCCCTGACCTTCAGGAGCCAAATAAATAGTAACCTCTACGTCCCAACCATAGGCAGCTCTTTCCAGGTAACGATGGGCATAGGTATAGCCTAAAATTTTGCCGTTCTCTTCATAAAGCAAATACGGATATAGACTACTGATACCTGCTATCCTTTCTCTATATTCTACCAATGTAGGTACTTCATATTCAAACGAAATACAGGTATCTAAAATAAATGGCGCATAAATTTTTAAAAGAGCTTCTGTATCGGCCAAAGTAGCCAAACGAATTTTTCCTTTCACAGATTATTTCCTTTCAATATTGATTTCAAACATTCTGCTCCAAGGCAGAGTAAATTTATAATTTTTTACTTTCTTACCAAAAAGAGGCATGGCAACCTGTCGCATGGACCTTGTGATGGCACGCTCTGCCATTGCCTTCTGTCCAGGCTTTAAAATAGTATTATTCCAGGATTGGGGCCAAATCAAGGTCTGATATACACGCAATCTGACCTGGGACTGGTAAGCCCAGTCATCAAGATAGCGGATAATTAAAAGCTCATCCTTAGCTTCGGTAGTCATATTAGGCTCCAATATTCCCTGGGCTAGCGCAAAGCCAAGAGTATTACTGGCTGTATTCCAGCCACCATAGCTGGCCAACTGCCAGGCAAGATTCTTAGCAAAAAGCTGTTTAACCAGTCCCTTATCTCCACCATTACCATATTTGACGTCTGCTACGGATACCGCCTTATGGTCGTGCAGATAATCCTTAATATCTTGAGTAAAAGCCTCCAGCTCTTCAGTTACCACTCCATCATTACTACTGTCCGAACCTTCCATGGTGACGCCGTCTCTAGGTGTATTAACTCCTAAAAACAGGTCTGCTCGTCTTTCACGATTTACAGGAACGCCACCCGCTGCTAAAATCTGCTCCTCTACAGTAACATCCAAAAGCTGATCCTCATAGGTAGGTAAGGTATTACCACCACTGCCAGGAGCATAAAAAACCTTTACCAAGGGAACTCGATACTGAAGTCGGTTAGCACAGCGCGTAAGTAGGATCAGGCCTAGCTGGTCCACACCTGTCAAAAATCTTATTTTTTCTTTGGGGAGATTTTCTAATTTTTTTTCTAAGATTCTTGCTTCATAATGAGAACGTGAATAAGGAGCCGTATCATCCTTACCAATTAAGACATAATCAAAATTTTTATTTTTTACACATTCTAAAATATGTTCTGTAACCTGTAAATTAGCTGCTCTCCGGGCATACATATCCTTTAGAACAGGAGACGGTATTTTTTTGTGTAAAACCTGCAGTTGTCTTTTCTCCCTACGACCAATATCTCCGCTAGCCAGCTTATCTTCAAGCTCGCCCAATTTAAATAGCATCGGTCCCCACTGACTATAATAAGCCGGCTCTACGGGAGCGCCACTGCTCTTAGGAGAACGCATCACACTGGCAAATACATATACCAGCTGATCCCTATAACGCTCCTTCAGCTGGCTTAGAGCCTGCGCACGCTGGTTTAGAACCTCTATTGGTATCTCATGTGTACGAGAGGCAACTAGGCCACCGTAAATCAAAGTGTCTGCGGAAATAACCATCCCCAGTGAGGTACGGCTTTCCTTGTCAATCCATGCAAACAGCTTTTCCGGCTGGCCTACATGCTCACGACAGGCAATATATTCCAGGGGTGGTGTTTTAACCTTCCAGCCTGCCGCCTCCATGGTCGCTACAGTATAATCCAGACAGACCGGTCTGTTATCCAAGGGAATATATAAAAGCGTTCCCTTACTAGTTGCGGCCCAGGACGACTGACATACCAAAAGCAATAATAAAAAAACAAAATACTTCAGTTTATCCATAAACTTCTCTTCCTCTACTTAAAAATTGAATAATATAAAAAGAACCCATCTAGCATTATACTACAAATAGAAATATTTTAGACTATTTTTTATCATATCAGCTATTTCTAACCCAGTATATTATTTTTACAAACAGGTAGTTCTTTATCAATAACCGCTTCGTCCATATCAAAAAAAGCTTGATATTTTCACATATTTACTACTCTCATCCAGGCTCAACTATTATCTAAAGCTTCTGACAATAATATATTTAGGTTTAGACAATCAAAAGAAAAGCTCCAGCTATTTTCAGCTGGAGCTTTTCCATTAGAGCTTTTTTTAAATTTATTCTTGGAAACGACGAAGGAAATCCTTAGTTCTCTGATTTTTAGGATGCTTGAATAACTCCTCCGGTGCTGCATCCTCTGCAATCACGCCCTGATCAATAAAGATGACGCGATTGGAAACATCACGGGCAAAAGCCATTTCGTGAGTAACAATAACCATGGTCAAACCAGCTTCTGCCAGCTCACGAATAACGTGGAGTACTTCACCAACCATTTCAGGGTCCAGTGCAGAAGTAGGCTCATCCATTAAAAGAACCTCAGGCTCTAAAGCCAACGCACGAGCAATAGCTACACGCTGCTTTTGACCACCACTAAGCTGGTTGGGTTTAGCATTAACATAGCCATCCATGCCTACATGCTTCAAATACTTCATGGCGTTTTCCTTGGCCTCTTCCTTAGATTTTTTCAAAACCTGGATTTGGCCTACCATACAATTTTCCAAAACCGTCATATTATTAAACAGATTAAAAGATTGGAAAACCATGCCCACCTTAGTACGGAACATAGTCAGTTTTTTAAAGGCATCCTTCACAGATTTACCACGGTAGGATATTTCACCACTGGTAGGTGTCTCCAAATAATTTACACAACGGATCAGTGTAGATTTACCACTACCGGAAGGACCGATAATGCAGACAACATCCCCACGATGAATATCGAAGCTGATGCCCTTAAGAATTTCCCTTTCACCAAACTGCTTTTTTAAATCATGGACGGACACTAAAACTTCTTTTTCTTCAGCCATTTTTAAAACCGTCCTTTCTGTTTCTTAGTGGGCAGAGGTACTGCTCCACAGGGGTCCATCATAGGATCATAGGTTACCAGCTGATAATCCTTAGGACCATCCATCTTACTTTCCAGCCAACGCAAAACACGAGAAGCGGTAAAGGTCATAATAAAGTAAATTACGCAGGTAATAAAGAAAATTTCAAAGTATTTATAATATACACCTGCTGCAGATTTAGACGCAAAATACAATTCTGTAACAGAAATAACGTTCAATACAGAAGTATCCTTGATATTAATAATTAAGTTATTACCCAATTGGGGCATAACATTGCGCAGAGCCTGCGGGAGAATAACACAACGCATAATCTGGAAATGGTCCATGCCGATAGCAATAGCAGCTTCCTTTTGACCAGGGTCCACAGATTCAATACCACCACGAACAGTTTCAGCCATATAAGCACCAGTGTTGATAGAAACAACAAAGAAACCGGCAAACATGGGAGACATATCAATATCAAAGACACTCATAGCGCCATAATAAAGCACCATCGCTTGTACGATCATCGGAGTACCACGGAAAATTTCTACATAAGCATCTAATAGCCATTTTACAACGGCAATAAAGGTCTTTTTAACCGCGCTATCATTTTCTTCTACAGGAATAGTCTGGATAATACCAACTATCAGGCCAATTATACAGCCGATAAAAGTACCCACCAGAGCCAACAGAAAGGTAACTACTGCACCTTTAAGTAAAACAGGGCCATATTCATTTAAAAGGAACAGAACCCAGCCAAAAAATGTTTCTGGCATTGATTACACCACCTTATTTTTCGATAAATACTAAAAAGGACGGCTAAATAAGCCGTCCTTCAACTTTGAGCGAGAATTATTTTGCCAAAGGTTGTTTTTGGATTGCTTCGTCCATGATCTTGTTGAAATCGTCCGGAGTCATTTTACTCAAAACTTTATTCATAGCATCAGCTAATTCCTTATTGCCTTTCTTAACTGCAATACCAATTTCTACGTCCTCTTGAGAAGTTTTAAAGCCTTGACCTTCAGGGAAGGTTACCATAACTAAATCCTTATTCGCATAGGCAGCAGCCTTAGCAGTAGGAATATCAGTTACAATCAGGTTTACTTTACCAGAAGTTAAAGCAACAATCATACCCGGTACATTGTCAATTGCCGGTAGCTTAGTAACTTCAGGAACTTGGTCAATCTGATCATACCAGATGGTATTAATCTGAGAAGTCGCTACAGAACCCCTTAAATCAGCAACAGACTTTGCTGCAGCCTGAGGAGAATCCTTTTTAACTAGAGCAACAACGTTAGCGTAATAGTAAGGCAAGGTGAAATCTACGGTTTGTTTACGTTCAGAAGTAATGGACATACCAGCGATAGCGCCATCAATCTTGCCACTAACAACTGCAGGAGGCAGTCCATCCCATTCAACCTTGTGAATTTCTAATTTAGCACCCATGGAGTCGGCAATTTTCTTAGCGATAATTACGTCATAGCCATAAGCGTATTCATCGGAGCCAACAATTTTAACAGCGCCACCATCCGCACTAGTTTGAGACCAGTTATAAGGAGCATAGGAGCATTCCATACCAATCTTCAATACTTTCTGGTCGTCGGCTTTCTTTTCATCGCCACCACAACCTGCGGATAAAGCCATGGCTACTACCATTGCGCCACAGACAGCAAACTTAAACATTTTCTTTAAATTCATAAATATACACACCCCTCTTTATTTTATACCTATGCAATTAATACTACTTTACTATATTACAGAAAAAAATGCAATATTTTTAATCTATTTTTTTATGTATACATTTTTAGCATTAGAAGTGTTAACTTTTTTATTAAAATAATATCTTTTTCAGCCTGACAATAAGGCTTTTACAGATTCTTCCTGTATCAATATTATCTTAGCAAGAAAAAAAGAGTGACCCGAAGGTCACTCTTTAAGAACTATTTCATAAACCGACAGCTATTATTTCGGATAGTTGCTGGTTACATTGTCTTTCAGCAGAACGTCATGCGCACCGCCTTCAACCAAAGAGGTTGCGGATACCAAAGTCAACTTAGCTTTTTCCTTTAATTCAGTGATGTTCAAAGCACCGCAGTTGCACATGGTAGAACGAACTTTGCTCAAGGTCAAGTTAACGTTATCTTTCAAAGAACCTGCATAAGGAACATAGGAGTCAACGCCTTCTTCGAAAGAAAGCTTGGAAGCACCACCCATGTCATAACGTTGCCAGTTACGAGCACGTGCAGAACCTTCACCCCAATACTCTTTCATGTAGCTACCATTGATATTAACCTTGTTAGAGGGGCTTTCATCGAAGCGGGCAAAATAACGACCCAACATCATGAAATCAGCACCCATAGCCAAAGCCAAGGTCATATGGTAGTCATATACGATACCACCATCGGAGCAGATAGGTACATAGATACCGGTTTCTTCAAAATATTCGTCACGAGCTTTAGCAACTTCAATCAAAGCAGTTGCCTGACCACGACCGATACCTTTTTGTTCACGGGTAATGCAGATAGAACCACCGCCAATACCAACTTTAATAAAATCAGCACCTGCTTCAGCCAGGAAGCGGAAGCCTTCAGCATCAACAACGTTACCAGCACCAACCTTAACACTATCACCATAATGCTCACGAATCCAGTCCAAAGTCAATTTTTGCCAAGCGCTGTAGCCCTCGGAGGAGTCAATGCAGATTACGTCAGCACCTGCATCAATCAGAGCAGGAACACGTTCAGCATAATCACGGGTATTAATACCAGCACCTACGATGTGACGTTTTTTATCATCCAGCAATTCCAAAGGATATTCCTTATGGGTTGCATAGTCTTTACGGAATACCATGTAGAGCAGACGGCCTTCTTCATCAATGATGGGCAGAGTGTTCAACTTGTTTTCCCAAATGATATTGTTAGCTTCCTGCAGTGTAGTTTCTTTAGGAGCTACGATCATTTTATCAATCGGAGTCATGAATTCGCAAACTTTAGTATCTCTGCTCATACGGCTGGGGCGATAGTCACGGCTGGTTACAATGCCTACCAATTTGCCATTAACAGTACCATCGGAGGTAACTGCAACGGTGGAGTGACCAGTACGTTCTTTCAGAGCCAGGATATCAGCTAAAGTGCTATCCGGACGAATATTGGAATCGCTTACTACGAAGCCTGCGCGATGACTTTTTACACGAGCAACCATTGCTGCTTCGTCTTCGATGGATTGAGAACCATAGATGAAGGATACGCCACCTTCTTTAGAAAGAGCAATAGCCAGTTTTTCACCAGATACAGCTTGCATGATTGCGGAAACCATGGGGATGTTCATGGTGATTGCAGATTCTTCACCTTTTTTGAATTTTACCAACGGGGTACGCAAGTCAACATTAGTGGGAATACATTTTTCAGAGGAATAACCGGGCACCAAAAGATACTCACTAAAAGTATGTGCCGGCTCGTCATAATAATAAGCCATCGTTTTCTACTTCCTTTTCTTCAAATTTTATATTTTAGATATTTTATCTATTTTATCTCTTTAAGGCTCTCCATGCAATATCTTTTCTGTAAAAATTATCATCAAAATGAATTTTTTCTACAGCAGCATAGGCACGATCCCTTGCAGCACGGATATTTTCATCACAGGCAGTAACGCCCAGCACACGACCACCAGCAGTAACAACCTTACCGTCAACAGCCTTAGTACCTGCATGGAAAACTACGGTATCCTTGTCCGCAGCAGCCGCATCCAGACCGGTAATTTCCTTACCATTTTCATAGCTGACAGGATAGCCACCAGAAGCCATAACTACACAAACAGCAGCCTTATTGGACCAGGATACGTTGACATCAGCCAAAGTACCGGTAGCGCAGGCCAACATAATCTCTGCTAAATCGCCTTCCAAAAGTGGCAGAATGACCTGGGTTTCAGGATCACCAAAGCGGCAGTTAAATTCTACAACCTTGATGCTGTCACCCTTAATCATCAGACCTGCATAAAGGCAGCCCTGATAAGGAGTACCCTCGGCGGCCATAGCCTCAACAACAGGCTTCAAAATAGTTTCAGTAGCCTTCAGACGCAAAACATCGGTCATAACAGGAGCAGGAGCATAGGTACCCATACCACCGGTATTGGGGCCTTCATCTCCATCATATACGCGTTTATGATCCTGTGCCGCAATCATGGGCACCACAGTCTTGCCATCGGTAAACGCCAACAAAGAAGCCTCTTCTCCCTCCATAAACTCTTCCAGTACCACACGAGCACCGGCATTACCAAATTTATGGTCGGCCATCATATCATCAATGGCAGCTAAGGCCTCGGCCTTAGTCATAGCTACTACTACACCCTTGCCTGCAGCCAGACCGTCCGCCTTAACTACGATGGGTGCCCCCTTTTCTTCTACATAGGCTTTAGCGGTTTCAATATCCTCACAAATCTTAAAGAAGGCAGTGGGAATAGCATATTTTGCCATCAAATTTTTAGAAAAGGCCTTGGAGCCCTCTAATTGGGCAGCCGCTTTGGAAGGGCCAAAAACAGGCAGGCCACGACCCTTGAAAACATCGGCAATACCAGCTACCAAGGTAGCCTCAGGGCCAACAACAGTCAAATCAATGCTGTTTGCCTCAGCATAGTCGGCAACCTTATCTAAATCATTCAAATCTAAAGTAACACATGCACATTTAGGAAGTTCTGCAATACCAGGATTACCAGGTGCGACAAAAATTTCGGTAACCTGCTCACTTTGCGCTAATTTCCAAGCCAAAGCATGCTCTCTACCGCCGCCGCCAATAAGTAAAATTCTCATAACTTCACCTTTCTTATTCAGCCAAGGTCTTTTTCAAATATTCGCTGATCATAGCATCATATCCCGCAGTATGAGTAAATGCTTCCAAAGCCAGTTCTTTTCTGGTATGAGCATCAACATCACCGGTTTCTTTCAGCATAGCCATCAAGCCTTCGTAACGGCTAGGATAGGTTACGATAACGACATCCTTGAAATTCTTAGCGGATGCACGTACCATAGCCGGACCACCAATATCAATATTTTCGATAGCCTCTGCCTCGGTTACACCAGGTTTAGCTACGGTTTCACGGAAAGGATACAGATTTACTACTACCAAGTCGATAGGGGTAATATCATGTTCCTTCAAAGCAGCCATATGCTCAGGATTACTACGAACAGCCAAAATAGCACCATGAATCTTAGGATTCAAGGTTTTTACACGGCCATCCATAATTTCCGGAAAACCGGTTACATCACTAACATAGGTTACAGGAATACCTGCATCCTTAATAGCCTTCATAGTACCACCAGTAGAAATAATTTCTACGCCATTTTCACTTAAGAAACGAGCTAACTCTACAATACCGGTTTTATCAGAAACACTTAACAACGCTCTTTTAATTTTCATCTTTTACCTCTTCCTTACGCCAAAACCCTAACATGACGGCCAAAAATTTCCAGCTTGCCTTCAGCCCACAGCTTTAATGCTTCGGGCATAGCCTTATGCTCCTGTTCCAAAATACGGGCAGCCAGAGTTTCTTCAGTATCATCATCCAGTACGGGAACAACCTTTTGTAAAATAATCGGACCACTATCAGTGCCTTCATCTACAAAATGCACAGTACAGCCGCTAAACTTAACACCATAATTGACAGCCTGTCCCTGGGCATCCAAGCCAGGAAAACTGGGCAGTAGAGCCGGATGGATATTAATAATCTTCTGTTGCCATTGATTAACAAAGCTACCGCTTAAAATACGCATAAAGCCTGCCAAAACAACTAATTCACAACCAGCCTCTACTAAAGCTACATTAATCTTAGCTTCAAACTCATCCTTACTAGCACACTCCTTACGTGCCACAACGACGGTAGGAATGCCAACCTTCGCTGCACGCTCCAGAGCCAAGGCATTTGCTTTATCACTAATAACGACAGCTACCTCCAAGGGCAGATAGCCGTCAGCAATTCTGTCTAAAATAGCCTGGAGATTACTACCACGGCCACTTACTAATACGCCTACCTTATGCACCAAAAACTCCGCCTTTCATGACGGTTTCCTTCTTACCAGGAATAACCTTGCCCAATTCGTAGAATTCTTCACCTGCAGCATGTAAGTGAGCACGAACAGCATCAGCTTCTTCAGCAGCAACAACCAGTACCATACCTACACCCATGTTAAAGGTACGATACATTTCATGCCAGGGCACATTGCCCCATTCCTGTAATTTTTTGAAGACAATGGGCATTTCCCAAGCATCTGCATGAACCTCTGCATCGCAGTTATCCGGTAAAATACGAGGAATATTTTCATAGAAGCCGCCACCAGTAATATGTACCATGCCGTGAATATCAAATTTTTCAATTAGGGGCAGGCAGGATTTAGGATAAAGACGAGTCGGAGTCAACAACTTCTCACCCAAGGTACAACCAAATTCTGGAATTTCAGTATCCATGGTATAGCCCATAGCTTCAAAGCAGATTTTTCTTACCAGAGAAAAACCATTAGAATGTACACCACTGGAGGGCAAGCCCAAAAGTACGTCACCAGGTTGTACTTTTTCACCGGTAATCATTTTGCTTTTATCTACGACACCAACACAGAAACCAGCAATATCGTATTCACCCTTAGCATAGAAGCCTGCCATTTCAGCAGTTTCGCCGCCAATCAAGGCACAACCGGATTCCTTGCAGGCACCAGCTACACCCTTTACGATATTAGCAACCTTTTGTGAGTCAACCTTATCTACGGCAATATAGTCCAGGAAGAACAAAGGTTCTGCACCCTGTACCAAAATGTCATTTACACACATTGCTACAGCATCCTGACCAATAGTATCATGCTTGTCAGCCATAAAAGCCAATTTCAGCTTAGTACCAACACCATCAGTGCCGGATACTAAAATAGGCTCCTTATATTTGCCGGAATTAAGGGCAAATAAACCGCCAAAGCCGCCCAGGTCACCCATAACCTCAGGACGATAGGTAGCGCGTACGCTATCCTTCATCAATTCTACAGCCTTGTTACCAGCGTCAATATCAACACCGGCATCAGCATAAGTAAGTTGTTTCTTTTCCTCGCTCATCTCTGCCTCCTATTTTTTGTTTATTATTTTGGTTCTTTTCTTACTACTCTGTCTGCATTATCGGGATAATCTGCATTAAAGCATGCACAGCATAAGCCTTCGGGATCAATTGCATTAATCGCGCGTTTCATGCCATCCATGGAAATATAATGCAAGCTATCAGCGCCGATATAGCGACAAATTTCTTCGTTAGTGCAACGGGCAGCAATCAATTCCTTGCGTTCAGAGGTATCAATACCATAGTAGCAGGAATCGGTTACCGGGGGAGAAGAAATGCAGACATGAACAGCCTTAGCGCCTGCATCCTTCAATAATTTAATAACCTTACCACTGGTAGTGCCACGAACAATGGAGTCATCCACGATTACGACAGACTTACCAGCTACAACACTGCGTACAGGATTTAATTTCAGACGTACAGCATTTAAACGCTGCTGCTGGGTAGGCTGAATAAAAGTACGGCCTACGTAACGGTTCTTTGTCAGACCTTCCATAAAGGGAATGCCTGATTCCAAGGAATAGCCGATAGCTGCCGGAGTACCGGAGTCAGGAGCAGAAATAACTACATCCGCCTGTACGTCCTTTGTTTCCTTAGCTAATTCACGGCCCATCTGAATGCGGGCAGTGTATACGTCCTGTTCGTCAATGCGGCTATCATTACGAGCAAAATATACATATTCAAAAATACAGTGAGCTGTTTTTTCCGGTAAGTTCTCAGCCCAAATCATGCTACGAGGTTCGGAAGCATCACTGTCTATAATTACCAATTCACCGGGTTTTACATCGCGAACCAGTTCTGCACCAACTAAATCGAAGGCACAGGATTCGGATGCAACGCACCAGCCGCCGTTCTCCAGCTTACCTAAGCAGAGCGGACGGAAGCCATAGGGATCACGAGCGGCAATAATCTTATCATTGGTCATGATGACGATAGCAAAAGCACCCTTAATCTGATTCAGAGCCTCAGCAAAACGTTCTTCTACGGTAGCTTTACGGCTACGAGCCAGCAGGCTCAAAAGTACTTCAGTATCTACAGTAGTCTGGAAGATGACACCATCAGCCTGTAGCTTTTTACGCAGCTGACCGGCATTAGTTACACAGCCGTTATGGCTCAGAGCTAAATCGCCACCATCAAAATATACCTTCAATGGTTGAGTATTGAAGGCCATATTGGAGCCGGTAGTAGAATAACGCACATGGCCGATAGCGATATGGCCCTCTAAGCCGCCGACGCCATCCTTGAAAACATCAGTTACCAGGCCCATGCCCTTTTTAATCTGCATATGCTTACCATCGGTTACAGCAATACCACTGCTTTCCTGACCACGGTGCTGCAGGGCGAATAAACCCCAATAGGTATTTAGGGCAACATCCTCGTTACGACTGAAAATACCAAAGACGCCACACTCCTCATGCAGCTTATCATCATCATAAAATTTGTCCACGCTAAAATCTCCTTCTCAAATTACATTTTATACGGAATCTTGTGGATAACCAGTAAGTTTATTTACCCTGGCGCAAAGCAGCCAGTTTTTCACCCTTAGCTTTTACTTCTGCCTGCATTTTTACACGGTCAGCAGCTAATTTCTCTACCAGTTCAGGGTACTTAGTAGAAAGAATCTGTACTGCAAAAAGAGCCGCATTCTTCGCACCATTAATAGCCATGGTTGCTACAGGAATACCGGAGGGCATTTGTACAAAGCTTAACAGAGCATCCATACCATTCAATACGGTAGCATTAATAGGAATACCAATTACAGGTACAGTAGTATAGGCAGCAATAACACCACCCAGGTGAGCAGCAGCGCCAGCAGCTGCAATAATTACTTCAACACCACGATCACGTGCACCGGCAGCAAATTCATGTACCAGGTCAGGAGTACGATGAGCAGAAGCTACTACAACTTCTACCTCTACACCAAAGTTAACCAAAGTTTTTTCTGCCACTTCCAAAACAGGCCAATCGGAATTACTGCCCATAATAATTGCTACTTTCATTTTTAAACCTCCGCTCATTGTGTTTTCTTGAAAAAAATAAAACCCAAGCCAATTGCTAACTATTGAAGCTTAAACAAAAAGAGTACTCGGGTTTCCACAAATCTCAACAAACTAATCTATACAACATAATTGTACCAACAGGTTTTATCCGTGTCAAATAAATTGTGAACTTTTTAACAGTTTTTATTTTTTATTGTTCGGTACATAGCTAACATTAATAGAATTTAACAAAAAATTTACTATTATTCGTTCCCTATTAGTCTTTTCTTTGAAAACTGTCCACTCTTTGCTGTACATTAGTCTGCAAATTACGATAGAAGAAAAGGTAATCATAGCTATGAAAAATTCCTTCTTCACAAACGGGTAGCCGGTCTGGATACTCCTGAGGGCGAATACTTCTATCCACTTTTAGTGCGCCCCGCTCCGGCTCTAGATAGGCACCAGTCAATTGAAGAATCTCTTTAACAATCCGTCCGTTATAATCAGTAAAACAGGCCCCTAAATTTAGCGTACGAGGTGCATAGGTACTATCAGCGAATTGATGGACAGGGTCCTGTCCGGAATGAAAAGGTCACCGGAAACCTCCTACGCCTCCGTGGTAAAGGTAATGATAACGCCCGTATCATCGACTCCCTGAGCCATGTGTAAATGAGGATATGCTGCTATCTCCTCCGGCGTAACCCGCCAACCTATAGCGTAACAGGCCACCAGCCGTTCACGAAGTGCTTTATCGCTCCCCAGCTCCTTTAAAAGTCGTAGCGCCATGTCCGCCCCCTGGGAAAAGCCTGCTAAAACCAGGGGCTTTTGTCCTTCACTATGGCGCAAATAATATTTAAAGGCCTTTTTGATATCCCTATAAGCCTTTTCTAAATAAGCTACCCGCTCCGCTTCCGATAATTGGTAAACCTCTAGAGAAGCCTGCTGGTAAAAAGGTGCATACAGGGTACAGCTGTCTGCGTAAATTCCTCTCTCCATATTCAATGCTCCCACGAAAGCGGCCTGAGCAGTTTTATTGGTCAAGGATAAATTACCGGGCTTCGTCCCCGTAATATATACCTCGGGACAAATCAGAAAACAGTCGGCAACCCGTTGTCCTTCGTTCCAATAGGCCCAACTAGCGGCATCACTATAGTTCGTAGTTTTAGCAGCAACAGTCCAGCTGCCGCTGATAACCAGGCACAGGAGAAAAAGGACATTAAAATAAGCGCGTAAGTGTCTCATAGGCATAACTCCTCGTCTTGCAATATACTCATTGGAATAGTTAGTGACGCGCATAAAAAAATCCTGCTTAGAAAACTAAGCAGGATAAAAACGTCAATATTTTGTCAGTTCCTTCACAGAATACTCTGCCTCAGGAGCTGCTCTACTAAAGCTTCTGCTATAGCAGGACAGATAGAATTTTATCTGTCAGCAACAACAACATCAATGTTATCACCATTCAGCACTACCTGAACGGAATCACCACTAACAATTTCTCCAGCTACAATCTTTTTGCCCAAAATATTTTCTACCGTATGAACAATCAGACGTTTCAAAGGACGTGCACCAAAGGCCGGGTCAAAGCCTGCGGCTGCCAAATGTGCTACGGCCTCATCACTAGCGGTCAGTTTCATCTCCAGCTGTTTCTCCAGACGCTCGGACAGTTCACGCAATACCAGTTTGACAATATCTTTAATTTGTTCTTCCTGCAAGGGCTTGAAGGTGACAATATCATCAATTCTGTTCAAGAATTCCGGGCGGAAGAAATTCATCAGCAGCTGTTGTACCTCTTCCCTGTCTACCTGGCCCTGTTTACGCATAATTTCATTACTGCCCAAGTTACTGGTCATAATAATCAAGGTATTCTTAAAATCTACACTACGACCCTGACCATCAGTCAGACGACCATCATCCAGTACCTGCAGAAGTACGTTAAAGACATCTGCATGAGCTTTTTCAATTTCGTCCAACAGAATTACACTATAGGGATGACGACGTACTGCTTCAGTCAATTGGCCGCCTTCTTCATAGCCCACATATCCCGGAGGGGCACCAATCAAACGGGATACGGTATGCTTCTCCATGTATTCACTCATATCAATACGTACCATATTACGCTCGTCATCAAAGAGAACCTCGGCTAAAGTTTTAGCCAACTCCGTTTTACCTACGCCGGTAGGACCAAGGAAGATAAAGGAGCCGATAGGACGATTAGGATCCTTAATGCCTGCACGGGCACGTACCACAGCCTCGCTAACAGCCTTAACAGCCTCATCCTGACCTACTACACGCTGGTGCAGGATTTCTTCCAGATGAACCAGCTTTTCTCTTTCACCACTACCCAGGCGGGCAACAGGAATACCTGTCCAGGTGCTGACAACCTTAGCGATATCTTCCTCATCCACTTCTTCCTTCAGCAATACCTTACCATCAGCATCGCTGCCCTTAGTGGATAACTGAGTCAATTCCTTCTGCAGGGAGGGCAAACGACCATATTTCAACTCAGCCAACTTATTCAGGTCATAATTACGTTCCGCCTGTTCCATTTCCTGTTTAACAGCGTCTATCTCTTTCTTGACCTCGCGGACGCGGGCGATACCGGCTTTCTCAGCATCCCAACGTTTAACCAGAGCATCATTAGCACGACGAAGCTCGGAAAGCTCCTCTCTAATCTTTTCCAGACGAGTCTTGGACTGCTCATCGTCCTCCTTGCTTAATGCCTGCTCTTCAATTTCTAATTGCAGAATACGACGCTTGCTTTCGTCCAGCTCCGCCGGCATAGAATCAATTTCCGTGCGCAAGCGTGCCGCAGCCTCATCCACCAGGTCAATAGCCTTATCAGGCAGGAAGCGGTCATTGATATAACGATTGGACAACACAGCAGCAGCTACCAGAGCAGCATCCTTAATCCGCACGCCATGGTGAACTTCATAACGTTCACGTAAGCCACGCAGGATGGAAATAGTATCCTCCACGCCAGGCTGTTTAACCATTACCGGTTGGAAACGACGCTCCAAAGCACTATCCTTTTCGATATATTTACGATATTCATTTAAGGTAGTAGCACCAATGCAGCGCAGCTCACCACGGGCCAGCATGGGCTTCAAAATATTGCCGGCATCCATGGAGCCTTCTGCGGCACCTGCACCAATAACCGTATGCAGCTCATCAATGAACATGATAATCTGACCTGCACTATCACTAACCGCCTTCAAAACCTTTTTCAAACGTTCCTCAAATTCACCACGGAATTTGGCACCGGCTACCAATGCGGCTAAATCCAGAGAATACAAAGTCTTGTTCTTCAGGCTTTCCGGCACATCTCCGGCTACAATACGACGAGCCAGACCCTCAGCAATAGCAGTTTTACCGACACCGGGTTCACCAATTAAAACAGGATTATTCTTTTTACGACGACTAAGAATTTCAATAACACGGCGAATCTCTTCGTCACGACCGATAACAGGGTCAAGCTTGCCTTCCTTAGCCTTAGCGGTTAAGTCCTGACCAAATTTTTCCAAAGTTTTCTTAGTTTCTTCATCACCGGCATTATTCTGATATTGCAGATAAGCCGCCTCCACCTTTTTCCGGTCAATGCCGTATTTCCTAAAGAGGGAAACAACCTCGCTATCACCATCGCTGGCCATAACTGCCACCAGCTTACCCAAGGTAATTTCTCCCTTTTCCTGATTCAGCATAGCCATAACACGAGCAAAGGCCGTACCCATCATCAGTTGACGGTCCTGACCCTTGACAGAGGGAATTTTTTGAACCAATGCCTTCGCTTCTGCCGTAAAGGCATTTTCATCAATCCGCAGATTTTGCAGCAAATATTTAAAGAACCCATCACTACCGCAAAGTGCAGCCAGCACATGCATGGTAGTTAATTCCTGATGGTAATTCATGACAGCCTGCTGCTGAGCAGCCTCTAATATACTTTTTACTTCTTCACTGTAGCGTTCTTCCATGGCGCTACACCTCCTTTATCCATGACAAATTACTATTTCTTTCCCATCTCCTATAAATTAAGGCAGGGAAATCTATTTTTCTGACGAACTACTAGTTTGTATTACTATGTGCACGGAGGTATATCTTATGAACACATCCATGATTGTTTACCGTCTTTACGACATTGCTGATGAAATAAATCTTGATCTCGTCCAGGCTCTTTGGACAAGCCGTAACAAAATTGCTTCCCGCTTACGTCTGGATAGAGTTTCCACAAAGTCCATCGCTTTCCAAAATCCCCCCGTATTAGTGGAATTGGGCAGCCATGAGCTGGAATTCAACGGTAAAAGCTATCTGACAGAAATCAAAGCCCGCATTTTTGACATTGGCGTTATCAGCCTCATCCTGCGCATCCAATTTGAAGAGGATGTCACCGAGGAAGAATACGTAAATATGGCGATTACTGTCAACGACTTTCCTGACGAACTGCTTACTGAGCATCTGGAGGGTGTATTAGAAACCATCAGCCAGGCCTGCAGTAAAAAACGTTCCTCGACCTTTGACGAAGATTTCGTAGTCTACTACTTCCAGGACACCATGCCCAACTGGGACATCGTCCCCCTGCTCTTAAAGGATAAACAGCCTGTAAGCAAGCAGACCCGCCAGGATACGCTATCCAACTTCTTTAGTTATAGCGATGACATCTGCTACCTGGCCTGGGACAGCGCGGTTGTTTACGATAATACCGGCAGCTGGGATATCCCCGACCTGTTAGAATTTGCCAACGCTCAATTCTTAGAGCTCCGCTACTACGATAGCCTGCTAGCTAAGGCTATTGATCGCAGCTATGACGAGCTTGAAGAGGCCAATGTCGCTACCAAAGCTCACAAGGACCAGGCCTACCGCAGTATCCGTGGCCGCTTAATGGAGATTATGGCAGACATGAGTAACATGATGGGCAATGTCAACAACGCCTTACAGGTAACGGAGGATATTTTCTATTCCCGTATCTATACACGCTATCTCAGCCTTCTCAAGGCCTCCGTCTGGAAAGATAATATCGACTATAAACTACAGACCATTCAGCGTATCTACACCCTCTTAAGCAAGGAAGTAGAAAGCTACCGTCTGGAAAGAATGGGCCTGATTTCCACAGGCATCCTAGCCGGTATACTAATTTTGAATATTGCCCAGCTTTTCTTATAAAAGCCAAACTTTTAACTTGCAGGTCAATCTCTTCCTGCAAGTTTTATTATAGCAGTAAAAGTCAAAAAGTCAAAGACTTTTATTTGACGAATCTGTGACAATTTTTTCTTTTCTGATTGACAATGCTTTTCAATTGTGTAAAGATTAAAGTCTATTTTAGATTTTGCTTTATATAAAAGAGGAGTGTTATCAGATGAACCCATCAAGTCTATTAAAGGGATTTGCTTTTTTACTGATTCTACAATGGATCAGCACCCAAATCATTGCCTTCCTACAAATCCCCTTTCCCGCACCCTTATTGGCCATGCTGCTTTTAACCGGCCTACTTTGTACCGGTATTGTCCATGAAAACCAGATTGACCATATTTGTGAAGCGCTCATCGAAAAAATGAGCATGCTTTTCCTACCTGCCAGCGTTAGTATGATTCTTTATTTAGATATCATCACAGCGGAGCTGGTGCCCATCCTAGTCATTGTCTTTGTCAGCAGCTTCCTTGTACTCTCCTGTACGGGCATTGTCCTGGAATTTTTCCTTCGCACCCATGAAAAGGAGGAGCACTGATATGTTTCCTGAAGCCTTAGTCAATGGACCTCTTTTTGGTATCGGCCTGACAGTAATTGCCTACGTGGTGGCAGAAATTATTGTAAGCCGCTTAGAATTAAGCCTGCCGCCCTTCGTTATTGCTGCCACTACCATTATTGCCTTTTTGCTCTATACTCCCTCTGTCACCTATGAACAGTACGCAGTAGGAGCTGATTTTATTAATTTTCTTCTGGGACCGGCTACCATTGCTTTTGCCCTACCTCTCTATAGAAATAGAGAAATCATCAGGGAAAAATCCACTATTATCTTTCTCGGCATTATGGTAGCAACCTGCACGGCCATCGTCAGTGTTTATATTTGTGGCAAGCTGATTGGTGCCAGCGATGTTATCCTGTTATCCCTGGTGCCTAAATCCATTACCACCCCCATTGCTATCGAGGTTACTAAAACAATCGGTGGTTTACCTGCACTTACCGCTCCGGTAGTAGTCTTTACCGGCGTTTTAGGCGCTACCTTCAACCATAAGCTGCTCAAGCTGCTTGGCGTTAAGCATGATATTGCCATCGGTCTGGCAGTCGGCGCCTCCAGTCATGGTCTAGGCACCAGTGCCTGCATTAAGCATAGCCTGGTACAGGTTGCTTTAGGTGGTGTAGCCATTGCTCTCACAGGCATTGCCACCTCCATCCTGGCTCCCATCCTTCTGCCCCTACTCCAATACATTATCTGATGCCTACAGGCAAGTGAATTTTTCATTTACAAAATAAATCTTACTAAAAAAGCACTCCAGTTAGTTTACCAACTAACCGGAGTGCTCTTTTTATAATACGCAGCAAGAAAAAACATTATACATAAAATTGTCTGAACCAGCAGTCCAGCTCAAGCTATTCTTCTACAACGGCTCTCAAACAATAACAACCTTCAGCTACTATGAGCCTGCAAAAGATGGCTCTAGAAGCTTCTTCGTTTCTTCTGTTCCACTCATAAAAGAAGCTTTCTCCACTCCATTTAAAGCATGTTTTTAGCTCTAATCTTTATATTCTTTGGCTATGTCAATTTTTATCAAGCAATCATCTTAAACTTCTGCCAATATAATACACTTGTCCTATTTTTTATTAATTTTATAATAAAAGCAGCTCCTAACCATGGAGACAAATAAGGATTTTCGGAGGTTTTTTCTATGCAATCTACAAAGCTCACTAAACAGGACAGGGTTTCCATGCTCACTCCCCTTAGTCTCCAGACTCTTATCAAGAACGCCCGCGCTGGAAACAAAGCTGCCCTACAGCAGCTCTGCCAACATTTCTCCCCGCTTATCCATAAGGAAAGCCAGCGTGAGGCCGTGTATAGAGTTTTAGGCGAGGATGCCAAGGATATAGCCTGGGAATATTTTTTATATTTAATCCAAAGCTATCAAGGGCAGAATTATCAGCAACTACCCGGCTATGTAAAGCTGAAACTTCACTATCACCTGCTCCATCTGCTAGAAAGACAGGGAAATAGATGGAAGCATGAAGTTATGCTAGAAGATATGACCTTACTATCACCAATAGCTGATGAGGAAAATAAAGTTCTTACCAAAATTACCTACGGACAAATATTTCAAGGCTTACAGCCCCAGCAACAGCAGCTCATACTTTTACTTGAGCAGGAAAGGTCTCAACAGCAAATTGCCCAGCAGCTACACTGTAGTACGAGAACGGTACAAAGAAAAATTCAACAGATGCGCCATCATTTCAGTAAACTAGCCTGCTGAAATAACAAAACAAAAAAGTCGCAGGTTTTGCCTGCGACTTATTTACAAATATTTGGTACGCCCGAGTGGAATCGAACCACCGCACATGGCTCCGGAGGCCAATGCTCTATCCACTGAGCTACGGGCGCATCCATGCTCTCATATTGTACCACATTTAATTCAAGACTGCAATTATTAATATATTTCTCACAGGCCTTCCCCTTGTATTCCATCTGAAGAAATAGTAAAATCTTCTTACATTAGTGAAGTTTATTAAGCAAATAAGGAGGATGTAGCCTTGAAAAATAATGAACCTGCAACAGCTAATATAGAAAATTTTCTTGATGCAGCTCTTTCCATTTTTCAGGAGCAGGATTTGAATATTGCTCTACAATACAAGCAGGAACGGCTAAAAGATCTATTATCTGATAAAAAAGATAATACTATCCAGAAGCTGAATACCGCCTTTAACAATTTTTCTAAACAATATCAGGCCCGCAAAAAAGATCTTAACGAAAGTACTCGACAAAAAATGGAAGCAGCTGTCTTAGATTTACAAGCAGAACGAAATCTTTTTATCCAATGCCGTAATACTGATACCAGCGGCTTATCCCAAAACTATAAAAATTTGGAATATCTCAACGGTGTCCCGCTCTACACCGGTGATGTTCTTATGGCCATCCGCAATGGCGGTCTTTATCAACATTTTTCCATATATGCCGGTAAGCAGCAAGTAATCCACTATGCTGCCGAGCAGGGAGATTTTGGTGAGGTGCTTTCCATCCACCAGGCACCCTTTCAGGAATTCCAATTAGATTCCAAGGAAATTTATATTCTTGACTTTCCTCAGCAATGTGGCTACCCCTCCATCCGCCTGCCCAAGGGTAGGGGACAGGGCTGGTATAAAAAGGAGCAGGAGGAAGAATGTTCTCTTTTCACGATTATCCGTTCCGCCCTGTATCACCTTTATTCAGCCGAGGAAACCGTTGCCCGTGCCCGCAGTCGTATAGGAGAGACCAAGTACACCATTCCTTTTAATAATTGTGAGCATTTTGCTATCTGGTGCAAAACAGGCGTAGCTGAATCCTACCAGATTAATTCTTTAATTTCTAAATTTCTTAAAGAGCTTTAAACCAAAAACTGCATCCTGGCAGCTTTCCCCGCCAGGATGCAGTTTTTTTATATTTTGATGATATCATAATCAGAATTAAGCAATTTATTTTCTGTAAAATCCCAGCTGAACAGCAGTACTCCTTGTTCACCTTGATGGGTCAGCAGACACTCACCCTGATAATCCACCACGCTTTCACCAATGTACATATCCATCCATTCCGTGGTGCCGGTTTGGTTGCAGACCACAAAGGGAACTCCCGTATTCTGAGAAACTTCCCGCCACTTACCAAAGGGATTACCACATACCTCGGAGGGTGGCCAGGCAGCAATATCAATAATCATCTGTGCGCCCTGTTCCTGTAGGGACTGAGGCCGTTCATCGTACCAGGCATCAGCACAAACTAATAACCCTACCTTAATCCCCTGACAGTCAGTTACCTGGACACCTGCACCAGAGGAGGCCCAACCCTCAGTAAGGCCCTTAATGTCAATCACCTTACGATGTCTGCTTTGAATTTTCCCCTGAGGATTAATAACTAGGCAGGAATTATAGTCCGCATCATTCTCCTTATCATGTTCACCACAGCCCAAGAACAAATATACCCCTAGCTCCTGGGCTAAAGCTGTAAATTCCTGTAGACTTGCTTCCGTCTGCTCCTGCACCAACTGCTGGGGAGCAATCCGTTTAAAATAATACCCCTGCAAAGCAGTTTCCGGAGTAACAATCCAATCAGCACCTGCGGCTGCCGCCTCTTTGATAGCTCTGAGCAGCAGCTTTCTATTATCACATTCCGGTCCCTGGGACAGCACTAAATGACACAAAGCCACCTTAACAATATTATTCTTCATAGACACTCCTTAAAATTTTTCTGGATAATTAGCACGAGCCATATCCTCTACAGCCAAAACAAAATACTGGGAACAGCTTAACAGATGGGAAGCAGGAATGGTAATAACGCTACCGTTCTTACCTGCATTAGTAGTACTGTAGGATTGATTATGCAAAAGCTCATCCCGTAACGCTTCCGGAGGGTTCTTACCATCATAATTCCAGTCAGCAATAATAAAGCTGTCCGGATTCAAATCCACAATAACCTCCTGAGAAAGCAGGCAGGTCTGGGTATAGTGCAGACTCTCGGTTGCATCCTTAACCAAAGCCTGTTGGCAGACATCCCTAAAGGTTCCTTCTGGAGCATAGTAAGCTCCCGTAGGACCTACATGCAGGACGCTCTTTCTTTCTGCATTGGGGATATTACCTAAGCGAGCCTGTATCTTGGCCATGCGCTCTTCCATATCCGCCACCAGCTTATCACCCTGCTCCTTCTCACCTACAACATTGGCGATCTCCTTAATACAAGCTTTTATTTCCTGTAAATTAGAGGGAGTTTTATAGACATAAACATTAATACCCACCTCACGCAGGGTCTGATAGCTCTCTGCCGTAGCATAGTCAGCAATCAGGACAAGGTCCGGATTACATTCAAACAGGCCTTCATTTGACTTACCGTTAAAGCGGAGCGGCACTTGTTTTACTTTTTCTGTTACATTGGAAATGTCCGGATCATCAGCCAGATAGGTTACTGCCTGAATCCTGTCAGGACTTACCAGGTCCACTAAAATTTCATCCGTACCTACGGATAGAGATACAATCCGCTTGGGCTTTTCAGTAAAGGTCAAGGTATGTCCTGTGGTATCCGTAACCTGGTAGCTTCCTTCTGGAAGCTGTACCGGAGCTTCTTCCTGACCGCTACAGCCAGTCAGTAAAAGTGCTAGAATAAAAAAGCTTAACAGGAACAGCCGTCGCCATAAAGAAAATGTTTTTTTCATGCTAACCACCTTAAGTTTTTATTTTATTTATAATATAAGTATTATTATATACTATTTAGTAAGTATATGGTCAACTAAAGGAAAATTTATTTCACCTGTCGTCCTGCAATAAACTTAGCCCTAATGAATTTTTCCTCAGCCAAATAAACTATTCTAGCCAGACGTTCTTCTAAAGTTAAGCTATTAGGAGTACGTAAACTGCTATCATCAATAACTACTGCATCAAATTCATAGCCAGCCTCCAAGCTGCCCACCTTACCAAAAAAGCTACCACCACCCCTGGTAGCCAGATAAAAGGCTTCAGCTAATTTTAATGGAGCTAAATTGGCATCAACCAGCCGCCAACGTAATTTAGAGCACTGAATAGCCTGGGCCATAGCCCGGAAAAGAGAAATACTTTCACCACCGGCCACATCCGTACCAAGTCCCATCTGGAAGCCGCCATCCAGATAGAGCCGTGCAGGAGCAATACCGGATGATAAATTAGTATTGGACTGAGGGCAATGGGCAATGTAAACACCTCTTTGCTTTAACAAAGCTCTCTCCTCGGCATTACTATAAACACAATGAGCCATAATTGTAGGTCCATTACTGCCAAAAAGTCCGTATCGATCATAGGCATCACCATAACAGTCCGCTTCTGGACAAAGCTGCTGCACCCATTTGATTTCCTCTATATTTTCTGAAAGGTGGGATTGTAGCGGCAGCTGATACTGCTTTTGCAGCATACCCAGTCCCTGCAAAAGCTTAGGGCTACAGCTTGGAATAAAGCGTGGCGTTAAAATGGGCTTAACTGACTTAAATTTCGCACAGGCTTGCAACCACTCTCGGGTAGTCGCTAAAGAAGCTTCTGCGTCAGCCTCACATAAATCAACTGGACTATTACGATCCATATTTACCTTGCCCACATAAGCTTTAAAGCCTACCTGTTCTAATTTTTCCATCAATAGAAGCGTGGCCTGTTGATGAATGGTTGCAAAAATACAGGCTCTAGTAGTAGCGCCAGCTAATAAAGCCTCAACAAAAATCTGATAAGCCCGCTCGGCGTAGATTAGTTCTGCATATTTGGCTTCCTCAACAAAGGTATGGGTCTTTAACCAGTCCAAAAGCTCTAAATCCATACCTAGACCACAAAAAGCATACTGGGGAGCATGTAGATGTAAGTCCACCAGACCGGGAATAATCAGCTTACCCCGATAATCGTACAGGGGCCACTGGGCATAGGCTTCCGGCATATGACTGTACACTCCCCTGCTGTACCCCTTTTGGCATACAACGTACCCTTGGGGAATGGTCACCAGCTGTTGAGGCGTAGCTGCATAGCATATATCACCCTGTAAAACAAAATTTTCTACTTTTTTTACTAATTGGTGCTTTTTCATAAAAGCCTCCTTCTGCTTCTGTTCCGCCAGATACACCTTCCACTCTATGAAAATAAACAACTATGACCCATCTTCTATGATATAATAGCCTTGATTGGAAGTGATACAATGCAGACAAGTCTCTATGCCGAAACACAACCTGGTATGGGTATTATTGCCTATCCTGATACATATATTGTTGTTGACTTAGAAACTACAGGTCTAAATCCTGTTAATGATGAAATTATAGAAATTTCCGCCTTAAAATATGAAAATGACCGACTCGTAGCCAGCTTTACCAAGCTGGTAAACCCCGGCCACCCCATTGATTGGAAGATTACGCAAATTACTGGTATTGATAATGCCATGGTGGCACAGGCACCTACTATCGATTACCTTCTACCAGAATTTTTAGATTTCATCGGTTCCGATATTCTCATGGGTTATAATTTTAATTTTGATATCGGCTTTTTAATGAACAAGCTAAACAGATATGGTCATCCCACTTTAACCAATAATTTCATAGATGTCATGCAGTTGGCCAAGCTGCATTTACACCATCTGCCTAATTACAAGCAGACTACCGTTGCCACCCATTTTGCTCTAAATACCCAGGGAGCCCATCGAGCTGCAGTGGACTGCGAAATGTGTGCCGGCTGTTACTGGAAGCTCAAAGAACTCTATCAACAGGCCCTGACCAACTCACCCTGGCAGCCTACCTCCACAGGAAAGAATATCCAGCCCCTAGCCGAACAGAGCCTAGTCCTTTTGGGCGAATTACAACAAAGTAGCTTCCACTGCCTTCAGGGACTGATTGAACGTTTAGGCGGTGTCCTCCAAAGTAAGGTTACCCCAGAAACTAATATGGTTATTGTAGGCATGGGCAATAACAAGGTTTTAAAGCAAAAGGATTTCCTACAAGCGGAGAGCCTCAAAAAACAAGGCTATCCTCTTTATCTTCTTCAGGAAGCTAATTTTATTAATTCCCTACACAAGAAAAATTATCTCATTTAAAAAGAAAAAGCAAAATGAGGCTAGGCCTCATTTTGCCACAGCAATATCCAGCCAAGCCTCTGCTTTATTAGCATCAACCTTTTGAACCAGCATTATCTCACTCTGCAAAATCTGCTTGGCATTATGTAAAAGTCTCCGTTCACCCACGGAGATATTTTTTTCCTGGTCTAAAATTGTTAAAACCTTAAAAACCCAAGCTACTTCTAGAATCTGTCCACTTTTAATCTTATCCATATAGTAATGGAAGCGTTTATTCCAAGAAATTTGCTTTACCTTCTGTACATCGGGCTTCTCCTGGAGAACCTTTGCTACCTCCTGCAGCTTGTCAACATCAACAATAGGACGTAGTCCCAATTTCTCAGCATTACAAACAGGCAAGGAAACCGTCATATTTTCAAAAAGCATGCGTAAAACGAAATATTCTTGTGTAGTACCATTTTGTTCTAACTTTTCAATGTCTTCAATAATCGCTCCTCCATGCAGTGGATACACTACACGGTCACCTGTTGTAAACATATGCAAACCTCCTAAATATTTTTATCTACTTTATTAGTAGTTTAACATGAGGAAGTAAGAATTGTCAAATTTTGTATTTTATCACAATCATCTATCTCTGTCAATGCTTTTTAAGAAATACCCAGTTCTATAAATTTCATTTCAAAGGTGATTTTTCTTATTTTTAAAATTTCTTATTTTTAATCTAAGCCTACTATGAAGCTTATTAAGGGCAGATACCTTCTAATTACCTAGCCAATAAATTATAATAAAAACTCCCATGCCAAAGACATGGGAGTTTTTTCTTGGCGGAGATGGTGGGATTCGAACCCACGTGCCGCGTAAACGACAAACTGATTTCGAGTCAGCCGCGTTATGACCACTTCGCTACATCTCCATATCTGAACAGAGCCCAACAAAATAGTAGGAACTGTTAACAGCCTTTTGACCCCAACTAAATAGTTGGAGTATTTTGGTGAGTTTTATTATACAGTATCACCCTAGTCATTGCAACTACGAGCCTGCTGGCGCAAACGTTTATTTTCCTGACGCCTTTTTTGAAAAAAATCCTTCATCACCTGGGCACATTCTACCTCACATACCCCACTGACAACTTCAGCATTATGGTTAAGATTAGGATTACTGATAATATTAAAAATAGATTCTGCTCCACCGGCCTTGATATCGGGGCAACCGTATACCACCCTATCAATACGACTATTAACAATGGCTCCACTACACATAGGACAGGGCTCAACCGTAACATAGAGCATACACCCGGACAGTCGCCAACGTCCTAATTTTCTGCAGGCCTCCTCAATAACGATAACCTCCGCATGAGCCGTAGCTGCCTGCCAGGTTTCCCGCATATTATGGGCACGACAGATAACCTCTTCTCCCTGAACCAGAACCGCACCAATGGGTATTTCTCCTAAGGCTGCGGCCTGGCGAGCCTCCTCCAGGGCCAGCTGCATAAAATAAACGTCGTCCTTCATTCCTCGCTAGCCTCCATCAGCTGTTCCCATTTTTCCATCAATTCATCAATCTTCTGCTCATAAGCAGCATGTTCCTCCGCCATAGCTGCACTATGGACCGGGTCCTCGTGGTTAGCAGGGTTAGCCATTTCCATTTCCAATACCTTCATCATGGCCTCCTGTTCACGAATGCTTAATTCCACCTTGGGTAATAACTTTTTAGCTTCTTCCGGACTATAACGACGCTGCTTCTGCTTTGATTGCTTAGGAATAGCGACAGGCTGAGCCTGCTGCTTTTGCTGGTCTAGATATTGGCGCCGGGTTTCCTCCTCAGCAGCCTGAGTCTGGGCCTGGAGTGCCGCTTTTTCCTGTTCCTCCAGATAATAATCATAATTACCCTTGTAGTCCTTAACCTGTCCATCATCAATTTCCCAGATCCGGTCTGCAACCTCATTTACAAAATAACGGTCATGACTTACCACCAGGACAGAACCATCAAAGGCCGTTAAAGTGGCCTCCACCGTTTCCCGAGCCATAATATCCAAATGGTTGGTCGGTTCGTCCAATACTAAGCAGTTAGCACCATCCAATACCAGCTTCAATAAAACCAGACGCGCCTTCTGACCACCACTCAACGTACCAATTTCTTTAAAAACATCGTCCCCATGAAAAAGCATACCACCCAACATAGCCCGGGTATGCTCATCCGTAAAGCCGTATTCGCTCAGGAAATTTTCCATTAGGGTCTGTTTAGGATTTAAGCGCTCATAGCTTTGGGAAAAGTAACCAATCTGTACTCTATTACCTATCTTAGCCCTGCCCTTCAAGGGAGGTATTTCTCCTAAAATAGTACGTAGCAAGGTAGTCTTACCAGTACCATTAGCACCCAAAAGGGCAACCTTCTCCCCACGACGTAGGGTCAAATTAATTCCCTTTGCCAGAACTTTTTCACCATAGCCAATGGTTAAATCTTCCATAATCAAAACACGGTCTGCACACTCAGTAGCCGGTGGCAGGCGTAGCTCAAATTCCTCGTGCTGTACTGGTGCATCCATTCTTTCCATACGATCCAGCTGGGATTGGCGCCCACGGGCCATTTTACTTTTAATTCCCGCCTTAAAACGACGAATATAGGCCTCTGTACGGGCAATATAGTCCTGCTGCGCCACATATGCTGCTTCCATAGTGGCGGACTGAATAGCCTTCTGCTCCAGATATTTACTGTAATTTCCCTTAAAGGACTGCAGCTTGCCACCCTCCATTTCTAAAATACGGGTAGCCACATTATCTAGAAAGGCACGGTCATGGCTGACTACGATAAGACCTCCCTTAAATTCACGTAGGTAGCCCTCCAGCCACTGGGTCATACGGATATCCAAATGGTTGGTCGGTTCATCCAGAATCATAAAATCAGGATAACGGACCAGGGCGGCTGCCAACATCAGACGGGTCTTCTGGCCACCACTAAGAGTGGTAGCATCCTGATTCCACCAGGGTTCCGTATAGCCCAGACCAATAAGGACTCTTTTAATACGATTTTCATAATTGTAGCCGTCCAAATTTTCATAGTGTTTAGTAACCTTGCTATATTCCTCCAGTACCTGGTCCAAGGCCTCGCCCTCTAAATTGGCGGAGTCCTCCTCCAGCTGCTGCAGCTTATCTCTTAAATCCAGAACCTCAGGACAACTGCTGACCATAAACTCCCAAATAGTACCCTGGATATCCGTAAAGCCCTGCTGTACATAACCCAGACGTAGACCTGGTTCAAATTTAACACTACCCTGGTCCACAAAATCAGGCTGTAGCAGGCAACGAAGTAAGGTAGTCTTACCGCTACCATTTACACCAACCAGGCCTAAATGCTCACCCTTATCCACCAAAAAGCTCACATCTTTAAAAATTTCATGTATGCCAAATGCCTTGGCTATCTTATCAACTACTAATTGCATAATAATCCCTCTAGCTAAATCCTATAGATATTTTTTCTAACATCTTATTGTAACAAAAAAAACTCTAGAAAGCAAAAAAAGCAGAAGGCCACCGCCCTCTGCTTAATTTTTAATCTATTATAGTTCCTGTCCACCAATCAAGGCTACCAGTTCTGCTGTTTTCTCCTGAAGCAGCTTCTTATCTGCTTTAGTCTCTACATTAAGTCTAAGCACCGGCTCCGTATTGGACAAGCGGACGTTAAAACGCCATTGCGGGTAGGTAACACTCAAGCCATCCAGCTTATCCTGCTCACCATCTGCATAGTACTGCTCCAATTGGGAAAGAAGTGTCTCCCCATCCTCTACCCGACGGTTGATTTCGCCACTACAGGGGAAAAGCTCCAGCCCCTCTGCTACCAGTTCTGATAATTTCTTACCAGTCTTGCTAAGCAGCTCCACCAGGAGTAGCCATGGCAGCATACCACTGTCACAATAGGTAAAATCTCTAAAATAATAATGGCCCGACATCTCACCGCCAAAAATAGCATCCTGCTCACGCAGACCGGCTTTCATAAAGGAATGTCCACTCTTACAGCAGACGGGAATACCTCCAGCCTCCTGAACCATTCTCTCCGTATTCCAGATTAGACGGGAATCATGAAGAATTTTCTCACCCGGATGCTTAGCTAAGAAAACCTGTGCCAGCAGGCCAATCATATAATAGCCCTCTACCGAGCGTCCCTGCTCATCAAAAAAGAAACAGCGGTCGCAATCACCATCCCAGGCGATGCCTAAATCTGCACCACTAGCAAGAACCAGCTTGGCAGTAGCTTCACGATTTTGAGGCAGCAGCGGATTGGGAACTCCCAAGGGGAAAGTGCCATCGGGCTCATCCTGGGTATAGATAAATTCTAAAGGTAAATGCTTAACCAGCTCCTTAACGATGGGACCAGCCACACCATTACCAGGATTAGCTGCCAACTTTAGTGGACGTACCTGTTCCACGTCAACCAGACTAAGCAGATGCTTAAGATAAGCTGGCATAATATCAACCTTCTCCAAAGCACCCAGCTGCTTTCCTACAACCTGAGCATGAAGAAAATTATTAGCCACTACCATGGCACCAATCTCCTTCAGGCCATTGGCCTCAGAAATAGGACGAGCATCCTTGCGTACCAGCTTCATGCCATTGTACTCTTGAGGATTATGACTGGCCGTAACCATAACACCGCCATCAGCATGATAATATTCCGTAGCAAAATAAACCATTTCCGTACCACACTGCCCAAGGTCAATAACCTTAGTTCCTCCCTGGCGTAAACCGTCAGTCAGCGCCTGGACCAGGCTAGGACCACTCAAACGTACATCGTGACCTACTACAACGGTTTCTGCTGCCAGGATAGCAGAAAAAACACGACCCACCCTATAGGCTAGCTCTTCGTTAACCTCTGTGGGATAAATGCCACGTATATCATAGGCCTTAAAGCCTGAATTAGTTACTTCCATCTCTATCGCTCCTATTCAAAAGTACCAAATGTTACACAATTACACTATCCTTTAATATTCTCCCTACATAAAAAAATTCCTGCTTCCCTCTCAAGAGAGAAACAGGAATATAGCTTTAGATTTTTTGTCCGCTACTAGCAAGAATTTTTTCTGCCGCCGCTCCCAAATACCAACGGATAACGGTAAAAAAATCCATACAATAGCCTTCATGATTGGGCAGCAGCAGGCTGATAGCCAGGTTCTCCAGTACGGTTTCCAGCTCCTCCCCCATGCTTAGCTCCATTTCCACGTCCTCGGAAAGCTTGGCAATAACTGTCTTACGCATCCGCATCAGCCGAGGAGCATTTAAATTAAGTTCCTTAATGGTATTTCTGGCCTTACGCTGCAGCTTAGGAGGACAAGTCTCCTTATCCACCAGCATCTGTCCCGTATGCTCTACATAGGAGAAAAGTCGCACGTCACCTGGTATCTCTAAGGGATTCAGAATTCTCCTGGTTATTTCCTTAGCTCCCTTAGGTACATCACAGCTATGATCATTCTTCGCCGTAGAAAAACGCCATTCAGCATCAGGAACATCTCTTTGGCTGCCGCCATGGCAGACCCCCAGCAGATTATGCCAGTCTAGATGATAGTTGTGTTGGCCTTTAACAGTCGCGCTTTTGGGATAAAAATGCTCCACTCGAAAATCGTCAACTTCATCATCCCGCTCTGCCTGCTTAATGCTGATTTCACAATAGGCGCATAAACCGTGCTGATCCTCTAGAATACAGCGCTTCACCTGACGATAGCCACGACTACTGTGACGACGAAAACGCTCCCAGCTATCTTGTGGATGTTCCTTACGATATTGCTGAAGCAGCTCCGGCTCCTGAAACCGTTTATATACCCGCTTCATTTTCTGCTCCTCCTAAAATTGCGTACCCTAATATCCATGTCCGCACGAAGCAGAGCAGGCTCCCTACCCTTGGCCCATTCATCTAAATGCTTGCGTAGGGTAAGAGCTTCCTTACTATCCCATTTATCCTCGGCTACCAGCTCCAGATAACGTGACAATTCCTTAACTATCGGCAAAGCCTGGGGCCTGGTATCTACATTTTGAATATCCTTGAGCAGCTGATAGCTTTCAGCGCCTAAAGAAAAGACCGGCTCACGAATGCCTTCAAACTCCTTACCCCATTGTAAAATTCTAATACATTCCGGAGCAGCCGTACTCAAAACCTGAGGACTATGAGTGGATACGATAAATTGTACCTTAGGAAAGGCCTGCTGCAAATCAAAAAGCACGGTCTGCTGCCAGGAAGGATGCAAGTGCATATCAACTTCATCAATAAGGACCACACCGGGAGTTTCCTTAGCCGCATTACGTCCTAAATCCGGATTTAGACGAACCATACGATAGGCCAGATCCGCTGCCATACTAATAACACTGCGGGCACCATCACTCAAAGCCCCCATGGGTATTTCACCCATATCCGGATGTCGGAGCACGAATTCCTGTAAAGCAAAGCTATAATCTATATCATTCCAACCCATGCTCTTCAAACAGGTAGTAACCGCTTCCCTAACTGCATCCAAAACGAGATTGTAAGGATTTTCCTGCTTTTCTCCCCGCTCCTGAATATAGCGGTCAAATTCAGCAGAGCTGAGAACCGCATACTTAAACCATTGCCCAAAGGTATTATAAGAAGAGGACGGCTCCAGGCACTCTACATAGCCTGTATTACGTGGCAAATCAACTTTTTTATTCCCCAGAAGCATCTTGCTATCATTCCACATTCTAGAGGTGCCATAGTAAGCCAATACAGGAAGTACTACCTTTTCATCACCAGAGGAATTTACTGATGTCCACAGCTCACTACCATAAGCAGCAATCTCCTTTGCATTAGTGGATGTGGTACGGCCACGGCTAGATTTTAATTCCCGCATCCAGGTCAGCTTCCTACCATCCTGCGTAAGCCCATCCACCTTAATAACTGCAGGATATTGGCTCTTCATCCGCAAAATACGAATTTCCTCCTGACCGGCATCCTTCAACATTCTTACATCCTTTTCCGTCATATTACGGCCCTTACAATCAAAGGCACGTAGATAAGGCTCTAGGGAAATTGCCAAAGCATCCAGAATAGCAGTTTTACCTTTACCATTTTCACCTACAATAACCGTCAACTGTGGATTGAAGTCTATCTCTAAAGTATCATAACAACGAAAATTCTTTAAATACAATTTTTCGATACGCATTTTTTACCTCCATCCCTAGCCTTCAGTCCTTAATCGGACCCCTGCCTCAAAAAACTTTATTTTACCGTAATCTAAATACTACTAACATTATACCTTGACTGATAAGTCACTCTAAACAAACTTACTACTTTTACAAAACATAAGCTCTTCTAAAACTGCCGCGAAAAGAATTCTAGCAGGATATTTTTCCCAGTCCTATGTTTCTTAGATATAAGTGGTATTTATCCACATCATAATGGCCTGACTATTTTAGTAATAATAAAAAGCACTAAAGCCTGTCTATAAAAAAACGTGGAATGGCCTTCACCATCCCACGTTCACCCCTGCATTAGCATCTAACCGGCTTTATCTGACTACAACTGCGGTACCACTGGCACTAACCATAATCATACCGTTCTTTTCGCCCAATACCTCATAATCAATGTCCAGACCAATAACAGCATTAGCACCTATTTTACGTGCGCGCTTGCACATCTCTTCCACAGCTGCATCACGGGCTTCAGCTACCTCATTTTCGTAGGTACCGCTACGTCCACCTAAAAAGTCGGTAATGCCGGAAAACATATCCTTTACAAAATTAACACCGGCTACAACTTCGCCAAAAACAGCTCCCTTATATTCTAAAATTTCCTTATCCTGTAATGTTGATGTAGTAGTTACTAACATAGAGCTACCTCCTTTTATATCTTAGCTTATATACTTCGCCGTCTTCTCTGTTCTTCCTGCTAGTTACAAGCTTTTCTAGCCCGGGTAGTTTTTTATTATATATTTATTATATATAATAAAAAGACCTAAGAGTAAACTCTTAGGTTAAAGCTCATTTTGGTGCGGTCGGTGGGATTTGAACCCACACGAGATCTCTCTCACTACCACCTCAAAGTAGCGTGTCTGCCGTTCCACCACGACCGCATATAAAACTGGTAAAAAAAATGGTGCGGTAGAGAGGACTTGAACCTCCACAGGGTCGCCCCCACTAGCGCCTGAAGCTAGCGCGTCTGCCATTCCGCCACTACCGCAATTCATTGTTAACTTAACAACAATGTAATGATACCACAATAATTTCTACCTGTCAACTCTTTTTATTTCATTACAATATAAACGATAATAATTATTTCGATCCTGCAAAACCCTACTTACGTACTCTCTGGTATCAGCAAAAGGAATGGCCTCAACATCCTGAAAGCTATAGTCCCAACCGTATTCCTCCATCCAGTGCCTAGTTTGACCACGACCGGCATTATAGGCTGTAATCATCAAAGTAGGATTGTTACGAAATTCATATTGCAGCTCGCCTAAATACCAGCAGCCCATACGGATATTAGTCTTAGTTCGATAGAGATATTCCTCCTGGTAATCCTCCATTCCCATTTCCTGAGCAATCCAGGCACCAGTTACCGGCATAATCTGCATTAAACCAATAGCGCCTACCTCGGACACTGCCTGCTGTTGAAAATTACTTTCATTTTTTATGATGGCAGCAATTAAAAAAGGATCAACCTGATTCCTTTCACTATATTCCACGATGGTCTGCTGATAGGGCCACATATATACAAATCGCATCTGTACTGCATCCGTATGCCATATAGCCCAACCAGCCCAGAGCAACAGTACTACTAAACCGCAGTGCACAAAAGAAAATACCTGCTTATATTTAGCTGTTATTCTTTTCAATCTGTGTTTCTTAGCGGCCACTCTATTCTCCTAAAATCCTATCCAGCTTTACGTGTACGTCTGCAAGTGTCATTTCCAGCGTACCACTATTATCAATAATCTGATCTGCGTACTGCTTCTTCTCCTCCAAAGGCATCTGAGACCCTATGCGGGCTTTAACCTCATCTGCAGTCATGCCATCGCGCTGCATGGCTCTTTCAATCTGCTGTTCCCTGCTGATGGCTACCAGCCATACCTGGTCCACCAGCTTATACCAACCACACTCTATAAGCAGGGGTACATCCAGCACAACTAAAGGAACATTTTTTGCACGACAAGCAGCTAAAAATTTCTCTGCCTCCTTCCAGACAATTTTATGAATAATAGCCTCAAGAGCACGCAGAGCTGCTTTATCCTGAAAAACCCGGTTAGAAACCTTAGCTCTATCCAGCGTCCCCTCCGCTGTTAGATAACCTTCTCCCAAAGCCTCACAAACTAGACGTAAGCCCTTACTGCCTTTGGCTACAGCCTGGTGACTAACCTCGTCTGCATCAAATACAGGTATCTGCAGACTACGCATCTCCTTAGAAACAGTACTTTTACCAGAGGCAATTCCCCCTGTTAAACCAATAACCTTCATTAATCATTCCTACCTTTGACAATGTTCACAGTAGGTTGTACCCCTACCGCCTATTTTAGTCGTGGACAGAGGCGCGCCACATTTGGAACAGGGCTTGCCCCCACGACCATATACTAATAGATATTTTTGATTAGAGCCGCTCTTACCTTCTCCGTCCTTGTAATCACGGAAGGTGGTACCACGGTTTTTAATACCCTGGGCAATTACCTTATTAGCTGCCTCCTGCACTGCTTTAACCTCTTCAAAGCTGAGCGTATTAGCTAAACGCATGGGCTTAATTCCTGCTGTCGCCAGGCATTCATCCGCATAAATATTTCCCAGTCCAGCGATAATCTTCTGGTCCAGAATAAAAGTCTTAATAAGCTTTCTGCTTTTACAGGAACGCTGATACAGATAATCCGCCGTAAACTCTGGACTAAGTGGTTCCGGTCCCAAGGTTTCATAGCCATCTATATGAGCGTCACCATTAGTTACTAAATAAAGTGTTCCAAAGGTCCTAATATCTGTAAACCATAATGTAACTCCTTCATTCAGAGCAAATTTAATTTTTGCATAAGGAGGAGCCGGCTCGTCACTTGCCTGGGCAATTAGCGCTCCTGTCATACGCAAATGCACAATCAACTGCTGTTCAGGCGCTGTATGCAGTACTAAATACTTGCCCCTACGGCCTACATCTAAAATAGTCTTTCCTACTAATCCTTCAATAAATTCTGGTACTGAAGGATGCTTAATTAATCGCGGCAGGTAAACCTCCACCGCTGTTATCTTTTTTCCCTTGATATGTGGTAACAGGGTTTTACGTACCTGTTCTACTTCTGGTAATTCCGGCATATTTCCTCCTATTTAGCCTCTGCCCAATTTTTGCCAAATTTTACATCGGCGGACAGAGGAATTTCCAGGCTGGCAGCAGATTCCATAGCGTTACGAACAAGGGCTGCTGCCTGTTCTTTTTCTGCCTCAGGTACCTCTAAAATCAATTCATCGTGAACCTGTAATAAAATTCTACTCTTTAAGCCTGCTTCCTTTAGTACCTGCGCTACTTTAATCATAGCCAGCTTCATAATATCCGCCGCCGTCCCCTGAATGGGAGTATTAATAGCGGTACGTTCAGCAAAGCTGCGCAGGTTAAAATTACTATGCTTAATATCGGGTAAATAGCGACGACGCCCCAATAAGGTTTGTACATAACCCTGCTTACGTGCAGTCTCCACCATCTTTTCCATATATTGCTTTACGCCGGTGTAACGGGCAAAATAACTGTCAATATAACCAGCAGCCTCCTTACGGCTTACCTGGAGCTGGTTGGCCAGGCCAAAATCGCTGATACCGTACACAATACCGAAGTTAACCGCCTTGGCGCGACTACGCATCTGTCCGCTCACATCATCCAGATGTACGCCAAAGACCTCCGCCGCCGTACGGGCATGAACATCCTGACCATGCTTGAAGGATTCCAACAAAAGCTCGTCTTGAGCAATGCAGGCTAAAATCCGCAGCTCTACCTGAGAATAATCACAGCTCATTAAATAATCATAGCCAGCACCGGGTACAAAAATTTTACGAATCATCCGGCCTTCCTCAGTACGAGCAGGAATGTTCTGTAAATTAGGGTCAGTACTGGACAAACGCCCGGTAACTGTTACCATCTGCTGAAAATGAGTGTGAATACGACCGGTCTTGGGATTCTGCAAGGGTCTTAACCCATCTAGATAAGTAGACTGCAGCTTAGCCAGCTTTCTATGCTCTAAAATAGTATCGATTAAGGGATGCTTACCCTGAAGCTGTTCTAAAACTTTTACATCTGTGGAATAACCGGTTTTAGTCTTTTTAATAACCGGCAGTCCCAAATGCTCAAAAAGGACAATTCCTAATTGCTTAGGAGATTTTAGATTAAATTTTTCCCCTGCCTGCTCCACAGCATTCTTTTCCAGTTTACTAATTCTAAATTCTATATCCTCTGATAACTGGTCTAAAAGCTCCATATCCGGTTGGATACCGTTATACTCCATCTGCGCTAAAACAGGAGCCAAGGGTAATTCCAGACTATGATATAGGTCCACCAGCTGATGCTCCTGTAGATTTTCCTGTAACATGGGTACCAGTAGTGCTATTGCTTCACTGCTGGTCAATTTTCTAGAGCCTAAATAGCGTACCACCAGATCATCCAGCTCATAGGAACTATGTCCAGGGTCATCTAAATAGGCAGCAAGCGCCACATCCTCTACAATGCCTGCTGGCTGTATCCTTTGGCAGAAAGCCGCTTTATAAAGCAGCTTACTATCACAGGTAGCCTTCAGTGCAGCACCATCCTCCAGCCAGGCATTGAAACTAGGCCAACAGCTGCTCTGTTCATCCAGGACGTAGGCCTTGCCATCCAGGAAAATTTCAGCTTGAGTAAAATATAGCTCTGGCAAAGTTCCACCCAAGTTAACTGCGAGAGGAGTCAGAACCCCTTTGGTTTTAGACAACAGCTTCTCTAATTCCGCAGTCGTATTTATATGTACCTGCTCTGTAAGTGGTTCTTCCATAATTTCACCGAAGATGCCGAAATTCTCACCACCCCCCAAAACCTGGGCAAAGCTGTCATACATATTTCTAAACTCCAGGTCCTGCATCAGTCCACGGGCTTCTTCCTGCATAGAACCTAAAACATATTTCTCCATGTCTAAATCCACAGGCACCTCTGTAAAAATTGTAGCCAGCTTTTTACTCAATAAAGCAGATTCCTGATTTGCCTCTAATTTAGCCTTCAGTGCTTTACCCGAAATCTGATCAATATGCTGAAGAACCTCCTCTACGGAGCCGTATTCCTTAATCAGCTTCAACGCTGTCTTCGGTCCCACACCGGGAACGCCGGGAATATTATCGGAGGTATCCCCCATCAGTCCCTTCAAATCAATAAGCTTCAAGGGCGTGAGGCCGTCATAATTGGCAGCAAACTCCACTTCATCAAAAACCTGGATATCGCTGATACCACGTTTAGTATAAAACACCTTAGTACGAGGACTTACTAACTGTAGCTCATCACGATCACCGGTAACAATGATAACTTCAACGTCCTGAGGAGCATGAACAGCGAAGGTTCCAATAATATCATCTGCTTCATAATTCTCCAATTCCAGAGCCTGAATATTCATCAAGCCCAACAAATTTATAGTTAACGGAAACTGTTGGGACAATTCTGGCGGAGTGGGCTTGCGCTGCCCCTTATACGCCGGGAAGATATCCGTACGAAAAGTCTTTCGAGATTTATCAAAAGCTACAGCTAAATATTTAGGCTGCACTTCTTCCAAAAGCTTGAGCAGCATTTTACAAAAGCCGTACACCGCTCCTGTTTGTACACCCTGCTTATTAGTCAAAGGCGGCAAAGCAAAGAAAGCCCTATGTATTAAACTGCTACCATCTATCACTAAAAATTTTTCTGCCATTTTATCACCTGTCATCTTCATTTTATATTCCCATTATAGCATAAATAGCATGGCAATTTGATGGCAAAATAAAAACAGCCGCAACCTTTGCCCCACTACTTACGAGCACAATGGCTACAGCCGTTCATTCCACTTATGGTAAATTTTAGTTTTGTTTCCTTCTTCATGCTCCCTCTACTCATAGTATAGCTTTTCGAGGAAGCTGCCTGCTCACCCTGCAGATGAAATTTATTTTGACTACTTATCCACATTATCCACAGGAATTATCCACATTATCCACAAGTGATGGTTTTAATCCTTCTGCACTAGTATTCTTGTTCCCAGCCACGCTCTCATTTATATTTATCAATAGTGAGCATGGATAGTTTGTTCAGTACATTATCAATTATTCCAACCTGCTTGAAAAGCATTTAATTATGTCGGGCTACGCTAATACCTCTGTAAGCTCACATAGTAATCGGTCAGTAGAGCTTTTTGTAGAAAAACCACTCGTCCCATGGGAACAAGGAGCTACAATCAAGACATTCACTGTATAAAAAAGAGCTATGCTACGCCCCTGTGTTGTTATCGTTTAGGAAAGTTCTTTATGTGTACCATCTTGATATTCTTCATCCATTGGCCTAGCATAGGCCTTAGCTTCATTCGCTAATGTTTGAAACACTCCCTCTACGCCGTATAATTTTATGGTCTCTTTATTCATCAAAGCTTTTCCCACTCTAATAATTGCCCACTATCCCACTATTAAATACAAACTAGTTTCTCTAGACCTGCTACTTTTATTTTTAAAATACTAGCATCCCTTAGTAAAAAATCTATAGCCAACCATCCTTGCATTACTATGAACATAGCGTTAATTGTCCATTATAGGCAGGCTTTCTACCAGTTTTATCTTCTAACTGACCAATTCTCAAGATAAATTATAGCAATAGGGCTAGCTAACAGAAACTAATTTTCTCGCAAGCAAAGAGTTAAAACTAAAACCAACATGACAATAGTCATTTTCTCTTCATGGTAGTTGATGATATCCCTAAAATTACTAAATTTTGCACCCTAAAAATTTCAAAAAAAACCTCTGTAATGCACTTTAAGACATTACAGAGTTTAGAGTTTTTAGTTATTAATTATAAATTTTTTAAGCCAGCTACAATCCTATCCATAGCCTCGATAGTATTTTCACGACTACCAAAAGCAGTTAAGCGGAAGTAGCCCTCACCCATGGTACCAAAGCCTGCACCAGGTGTACCTACAACAGCCATATTTTCCAGGAGATAATCAAAAAATTCCCAGGAAGTCATTCCTTGCGGACATTGAAGCCAAATATAGGGAGAATGTACACCACCAAAATATTTGATGCCGAGCTTGTCAAAACCAGCCATCATAATGCGGGCATTTTCCTGATAATAAGCAATGTTAGCACGACATTGAGCAATACCCTCTTCACTGAACACAGCCTCTGCACCACGTTGGATAATATAGGGAACGCCATTAAATTTAGTTGTCTGACGACGCAACCACATTTTATTTAAAGACATTTCCTGTCCTGCTGCAGTTTTACGTACCAAAGCCTGAGGCACTACGGTATAGCCACAACGAGTACCAGTAAAGCCGGCAGTCTTGGACAAAGAGCACAGCTCAATAGCACATTTTTTAGCACCTTCTACAGTAAAAATACTGCGAGGAATTGCAGGATCTACTACAAAAGCCTCGTATGCCGCATCGTAAAGAATAACTGCATCATTTTTCAGAGCATAAGCCACCCATTTTTCCAATTGTTCCTTAGTATAAACCGCACCAGTAGGATTATTAGGAGAACACAGATAAATAACGTCCGCATGAACATTTTCATCCGGCATAGGCAGGAAATTATTTTCCGGCTTACCTTCCATATAAATTATTTTACGGCCACACATAACGTTTGTATCCAGATAAACCGGATAAACGGGATCAGGAATCAAAATAGTATTAGCATTGCTAAAGATATCAGTAATATTACCGCAGTCACTTTTAGCACCGTCACTAATAAAAATTTCATTACTTTCTAAAGCAACACCAAAAGATGCATAATACTTTACTATAGCATCATGTAGGAAGCCATAACCCTGTTCCGGACCATAACCACGAAAAGTATCCTGAACACCCATTTCAGCAACAGCCTTTTCCATTGCCTTCACTACACAAGCAGCTAAAGGTCGGGTTACATCACCAATACCTAAACGAATAATCTTTTTCTCCGGATGTTCCTTAGCGTAAGCACTTACTTTTTTAGCAATATCTGCAAATAGATAGCTTTCTTTCAGATTACAATAATTTTCATTAACTAAAGCCATGTAGTTCCCCCCAAAATAATCTTTTATTTGCCAGCAATTTCTTCCGGTACGTCTACCACACCTTCAAAAGAAGTAACTGCCGGACCTTCTAAATATACATGGTCATCCTCACCATAGGTAACCTTTAAGGTACCACCCTTAGCAATTACAGTCAAGGGTTCACCTTTTTTACCTGCTCTACTTAAAAGAATACTAGCTACACAAACGGCGCTAGCACCAGTACCACAAGCCCAAGTTTCACCACTACCACGTTCCCAAACACGGAACTTAACAGTATTCTCATCTATAACCTGTACAAACTCGGTATTAACACCTTCCGGGAATAATTGATGATGCTCGAATTGTGGTCCTAATTCTTCTAAATTTAAAGCATCAACATCATCAACAAAGGTGACAAAATGCGGATTACCCATGGAAATGGAAGTACCATTATAAACAACTTTTTCTTCGCCATAATTGTCACTCAGGACCAGTCCCTGGTCTACGAACATAAAATGGTCACTAATCATAGGAATTTCAGTACATTTAAAAATAGGCTTGCCCATATCAACTTTTGCACTCATAACCTTTCCCTCCTCAACGGTCATATCAATTTTCTTAATACCAGCTAAGGTTTCTAAAGTGATAGAATTTTTATCGGTTAAACCTCGGTCATAAACAAACTTAGCAACACAACGCACACCATTACCGCACATCTTACCTTCAGAAGCATCTGCGTTGAACATGCGCATCTTAAAATCAGCTACATCGGACTTACAAATCATAATCAAGCCGTCACTGCCAATGCTAAAGCGTCTGTGACTTACATATTCAGAAATTGCTCCTGGGTTAGGCAATTCCTCCTTGGTGCAATCAACATAAACATAATCATTGCCAGCACCATGCATTTTAACAAATTCTATTTTCATATAACCCAAGCCTCCGTTCCATATCTACTCTATATTATATCAAATAATATAAGTAAAAGACACTAGGAGAAAAAGATATTTACAAAAGTCTTTAATTTGACATTATTTTTATTTATTATTGTTATTTATGGAATAAAATAATTTAAGGCTAATAATAAAAATATCGAGTGGTAAAACCACTCGATATTAAAGTATACGTATAAACTTCTAGCCTAAACTGCTTATTTAGTAGTAGGATCAGCAGCCTTATCCACAATTACATAAACATGAGGATGGTTGATCAGAGAAGTGCAAGGATAATTTACATCTTCCTTGCCTGCCAATAATTTAGCTACTGCATCGCGCTTATTAGCACCAAAAGCCAGGAAAATGATATTCTTAGCTTGCAATATGTTTTTAATACCCATGGTCATAGCACGTTTAGGAACCTTTTCCATGTCAAAATCAAAGAAACGAGAATTATCTTTAATGGTATTTTCTTTCAAGTTTACGATATGCACTGTAGAATCAAAAGCAGTACCTGGTTCATTGAAAGCAATATGGCCATTGGAACCAACACCCAAAATTTGTACATCAACAGAAGCTGCTTCTAATTCATCATTGTAGCCCTTAACAATCTTAGCTAATTTTGCATCATCATTGGTGTAGGGAGCAGGGATATGTATTCTCTCCTCATTGATATCAATGTGATTGAAAAGATTGTTGTGCATGAAGCTGTAATAGCTTTCAGGATGATTTTTATCAATATTTACATATTCGTCCAGATTAAAGGTTGTAATATCTTTATAGCTGAAATTACCAGCCTTGTGGTCTGCAATCATTTCCTTGTAGAGTGCTACCGGAGAAGAACCGGTTGCAAGGCCCAAGGTGCTATGCTCATTGATATTTGCCTTCATGATTGCATATGCTTTTTTGGAGGCTTCTTCGATTGTGTCGAAAACAAAGTATTCCATTCTTTTTTCACTCCTTAATTTATACGCCTATATGAAATAGGTCTTAGTAACTTTTACCGAACTGACAGGTAACATTATACAACAAGAAGACCGTTTTGTTCAATAAATAAAAGCTCTTTTAAAATATTTTTCACATAAATATTTTATTTTATTTTCTAAAGTGAATTTTTTTCAAATTTATTTAACTTAAAGTAATTCTCTAAATTTTACTATCAAAATGTTCCGAACAATATTAGTAAATCTAATTAAAAAGTTACCATTTATACCTCTTTTTTTACTTTAATACCTACCAAAAATCAAATTTATCCACAAATATCTGAACAATTAACCTACTAATACCTTCTAACTTATGTTCTCATGTTTAATTAACAGAAAAATCTGTTTTTGAAAATAGCCCAACCAAAATCAGCTAAGCACAAACAATCAGTAGATTTAAAGTAGTGAACGTGATAGACAATTAAATCTACTGCTTCTTATAAAAGCACCTATTCTACTCTCACTAGATACTTTTAGGATACTGTCCGGATAAAAAACAAAACCTATGGTCTAAACCATAGGTTTCATTCTAACCGGCGATTATCTATCCTCCCAGGCCGCTTCCAGCC